>Ga0070698_100004365_pt1 | contig 15549 bp, 18 predicted proteins | sample KBSK1502metaG_FD_65477 | JGI IMG/M metagenome (GOLD analysis project Ga0070698, IMG submission 65477) | Corn, switchgrass and miscanthus rhizosphere microbial communities from Kellogg Biological Station, Michigan, USA - KBS K1-50-2 metaG | ecosystem: Host-associated > Plants > Roots >...
TCGACACCATTCAGTACGAAGTCGCCAGCTATGCGTTTTCACAACAGGAGTTTCGTTTGCTGGACGATCACTCAGATTTTCGGAAGCGCACATGGCTGTTGATGGATAAGACCAAGGCTAATCAAGTGTCCGGGTTTGGCAAGCTGCGGGATCATTAAACGGACCCAGGATTTCGCACTAGCGGGAGGTTGTCATACGAGCCGTTTGGTCTATGCGGAACGCTTCAATCGGGCTTCTGGTCCCCAGCCGCAGCCCGAATGGTAGCAGCGGTGCACCGTCAAATGCGTTAAGCGTCGCGAAAGACCAAATCAGGCAATCACATAGGGCAATCACCGGGTCGCCATTCTGCTACGTAAGTTTGTCGCGCGAACGACGCGGAATGGTCAGTTGACCGCAGCGGACAGGCTGTCGCAATGGTCGAGAGAAATCCGATAGCATCTGAAATCACTGCCGTGTTATTATCGTCCCACAGTACAGCACAAAAAGGGAATTGCCGCGCTCCGAGAGGTATACGTCCGATATGAGACAACCCATCCGACAAGCAAAGACTTTTGAGACGATCGCGAATAGGCTACTAGAGCGACAGGGCATCCAAGTAATTTGGCTACTTAATCTGAAGGCTTCCGCTTCACATCTTGACGGAAACTGGTTCGCTGCGGCTGCTTTTATTGGAATAGCCGATGCCGCAGAGAGAGAATGGACGAATCGCGGTTTCCGATAGACTGATAAACCAGAGGCGGTCGTAAACGGGACCGTCCGCGTCGCTACGTCGCTCCTCTCGCAAGCAAGAGCCTATAGGTCGGATCTAGGTACCTGAGTGGGAACGCAAATGCCACGAGATCGGAGATGCGCCTTCTAATGTGATATCCAGGGGTTCGCCCCAACACCAGCATCGGTCGGAATACCGATCCCTAGCGGTGATGCGCAACGTCCATACAGCTTGATCCGCCCCCATCACATTTGCTCGCAGCCAAGCCACCTCTGCCGCTTTATCGGCGTCCGCCACGTCGCGATACCAGCATCTCGGTCGCCCGAAATCTCCTGGGCTCCAGGCGAAACCTCGGGCCTTGAGGACATCCTTCTTCTCGATGGCGGCGTCCCTTGCCCATAACCGCCACGTCGGCAATCTCGCCTGTTCCAAGAGAGCCCGCAATGCCAGCCGCCCTGAACCGGGGAGCGGTTGAGCCAGCGCATGGAGGGTGGCCCGGCAATCGCTCGCAGCCCGGTGCCCGTCCCGGAAGAAACCGAGGGAATAGGCGACGAATTCGAGCGCTGATGAGCGGATACCCTCGGCCTTCCAGTCGATATCGAAACGGCTACAGGCCCAATGTTTTATGGCGAAGGCGGGAAGTCGTCTCTCCAGAAAGCGGCGGTCGAAAGCAGCATGATGAGCGATTACGAGCACGACCCGGCCTAGCAGATCGTTAACGGCTCGCTCGTCGATGCGGTGACCGGCGACCATCTCACCGGTAATGCCGGTAATGTTCGTGATTTCAGGTGGGATCGAAAAGCCGGGATCTTCGAACCACTCCCAGGAGCCGAGAACTTTGTAGATCCGCCCGTTCTGACGGTCATATTCGAAGAGGCAGATGCCGAGTTCGATGATCTTGTCGCGATCTGGATCCGTGCCGGTCGTCTCGACATCCACCACGGCAGCGACGAGCTTTGGGCTGCTATCTGGTGGATGGTATTCGGCCTGCGGCTCCAGCCGACTGGTCACCCGATAATCTCCACTTTCGACGAGCGACCGGGCCATCTGTTCGAGCGTCGGTTCCATGTGGCGGATATTGCCAACTCGGAAGCAGTTTTCAATCTATAGACCGTAGGCTCTCCGGGCTCACTCGTCATGGACAAGCATTCGATCCACGAAGGTTAAAACAACATACCGCGGATAAGAAGATATCGATGGAAAAGACGATGATCCCTCCGATCGGGTTGTCAGCACGAGCGTCCTCGTTGGCTCTTATATCGACTGTCTCTTCCAGTGCCATCTTCGTGAACATCGAGGCATCGAGATCACCGGGGAAGCAAAGGAAATCAAACCGGTTGCTTTCGCCAATTCGATCTGCAAATTTAATGGGCAGAGGTATATCCCATGATCGTGCACATCGGCCATGGCGTAGCCAACCCGCCAAATATTAAGATCCAGTTCCAGTCGTATATCGAATTTCCATCTGCGGAGCATGTGCCGCTACAGCGTGCGGCCCCATTCAAGCAGGTCGCCATAACTCGTCAGCGGCGGTTCATCTCGTTCAGCGCCGATGGACAACGGACCAGTGCCGACTCCGAGCCAGTGGGTGCAGCGTCAAAGGCAAATCCCGGCGTCCAATTGCCCAAATCGAAGCCGACGACGGCAAACCATGACCGATAAACCCGCACTTTACCTTCCGTCCACCACGGCTTGTAAGGCACCGGTTTATCGCTCCTTTACCGGGCCTCCCGCCCACTGGCTCGCATCAGCAAATACCATCCGCATAGCGCTGCGGGCCGCTGCCAAAAAAACCGATGGAATCAGCGCTGCGATCTGGGGCCGCGCCGTGGCCGTGACCCGCGGTATTGCTGAACGCGCGTTGCACGCAATCCGGCAAGGCCGTACGTCTCGAACCCACGCTGCCAGGAGAGGAACTCCTCCTCCGATAACTGGTAGCGGCGCAGAGCCTCCTCGATCGTGATCCTGCCGCTGCGCACGGCAGCCACCACCGCAGCTTTGCGGCGGATAGTCCATCTCGTGGTATTGGGGGGTGGCAGATCGTCCATTGGCGGTGCTCGCAGCGCGGACTGCTCGATGATGCTATTCAGGCAGTTTTGCGAAGATCTTGGACGCGGCCAAAAAGATTGCTCACTCATGGCGATTTTTGTTGGCGAAATCGGCTTGCTGCCGCTGCATAATTCTGAACGCGGCCACTCCCGCCTCACGGTTGCTTTTATACAAGGTTGGGTTTCCTATTAATCAAACGTCAATACAACGACTGTTGTAGGGGCGTTTTAAGTTCACAATACAAAGAAAAATACGCAACAAATTATATCCTTAATCTAATAAAATTCGTACTTAACGCGTCTCGTCCGGGAAATGTCCCGGCCTTTCTGTATTCGCGGTTTCCTGCGGGTTGCTTTTGGGTGTGGCCGCCTCTTGTCTACAACAGCGCCGACAGGCCGCGTCGGCACGGGTACCGTTCACCGGATCAAACACCAGATGGCGGCTGTAGCGTCCTGAATAGGCCGGACGCCAGGAAAAGGCCCCGAACCGATCGTCCAATGTCGATATAGCTGTGTCTAATTGCTCCTCTGCGGCTTGTATTTTTCGTAATCAGATCCACAGCGCCCGCCGATAGGCTCCATTGTGACGCATTGCGGCGATCAATGTGAACCCGACATGGTTTTAGCACGGCCCGGATGCGATCATCCGGTTGACCTCACCTGAGACCGCTAGTTTGTCGCCGGTCGCGTATGGATTCAGCCGCCGATACTCGGCAATCGCGGCATCGACGACCTCATTTTGGCCTTTCGCGGCCCGCCTCGCCCGCCGATAAATCAGGGCGACCTCCTCACCTCACCTGCCCCAGCTCGTATTTATTGCGGATCACTGCCTCCGATACCGTTAGAAAGTTGTCGGCGGCCTCCGCCGTCCGAGCGTTTTCCGCAAAACTATCACGATCATGGGCCAGCCACCGCGCAGTCTTGAAAACTGTCCGAGCCTGTTGGAGCGATATCGCACCCTTGCGGACCTCGTTTGCGATGGCTGTCGTCAGTGCGAGCGCGGCGCGCGCCAATCCACCATGCTCGTCGGTTTCGTCGATCATTAGCATATCCCAAGAATGTGGCAACGGCGGCATCCGTACGGCTCGATGCGAAGGCGATACACCGGAGTACGAAAGTGGTTAAAATTCCGCTAATAGCAATCCACTTATCGAGGGCAAGGGCCTCGCACACTACGATTATCTGCCAAGCTAATATTGATGGTTAATGCTCTCTTCGGCTTAACATTTTAACCATAATACCTACAATCCTCGCGACAATTAACTACTATTTCGTTTGTTTTTATCAGAATTTCGAGGCATCAATACGGCGACAACTCGGGCATTGCCAAGGCTGTCATAACTTCAACCCATAAAGGATCTTCTTCAGATGCGTAAACTGATTACTAGTTTTGCCAAGAACGATGAAGGCGCGGCGCTGGTCGAATACGGCATGCTCGTCGGCCTGATCGCCGTCGTCTGCATTTTGGCGGTCAAGGGCGTCGGCACCGAGGTCAACGACGTGTTCAGCTACGTCTCGACCCAATTGGCCACGATTATCCCCGCGGCCTAACCCTCGACTGCGCCGGGGGGCGACGCGTGCGTCGCCCCTTTTTTTTCTGGGTAACCCCTGGATGGAGGACATCTTGCAAACGACAATATTGCTTCTAGGGGTCGCCCTCTTTGCCATCGCTGCATATGGCGACATTAAAACCCGTCGAATTCCGAATCTGCTGGTCGCCTCAGTTGCCATACTAGGGGTTTTGCGCCTGATCGTAATCGGCGATCTGAATGCCGCAATCCAGACGGTAACTGCCAGTGTGATCGTTCTTATCGTCGTGTTCCTGCTGTTCTGGCGGAATTTCGTCGGTGGTGGTGATGCGAAGCTGATCGCGGCGGCAGCTTTGCTGCTCGGCTCCCACAACCTGTTCAACTTCTTGGTGCTGATGAGTCTCTGCGGTCTTTTTGTCACGATCGTGGTGCTCGTCACACAATGGTCATCAGTAGTCGTTCGATCGGTTCCATCGGATGAAAAGCCACTTCCAAAATCCCGGCTGGCTATTCCATACGGTGTGGCGATTGCGGGTGGGGGAATTGCTACGCTTCTCTTTCAACCAACTCTTTTAGGGTGATCCTATGCGTGCGAAAGTCATTTTTAATGTGTTGTTTGTTGCCTCGCTTGTCGGTGCTGCCGTTGCGGTCACGCATATGGCATCGCAGAAAAGCGATGCCACTGTGCCGAAAGAATATGTCCTGGCCACGACCATGCCACTTCCCGCAGGTACCCTATTGCGAGCACAGGATGTGACATGGCAAGGGGTCACTGAGACGGCCCCAGACCAGATCCTTCGGCCTTCTGCATCGGTACTGGCAACGAAACCCGAACTCGATGACGAGACGCGGGCCAGCGTCTATGGTGCAGTATTGCGTCATCAACTCACCGCGGGTGAACCGATTCGGAAAGGCGTTTTCGTCAAACCGGGCGACCGTGAATTTCTCCAAGTCGTGTTGACACCGGGCGCGCGGGCGATTGCCATTCCGGTCAGTACTGGCGGAGCTAGCACCGGTTTGTTGTCTCCGGGCGATCGGGTCGATGTCATTCTCACGCAAAATTTCAAGGGCCTCGAAACTGCGCCATTGACTCGTCGTTCGGTTGGCGAAACGGTCGTCGAGAACCTTCGTGTATTGGCGATCGACGCGGCAGATACGAAACCTGCGGCTGCTAATGGTAATTTTGGCCGAACCGTCACGTTGGAAGTGAGTGCCGAAGATGCCGAGAAAATCAACGTCGCTGCCGAACTTGGCAAGCTGTCGCTGACTTTACGCAGTATCACCGGCCCGACCGATCCAACTCGTGTTGCTTCTACGTCACCTACTGCCATACCCGAGCAGGAACATATCAAGCCGAAATGGGCAGGTGATGTGTCGCCAGCCCTGTACGGTGCTGCCGAGCCTAAGCCAGTCGCGGTAACACCACCACCAGTTCAGATATTTCGTGGCGGCAAGGCAGAAACCGTGAAACCGGAAAACTGACATATCGTGAACCCTTATTGTCAGAGTGTGAGAGTAACGGAAATGGATGGCATGACTGACACGATTGAACCCCTGAAGCTTCTTACTACTGCTGAGGCGCTTGAGACATCACCCAAAGTTGCCGCTGGTCGGTTGCCGTTGATGGCATTCGTCGATGCGGAGACTGAGAGGGTGTTGCAAGAAGCCTCTGTGCTGCTTGGCCGCTGTGCAATCATGCGCGGTGGGATTGCGAAAGCCATTGATTATCTCAGTGAGCAGCGGTCGCCGCACTTATTGCTTGTTGACATCTCAGGCGTCGATTTGCCGTTGTCGCAGATACACATCCTCGCCGATGTCTGCGAGCCGGGTACCACTGTGGTCGCGATCGGTGATCATAACGATGTCGGCCTTTATCGTGATTTGATCGATGCGGGGGTCAGCCACTATATCGTCAAGCCACTGACCCGCGAACTCTTAACCAAGGCATTGACCCCAAAAGTCAATTCTGGCGATATCGGTCGATCCAGCCTAAAGCTCGGAAAACTGGTGTCGGTTATCGGTGCCCGCGGCGGCGTCGGCGCGACAACCCTGGCCTGTAATCTCGCGTGGCATCTGGCCAATCGCCAGTCGCGACGGGTTGCCCTGGTCGATCTCGATCTTCAGCATGGCGACTGTAGTTTTCTATTCAATTTGAATACGACTCCGGGCTTCCGTGACGCCTTGGCAAACCCGTTGCGGATTGACCATCTGTTGCTCGATCGCATCATGACACAACATGGTGAGCGGCTGTTTGTGCTGGGTTCCGAGGAACCGTTGCACGACAACGTGCAATTCACCGTGCCCGCCATCGATACACTGTTCTCGGTTCTGCGATCACTGTTCCATTACGTCATTGTTGACGTGCCTCGCATAGCAACACCGGCTTATCGGCGGGCATTGGAAATCGCCGATCGTCGGGTCATAGTTGTCGATCAGACAATGCGGGCAATGCGCGATGCTTCACGACTGGTAAAACTGTTCGATAGCGGGACACCCGGCATCGAGCATTCCGCAGAGCATCGTAATATCTTCGTTGTCAACCGTGTTGGCGAGGCAGGTAACCGGTCACTGAGCCTCAAAGAAATCCAGTCGATATTGAAGGTTCAGCCGACAAGCCTAATCCCATTCTTGCCGTCTTTGATGACGCCAGCGGCGCATGCCGGTGAAATTGCGGCGAATAAACGCGGCAAATTTGCAGATGCGGTCGGCGTACTGGCATTGGAACTTTCGGGACGCCACCAAAGACGTAGGTGGTGGTCGTGGAGGGCTGCGAAATGAATAGCACGACTGGTTTTGGACGCCGGATTGTCTTATCCGATTCAAGAGACCTTACGTTGGTTGCCTCGGCTCCCTCAGAGGGGTTGCGAGCCTTGCCCGGACGCGAGGATCTGAAAGAGCGGGTTCGTTCCATCTTGATGTCGCGTATCGATCCTGCCGTGGCCGGGCGCATTCCGCGTCGGACATTGCGGGCCGAAGTCGCAATCCTGGTCAGTGCCATTGCGACCGAGGAAAAAGTACAGCTTAACGAAATCGAGGAAAATGCGCTCGCCGTCGAGTTGACTGACGATATGGTCGGGCTCGGGCCGCTGGAACCGTTGCTGCAAGATGACGAGATTACCGATATCCTGGTGAACGGACCCTTCGATATCTATGCTGAGCGGCACGGCAAGCTTGAGAAGACACAGGCTCGGTTTCGCGATGCCCCGCATGTCGTCAATGTGGCGCAGCGTATCGCCAACGCGGTTGGGCGTCGCATTGACGAAGCCAGTCCGCTGGTCGATGCCCGCCTCGCGGACGGGAGTCGGGTCAATATCGTATTGCCGCCACTGGTTCTAAACGGCGGGACGATCTCGATCCGCAAATTTCCCAAACAGAATATCACGCTCGAAACGATGGTCCGCCAGGGCAACCTCTCAGTGGGGATGGCTCAGTTCCTCGACATTGCGGCGCGCTGCCGGGTCAATATCCTGATCTCAGGGGGCACCGGGTCTGGTAAGACCACGTTACTGAATGCGATATCGCGCCACATCGATAGCGATGAACGGATCATTACGATTGAAGACGCCGTCGAATTACGATTGCAGCAGCCGCATATTGTGCAGATGGAATCCCGGCCACCTAATATCGAGGGGGCTGGCGCGATTACTCAACGTGAACTCGTCCGCAATGCCCTGCGTATGCGACCCGACCGGATCATCGTCGGCGAGGTTCGGGGTACCGAAGCCTTTGACATGCTCCAGGCGATGAACACTGGCCATGACGGATCAATGTCGACGATCCACGCCAACACTCCGCGCGATGCGCTGTTCCGGCTCGAAAACATGGTGTTGATGGCTGCTGCGAACCTGCCATTGCGGGCATTGCGGGCACAGATCGCCAGCGCGATCAATCTTGTTGTGCAGATCGAGCGGATGCGTGACGGGATTCGCCGTGTCGATCGTATCGTCGAGATCAGCGGTATGGAAGGTGAGATTGTCAGCACGCGCGACATCTTCAAATTTCAATATAAGGGTGAAGGCCGCAACGGTTTCATCGAGGGCGACTTTGAACCGAGCCGTCTACGTCCTGATCTCGCCACTCGTGCGGCTGAGCACGGTTTTGAAAAGCAGTTGCTTGAGTCGGTTGGTATCAGTGCAGGTTGACAGATGACAAACCAAACTCTTCTCTTGTTGCTGACAATGCCGATCTTGTCCGGTGTGTTGCTATTGTGGATAACGCGTAAAGATCGCCGCCGTCAATTTGTTAGTCAGCGTTTGAAAGCTGTGACGACGGTGATTAACGCTGACACTAGTCAATCTACTGTGCGATTGCAGCGGCAGCGACCTGCGCAAATAGCGTTCCTTCAACTGCCTCGTCAGCTATGGGCGGGCCTTGATACCGCTTTTGCAGCGGCTGGTCATCGACTTGGACTACTGCATCTCTTGGCATCGGGATTTATTGCAGCGATGATCGTAATGGGTTTTACCAGCCGACTGTTATCTCTCAATTTTAGTCTCGTGCTGTTGTTTACTGGTGTAGCAACGGCAGTTACACCGTACTTGGTATTGCAGTTGATGCAGGCCCGCTACCGGAGACATTTTCTTGATATTTTCCCAGATGCCCTTGATCTCATCAGACGCGGTGTTAAGGCCGGATTGCCGGTTAATGAGGCATTGGCGGTGGCGGGGCGTGAGATTGCCGATCCGGTGGGCAAAGAATTCCGGAACGCGGTCGCACAGTCGCAAATCGGCGTTCAGATGATCGACGCGTTGCAGCAGACCGCTAATCGAGTTCGTGTTGCTGACTTTCGGTTCCTAGTCGTCACGCTGGCATTGCAAGCAAAAACGGGTGGCAGTCTTGCTGAGACATTGGCCAGTCTCAGTGCCGTAATCCGGGCCCGCAAAGCACTGCGTCTTAAGGCCCGAGCACTGTCAGCAGAAGCAAAAGCTTCGGCAGCGGTATTGGCAGCCCTACCTTTTGTGGTCGGGGGTTTCATGTACCTACTGAACCGCGATATGGCACTGGATTTGATCGTGGACCCGCGAGGGCGGTTTATGGTCGGGATTGCATTTCTCAGTCTTGTAATGGGTTTAAGTACAATGGCCTGGATTGTAAGGAGAGCACTTCGATGAACCCCAAAATATGGCTTTTGGTCGCGCTCACGGCTACTATCCTGACGGGATTACATCGGTGGCGGATCGCCCAACGTGAAGCAGCGCGGGAACATCGTCTCGACCTATTACGTGGCATATCGCCTACAGTAAAGCAGACGGCGACTCCGTTGTGGTATCGACAACTCGGAAACTTGATCGCGGCGAGCCCGATTTTCGGTACGGTTGAGCAGCAACGCCTACTCAAGTTATTGATGATAGCGGGTATAAAGGGCCGCGGTAGTCTCGCCACTTTCGTCGCCAGTAAAGTGTGTGGTTCAGTATTTTTGGCTGTGTTCACGTGGCTAATGCTCGAATGGCGGCAATTCTCAGGCGAGATGCTGTATTGGCTTGTCCTACTTGGTGCCGCGCTGATGGTTGGCTGGCGACTGCCTGATTTCATTCTTAATCGCCTTGTTAAACGGCGTCGACTACGCCTCGAACATGGCATGCCAGATGCGCTAGACCTATTGGTGATCTGTGTTGAGGCTGGACTAAGTCTCAATCAGTCAATCGAGGAACTCAGTCGTCAATTGATTTCCTCAAATAAGGATGTCGCTGATGAATTCGCCGCGACAGCGGCAGAAATGCGGGTCATGTCGGATTTTGGCCAAGCCCTCGATAATCTGGTTCAGCGAACTGGACTGGCTGATTTGGGCAGTCTGGTTGCGACCCTTAAGCAGTCGATAAAATTCGGCACGCCGCTTGCCGAATCGGTACGCATCATCGCTGCGGAAATGCGTGCAGCGCGTCAGGCACGTTATGAAGAACGGGCGGCACGCTTGCCTGTGTTTCTTGCGATTCCAATGATGATGTTCATCCTACCATCTCTCTTTATGGTGGTCGGGACACCACTAGCCTTGCGGGTGATGGCGGTGTTCAAGACTATCACTTTTGGAGGTGCCCCATGATCTTCGGAATTGAAAATGAAACCCAGATGCATCGGTTCCTGACATGTCCGAGAGGTGCGGTCGCCGTTATCACGGCATTTGCGCTGCCGGTGCTTCTAGGGTTTGCCAGCCTCGGTATCGAAGTCGGTCATTGGTATCTCGGACAGCGCATAATGCAGGGCGCTGCTGATGCGGCAGCGATCAGCGCAACGGCACAATATATTGCCGACGCCATCGCGGGAAACTCCAGTAGCACGACTTACCAAACTGTTGGGGTAAGCTATGCATCGTTGAACGGTTATACGATTCCAACGTCGAATGTGTGCCTTGTCAGTTCGAGCGGCAATAATTGTTCTTCGGTGCTTGCTCTCGATTCGCGCGCGATCGTATGTGCTTCACCACCTTGCATCGTTGTAGAAATTACGCAGAACACGGCCCAATGGCTTACGACTAGAATGTCGCTGGAGCCATCCACCGCAAATTTGGTCCAATCGATTCCCGGTCCAACCATCGGAGCACGCGCCATTGTCTCGGCAAACAGCCAGACACAAACCATAACGAAGGAGGGCACAGATTGTGTTCTCGCCCTGGCAAACGATTCCCAAGCCGTTTTGGTTCATGGGAATGGTGATCTCCAGGCGAGATGTGGACTCGCTGTTGATGGTGGCATTGATCAGAACGTTAGCGGCACGGCTCACGGTGGGATTTCCTTCAGCGGTAGCCATGCCAAAATCAATGTCTCTGCACTCGTGGTCTCGGCGAGTAGCACAAATTGTCCCGATAGCGGAGCCCATTGCCAACAATACGGGTCGTCTGCCGCTTTACCTGCGTCCGCCGTCTACACGAGCACCGCAACACAAGACCCTTATGCCTCTATGACGTTTCCGACGCCACCCCTTGGAGTGCAAACAGGTGGCGTCGCAATCAAGACAGCGGGCGCTGGTTACACTAATGGGACATGCACCTTCACCGTCAATGGTGGCACAGGCACATCTGTCAAATTCGCGGCAACCATCACAAGCGGTAAGGTCGACACTGCCAAACCGGTAACAGTAAGCGACCCCGGAGCATACACTGTCTTTCCGACCAATCCTGTTACACCAGCCACAAGCACATGTGGCAACGGCACCACTGCTGCAACGTTTAACCTGACCGAAGGCTGTTTCACCTGGATTTCGGGCGTCACACCAATTGCCGGTCGGAAATATTGCTCTATTAACCTCAATGGTGCAGGAACAACGAATTTCCCGACTGGTAGTTACTACATTGCTGGCGGCGACAGTGGTTGTCAAGGATTCTGCGTGTCGAGCGCTAATGCTTCCGTGACATCGGATAGTGCAGGTGTCACGTTTTATTTAACAAATGGTGACGGGGCCAAGAGCCTCGGCGCAAGTTCCTACGGTACCATGAATATCACCAGCGGTGCTATCTCCTTATGCGCACCCGGTACAAATTGTGGAACGACGTGCGTTAGCGGTGGATCGTGCCTGCTGTTCGTACAGGGAGCCCCGGCAGCCGTTCTTGCGCAGCACCCGGTACCTACATTGACTGCTAATCCAAACGGCACAACTTGTACCGCCTGCAATTCTTTTGCCGGTAATGGAAGCCGAACACTTTCAGGACTCATTTATCTGCCGCGGCAAGCTTTTCAATTAGCCGGTAATTCGTCAATTGGCGGCTGCTTCGGTGTTGTTGCGAAATACATCGATGACGGTGGCACCCCAACGTTCTCGGATGGTTGTCTTCCCGGTAACGGGATCGGCGGCACGACAACCACCACTACTACTTGGTCCGCTCCATACCTCTATCAGTGAGCGAAATGATTAACGCAATTCGCCGTCTTATCGAATGTGCCGTTGGCTCTGCTGTGGTGGAAACGGCCATCTTCGTCCCGTTCTTTTTGCTGTTCGCGGTCGGCATAACCGATCTCGGGTCGGTGATGTTTGCAGGGATGACGGTCAATGCTGCGACCCAAGCAGGTGCCGCCTATGCGATCGTCAATTCCGGTCCGTCCGGTACGTGCGCGTCTCTGTCCTCAAGTTGTCTCAGTGGTATTAAAACGGCGATGAGCAATGCTGCTGCCAACTCTTCGTGGTGCACCACGGCGACGTGCGCAGCTACGATCACGGGATGTGCCGATGGTTCCCCAAAATGTATAACCGTGTCGGTAAGTCTGCCTTACTCGCCGTTGTTGCCAGATCCCGCGTATTCCTGGGTGCAGTCACTTACCACCTTGTCATCCAGCATCACAGTACGGGTTTTGTGAGATGAAAATCTTATTCCAAAACAATCGTGGAGCAGCGGCGGTAGAATTCGCCCTGGGGATCATGCCGATTACCTTGTTCATGGTCGGTATTATGATGACCGCCTACGTCTTGTGGATCGACAATATGCTCTATTTTGCAGTCGATTCCGCCGCGCGCTGTGGAGCAGTTCAATCGACGACCACACCTTGCTCTGGTCCCTGGCCAGCCAGCGATGGCGGCTTAGCGAATATGAAGAAAACCACCAATGCGCTGTTTATCATGAACGGCGCAACATACGCGCTGAATAGTTCGACTTGTAGTTCTGGTAGCGGGCTCACCGGCACCTACACGGTCAACATCGCTCTTTTCACGAATTTAACTTTGACGGCGAGTTCTTGTTATCCACCACAAGTTTCGTCTTAATACGATGATAATAGACCTCGCTAAGCAAGGTACCGCACTCGCGATCATCACGCTGACGATTTTTGCGATCGGGCTGGCGGTCGAGCGTGTTGCACCTGTCGAAAAGCAGCAGCCGACGGGTGGGATTCGGTTCAATGTCCGCTATGCGATTTTCTCTTCGTTCGCCCGGTCTGCGATTCTTGCAGGAATCCCCGTTATGGGCATTGGATCGCTGGTTGGGAGCTTGATGGTCTTGCCGAGTGAAGGATGGGCGGTAGCCTTATCTGTAATCATCTATATCGTCATAGCCGACTTTGCCGAATATCTGTTCCACCGAACGCAGCATGCATGGCCAGTCCTATGGGCGCTTCACTCACTGCACCATAGTGACCGCGAAGTAAACGTTACCACTACTACACGCCACCACTGGATCGACGCTTTGGTCAAGTTATTCGTAATCTATCCCCTAATTGGATTACTGTTTGCCGTCCCCTACCAGGCAGTGCTGGCCTACGGAGTGATCGGCCATTATCACTACGTTCTGCACTTTAACATGAGAATGTCACTTGGACCGTTGTGGGCAATACTCAACACGCCTCAATACCATAGGTTACATCATTCTGACTTGGCTAGGTATCACAACAAGAACTTCGCCGGGCTCTTTCCGATTTTCGACCTACTTTTTGGCACTCATTGTCGTCCTACAGTCGGTGAATACCCGGCGACTGGAATCGAGGGATGGCGGGGTCCGAATAGGATATGGGAAGCGATTGTTTGGCCGTTAGCCAAACGATCAGTATCGTACACAAAATAAACTACACTTTTGATAGAAGATTGCACCAAAAGATGGTAGCATCTATTTATGTTATCCGATCTGCTACTCCGCCTCGGCAGTCAAGTCATGTCCGCGATAATGGACGGCATGGCCGTATTTTGCCTTTTCTATGCAGGTAAAGTTCACGACTATAACCTTGTTCGGGATCTCCTTATCCACACTCTGATATATGGCGGGGGTGCCACGGCTATTGTCTACTTTAAAGGTAGGTATCTCGATGTATGACTTGTTAACGCGGTTTCCCTTATTAACCTGGGCGTTGCTTTGCGCGATAGTGCAATGGAGAGGTCTCCTCCAATACATGGACATTATGAACAGGCTCCCACTAGATTACGTTTACGCAATTCATATTGCCATGCGGCTATCGACAATTGGATTTCTGTTACTGGTCGCTGCCGCGGTTGTCCTGCGGACCCGTCCGTCTGAGAAAGCCAACGGGCTGGAACCACGCATTTCGGCTTTGGCCGGTACCTTCATGATGTATAGTATTCCGCTGTTCCCGCGACCTGAATTGTCAACGTCACTGGAGTTGGCCTCGACAGTGCTGATCCTCATTGGTAGTGTTGGAGCGGTTGTGATACTCTCGCAGCTTGGTCGTTCATTCAGCGTGATGGCTGAGGCACGTCAGCTTGTCACTTCAGGGCCTTATCGGTTTGTGCGACACCCGCTCTATCTCACCGAAGAAATAGCCACTATTGGACTGTTCATACAGGTTGCGTCTGTGTGGGCCCTTCTTTTATTGGCAGTCCATATTGCCTTTCAAATGCGGCGCATTCACAACGAGGAAACGGTTCTGACCGGGAGTTTTCCTGAATACGCGGCATACGCACAAATTACCGCCCGACTGATACCAGGGATTTACTAGAATGTTTGAAATCACTCAAAATTTAGGTCTAGGTGGATTTGTCGGCAGCACCAGGGAAGGCAATAGGTTTGGGGTCTCGCTACCGCTCCTTTTCGCGCTCGGGGTCTACTCCCTGATCATCGCCCACGCCAGACTGGTGCTGGCTGATCCGGATACATATTGGCACATCGCTGTCGGGCACTGGATCATCCAACATGGTGCAGTGCCTGATCACGGCATCTTCTCCGCCACGATGGCGAGTGCACCATGGGTGCCGCAATCGTGGCTGGCCGAGATACTGATGGCCTTGATCTATGATCATTTTGGCTGGTCGGGACTGTCTGTGGTGACGGCGCTATGCGAGGCGGCTGCTATTGCAATCCTGTTGCGTGTCCTTCTCCGTGCGTTGGCTCCAGTACATGCAATGTTTGCTGTCACCGTGGCGTTTGCCATGTCGTTTCATCATGTCTTGGCGAGGCCGTTTATTCTGACGATCCCTATTCTTGTTGTGTGGGTTGCAGCGCTGGTTCAAGCCCGCAGTAACAATCGTGCACCTTCTCCATGGCTCGCACTGCTCATTGTGCTTTGGGCCAACCTACATGGCGGCTATATGTTCGGGATTGGGATCGCCGCCCTGCTTGGCGTGGAGGCCGTTCTCCCTGCCCCGGATTGGCATGCACGAATTCGTGCGGCGCGTGATTGGGGTATCTTTGGCACGCTTGCGGTCGGTGCCGCCTTGATCAGTCCGTTCGGCATCAATGGTGTATTGTTTCCATTCAACCTCACCAATATGAGTTCCCTGGCCTACATCGCGGAGTGGCAGGGTGTCAATTTCACTAAGTTTCAACCAATCGAAATATGGCTTCTAACTGTTCTCTTTGCCGCGCTCTCGCTCGGTTGGCGACTCCCATTGACCC
>Ga0070698_100004366_pt1 | contig 15541 bp, 15 predicted proteins | sample KBSK1502metaG_FD_65477 | JGI IMG/M metagenome (GOLD analysis project Ga0070698, IMG submission 65477) | Corn, switchgrass and miscanthus rhizosphere microbial communities from Kellogg Biological Station, Michigan, USA - KBS K1-50-2 metaG | ecosystem: Host-associated > Plants > Roots >...
AGCCGGCCAGCACATGGGAAAGATTTTGCTGCAGGTGCGGTGAGGTGCCCAGCCCTCGTGTCGGCCCGCTAGCAAGGGTGTCCGTCATGGGTCCCATAGGTCCTATATGACGTATAAGACCTATACGACCGATACCAAGCAGCTCTTCCTACCGGCCCGCAGTCACTGGCTCAACCGGGATCGCCTGTTCATTCTCGTCGAATAGATACAGGTGCTCCGCCGGCAAATGGAATTCGATCCGATGATTGCGCTCGGGAGCCGTCATTCCGGTTGTCTTTGCCACGACGATCGTATCCTTTCCAACCTCCGAATGAATCAAGGTTTCGCTGCCAAGATGCTCGACTACGTTCACGACACCGGGTAAGCGAACCGAGTTGGCGGGGGATCCGAGTCGCACATGTTCCGGCCGAAAACCGAGGGTCAACGATTTGCCGCGGAGCGATTGCGAGACTTGGAGCGGTAGACTCACAGTTCCTACCGCCTCCGACTTACAGCGAATCTGCCCCGGTTTCTCATCTTCCACGACGATGGGAATGAAATTCATTTGCGGCGACCCTATAAAACCCGCCACGAACTTGTTGGCCGGCCGAGAATAAACCTCAATGGGATTGCCAATTTGCTCAATTTCACCGTCGTTTAGAATCACAATCCGATCGGCCATCGTCATCGCCTCGACCTGATCGTGAGTGACATAGATAGCCGTGTTGCGGGTTTCGTAGTGCAAGTTCAGTAGCTCAACCCGCATTCGGACGCGCAGTTTGGCATCGAGGTTAGAGAGCGGCTCGTCGAATAAAAAGAGTTTCGGTTGCTTCACGATGGCGCGTCCGATCGCCACCCGCTGTCGTTGGCCGCCAGAGAGTTGCTTCGGTTTCCGTTGCAAGAGCGGTTCGATATGGAGCAGTGCCGCTGCGCGCTGCACCCGTTGGTTGATCTCTGCTTTAGTCAATCGTTGAAGCCGCAGACCAAAGGCGACGTTCTCGAAAACCGTGAGATGGGGGAAGAGGGCATAATTTTGGAACACCATAGCCACGTTGCGTTTCGAAGGATGCTCAAAGGTGATGTCACGCCCGTCTAACTCGATCTTTCCGCCGGAGACGGTTTCCAGTCCGGAGATCGACCTTAAAAGCGTTGTTTTCCCGCAACCTGAAGGACCCACAAAGACCACAAACTCTTCTTTTTCGATCGTCAGCGAAAGATTTTTGAGGGCGTGAAAGCTATCAAAGTGCTTTTGGATATCGGTGAGATTGAGGTAGGCCATTGCGGTGGTTACGGGGTAAACAGAGGAAAAAAAGAATCGGCAATACACTGCAGGAAGCGCCGTCGTTCATCAATGGGGAATCCACCGAAAGGCCCGCCGCTCGGCCGGGCTGCCATTGGCGCCGGTGCGATTGTCGTTTTTATCAAGTTGCGGCGGCGTGCTCGTTTGAAACTGCCGTAAAGTGCCGGCTCTGAGGCGCGAACACGTGAGCGAAATGGCGCCAAGGGACGCCAACGCCGAGAGGGATCGCGTCCCGACTCCGTCCGGCGGCAGCCGGCAGCAGCCGGATCGCGGCCGAGCCCAATTGGGTTTGCTCGAACTCACTGCCAGTGGCGCGCCCAAGCGTAGCGACGGCGGTCTCGCGATCCGTGGTGTATAAAGCCAAGGCGAAGCTTTCCAACCAAATGTAGATACATTTATTTTTATTGTTTTAATTATAATTTCATAACAATGTATCGTAATGTTCTATAGTTTGCTAGTCTTTTTCGCTACTTGCTGGTTCGGCAGCTTGGTGTACGCAGATACCCCGGCCGCTTTAGCGGCGTTTGTTCAGTACGCAGTTCCAGCCGACGAAATCAGGTATTGGGGTGCCTTCGCTGTGTCGCCATCGGTCTACCACCTCTTCACGTTGCGACAGGCCGAGCGCAAAGGTGTCCTTTTGGTCCAGCAAACCGGTCAGAATGGGTTTGCAGTGGTTACTGCGGATACTTCCTTTGATTCTTTCCCAAAGGGAGCAAGCGAATCGGATGCCGCAGTAAGAGCAGCCGCTCGGTTACTGAACGGAGAGAGCGACGATCCTTTCGCCCCTTGCGCCAGGGCCTCTGCCAACGACGTTTGTCCGCTAGGCGCTGCTCTCAATGCTCTTTTGGTACCGATCGCCGGCTTTGCACTCAGTTCCAACGGTACCCTCGGTATTCTTCGCGATTTGCAACGCGCGGACGCCTACCCGATCGAACCGGAACAAGCCTCACCCGGATCGATCCTGGTGTGTCCCAGCCATTTTTCCGCACAAGGACCGGTCATCATTGGCTTCGCTGTGGTAGTAGGACCAGATCGTTGCGTCTACGGGCCTGACTATCGGCAACGCGGCGCTTGGCACCGGCTGGCGACATTGCGGGAATGGCTGCGAGCCAATCAATCTGTGTCAAACGTTCGCGGTTTCCTCCTACGAGCAAAGGAGAATGACCGAGATCGCAGCGTACTGCGCAAATCATCACCGCCGCAGCCCTTATGAAAGGGGCGAAACGGATTCTTTGGGCGAGCTTACTAGTTGTTCTGTCTGGTTGTGACAATTCGGACACCTATTTCGGCGGCTCGGGAAGCGGAGATTCTTCACCCTCCACAAATGACTTGGCACAGGGGAACCGATTAGCGAATGGAGCGGCGGGAGAGCCAAGCAGCGGCGGAGCAGGGCTCGATCAGACCTGGAGAGGATACCAGCCAACGGATCTAGCATCGTTCGAGGCGGCGCTGCCAGTCTACATGCAGCCTTATGCGCAGGCCTACATCGATGCCGGACAGAAGTACAATATCGATCCCGCTGTGTTAGCTGCGATTACGGAGGAAGAATCCGGGGTGAGTGGACCATCCTATGCCTTCAGCAATCGCAATAATGCGATGGGCATTTCGCCGAATGACAGCGGGCCCCGGAACTTCGATTCAATTGATGACAGCATCAACTATGGGGCGAAGATCCTGTCCAATCCGAACGGAGCTTATGCCAATGATGATACGATTGGCCAGCTCTGGTACACCTACTCTCCTCCAGGGGCAAACAACGATCCCAACGATACCAATAAAGGCTGGGGTCCCGCAGTGGCTACCTTGTACAGCAATCTAAAGAGCAAAACCGGTGGAGGAGGATAGAGATGAGAACAATACTAAGCATACTAATGTTGGGCTGTGCTTCGCCGGCACAAGCCAAAGATGTGACGTTCTACCAATGGGTGACCGTACACGCAAAAATTGACGGTTCGTTGCTAGCACGAAATCCCGCCTGGATTTGCCTCAATTTTGGTGAGCCAGTTCGAGGTGAGATCAACGTGGATGATAAGACTTATCCGGTGAGTGATAAACGAGGGGTTCTGCTCTACGGCCTCTCGCCAGCTCAACTCGATTCATTCCGGAACAAAGTCAGTCAAGAAGTTGAAGTCACAGGAAAATTTGAACCCGCCCCGTCGGACCGCTATCCTCGATATATTATCTTTGATGTTAAATGAGGAGGGCATACACCCCGCGGCGCATTCGTTTGATTGAACTTGATTGAACTATCTGGGTGATTGGCCTCGATGGGGCCCAAGGCTTGGTAGCGGCGAATGTCCAATTTCCGCAGAGCTTCCTTCACCTGGTTGTATAACTTTGAGTGTTTGTTCTGGCATAATCATTTCGTTTCGCGCTGGTTCTTTAGAGGGTCGAGTTTGTAGATAATGGATCGTCCCAAGCGTTAACATCTTCAAGAAGCGAGCGCTGTTAGGGACGGCGACCACCTCTCCCGGGCAGTCTTGGAGCACGCTTTTATCGACACCTTCTCCAAAACCGGCTTTCTATGGACCGAGCCGCTCGATGGAATTGAAGATTTGTCGGACCGCGGTTTGCATTCGATCATCCGCAACCCCGCTCAATTCCCGACTTTACAGAGAATGGTGATTCCGCGAAGGTGCGCCTCCTCTGTATGCAAAAGATCGGGATTGGGCTCGCCGGATTAGGTACGGTCGGAGCAGGCGTTTATCGGCACCTCCTCCAAAACCGGCTTTTATTGACTGAGCGGATCGGATTGGAGCTGGAGGTGCGTCGGATCGCAGTACGCAACGTCGCGCAAGTCCGCAGTGTACAACCTCCACAAGGAATTCTCACCGAACACTGGGAGGCGCTCATTGTTGATCCGACCGTCGGCATCGTCGTTGAATTGATCGGCGGTATCGACCTCCCCTACGAACTCTGTCGGCGAGCACTTAAGGCGCGTAAGCCAGTCGTCACCGGCAACAAGGCGTTGTTGGCTGAAAAGGGCGCTGAAATTTTCGAGCTGGCCGCTGAAGTCGGAGTGCCGGTTTTCTTCGAAGCGGCAGTGGCCGGCGGGATTCCAATTATCAAATCGATTCGAGAAGGGTTTATCGGAAACCATCTCCAATCGATCCACGCAATTCTGAATGGCACGAGCAACTATATTCTCACCCGGATGACGGACGCGGGAATGGATTTTCCTGAAGCACTCCGGGAAGCACAAGCGGGAGGATACGCTGAAGCCGATCCTACTTTGGATATCAACGGCTGGGATGCTGCCCACAAAGCGATTATCTTGGCGTCGTTAGCCTACGGATTTTGGGTGGACACGGCTCATATCTATGTTGAAGGGGTCGAGAAGATTTCGGCTGCGGATATCCGATTCGCAGAAAATCTCGGATACCGAATTAAGTTGGTGGCGACCATCCGAGCGGATTCGAATGCGTCGATTGAGGTGCGGGTAAATCCTACTTTGGTGCCAAAGGGCCACGTCCTGGCGTCGGTTAACGGCGTGTTCAACGCGTTGATGGTACGTGGCGACATCGTCGGTGACACCCTGTTTTACGGGCGCGGAGCAGGACAAGATCCAACCGCGAGTGCGGTAATTAGTGATTTGGCGCAAGCGGCTATTTGGATCGATTCCGGAGGGAAAGCGTTCGGATTTACTCCGCACGGCTTATACGGCAAATGTTTGCCCACCGAGGACCTCGTTTCGGGATTTTATTTGCGCCTCACGGTGGATGATCGTCCCGGCGTTTTAGCTCAAATCGCGAGCATACTTGGATCGCACGACATCGGCATCTCGTCTGTCATTCAACCCGAAAGCCACGAAGAGGCGGCTGTACCGCTCGTCCTGATGATCCATAACGCTCCGTTTGGCCGGATGAAGGAAGCGGTAGAACAGATGAGCGAGCTCGAATGTGTAAAAAGCGCGCCGGTGCTGCTCTGGATCCTATCATGAGTCCAGCAAGCAAGCGATGGGCCGGAGTAATCGAGCGATACCGGAGTCTACTTCCGATTACGGACGCAACTCCAATAGTAACGCTGGGTGAAGGTTCGACTCCGTTGATTGAGTCTCCGAAGCTCGGAGCGCTGCTGGGCAATCGGTGTCAGGTCTTTCTGAAGTATGAAGGGCTGAATCCGACCGGATCTTTCAAAGACCGTGGAATGACCGTCGCCGTCAGCAAAGCGGTCGAGCGTGGTGCTACGACCTTGGTCTGCGCTTCGACCGGTAATACCTCGGCTTCGGCTGCCGCCTACGCTGCTCGTGCTGGGCTTCGATGTGCAGTGCTTGTACCGGCGGGAAATATCGCCCTGGGAAAGCTGGCGCAAGCTTTCGTCTGTGGGGCCAAGGTCATTGCGATCGACGGAAATTTTGATTCTTGTTTACGGATCGTTCGCGAACTCGAAAATGAGCCCGGAATTGGCGTAGTGAACTCGATTAATCCCGATCGATTGGAAGGCCAAAAAACGGCTGCATTCGAGATTGCAGATGCGCTCGGGGAAGCTCCTTTTGCGCACGTCCTGCCGGTTGGTAATGCGGGAAACATTACGGCTTATTGGAAAGGATACACCGAATACCATCGCCTGGGCCGCATCGGAACCACCCCTCGGATGATTGGTTTTCAGGCTGCCGGTGCCGCTGCTGTTTTTTATGACCGGGTAATTGAGCGCCCCGAAACCGCAGCCTCGGCGATACGTATCGGAAATCCTGCTAGCCGAGCCCGAGCCAAGGCAGCCCTGCTTGAATCGCAAGGGGTGGTGGACATAGTCACGGACGATCAGATCTTCGCAGCTCAGCGTTGGCTCGCATCGGAGGAAGGCGTCTTTGTAGAGCCAGCCAGCGCCGCCGCGATCGCCGGTCTTTTGAAGTGTGCAGAGGCGGACCAACGCTGCGAGAGTTGCCCATTGTCGGGCATACCGGATGGCACCAAGATCGCTGTCACCCTTACCGGCCACGGGCTCAAGGATGTCGCCAGCGTAGCAGATCGGGGGATCGAAACGTATCCGGCCGCAGCCGATAAGGCAGCGGTCCATCGTTTGTTATGAGTTTGATCGTCCAGAAATACGGGGGAACCTCGGTGGGGACTCCGGAACGCATCCTCAAGGTCGCTCGGCGCATTCTCAACGCGCAGGCGACCGGCGATGAGATTGTGGTGGTGGTGTCAGCGATGTCCGGTGTAACCGACAATCTGATCGGCTTAGCGCGCCAAGTGGCGGACCATCCCAGTGAACGGGAGATGGATATGCTGCTCGCGACCGGCGAGCAGACGACGATCGCGTTGACTGCCATGGCCATCAACGCACTTGGAGGAAAGGCTGTTTCTTTGACCGGAGCGCAGGCTGGGATCGTCACTGATGGCGTCCACACCAAAGCAAAGATCGCCAACATTACTCCGAAACGGATTCATAGGTTGCTCGAAGGCGGCCATATTGTCATCGTCGCCGGATTCCAGGGTGAAAGCTTAGATGGTCACATTACGACTCTTGGTCGGGGTGGCTCAGACTTGACGGCGATCGCACTCGCTGCTGCCCTGGGAGCCGACCTTTGCCAAATCTGTACCGATGTGGATGGTGTCTATACTGCCGATCCTCGCAGCGTTCCCGGTGCGCGCAAAATCGCCGAAGTTTCGTACGACGAGATGCTCGAGATGGCGAGTCTCGGATCGAAGGTGTTGCAGTCGCGAGCAGTGGAATTCGCCAAAAAGTTCGGGGTCATTTTCGAAGTACGCAGTAGTTTTAACGACGAACCGGGGACTATCGTGAAAGAAGAAACCAGCGGAATGGAAAAGGTGGTCATTCGTGGCGTCAGCGTCGATCGCCGTCAAGCGAAGGTGACAGTTAACCGGGTCCCGGACCGACCAGGAGTAGCGTCGCGCATCTTCACAGGAATTGCCGGCGCCGGCATCAACGTCGATATGATCGTTCAGAACGTTTCAGCTGATGGCACAACCGATATTTCGTTTACGACCCATTCCGACGAGCTACCCAAGATCAATCGTTTGCTCGGCCCACTCGTTGGCGAGATTGGGGCTCACAGCTTCTCTGCGCAGGGTGGAATTGCCAAACTAAGTGTTGTCGGAATAGGAATGCGCTCTCATTCCGGAGTCGCAGCAAAAATGTTCGAACTGCTAGGGGAAGCCGGTATCAATATTCAGATGATTACCACCTCCGAGATCAAGATCTCGGTTATTGTGGATGAGGAACGCGTTGACGAAGGCGCTAATCTGGTCCATGCCGGGTTTGGGTTGGCGGAGGAAACCCCTCGCTTCGCCAAGAGCGCTGTTAGCTGAGCTTCCGGACTCGCGCAGTGATCGGTGATCAGTCATCCCGTGAACGGTGATACTTATTGAGCGCCGAAGGCGTGGTTCAAGATAGATAACGGATATTTGGCGCGGGGAAGGCGCGAAGCGCAGAAAAGATTGTAGCCTGGGCTGTTAGGCCCAGGGAAACGTCCCCCTAGCGGTCCAGCGCTGAAGGCGCGGTGGATTTTGAGGACCGTCCAAGCCCGAGAGATAACGTGCCAAACGGTTCGGGGTTAGGTCAATTTGTCGACATTGCTCGCGACAATAGAGCAACCATTTCCGCCGCGCCTTCAGCGCTACTCGCCTTTATTTCACATTCCCTGGGCCTAACAGCCCAGGCTATAATACTAGGATAAGACCAGAGACGGATTTAGCGCTGAAAGCGCGTGACAATCTGGGGATCAAATACCATTTGAAACGCACCTTCAGCGCGTGACCGCTGGAAAATCCAATTTCCTAGGGCTACGCCCCAGGCTATCCTGACATGCGCCTTCGGCGCTGGCGCCGATCACCGATCACCAATTCTCACGCTACCAGTTTGGCAAATCGCTTTGCCTCTATCTCGCGCCCCATCCGAACGGCAGAATCGATAAACCAACGGACCACCGGCGACATATTCTCGCGGCGCCAAACGGCTCCGATGTCGATGAAAACGACCGGATTGCTAACCGGGATGCATCGGACACGCTCTGATGCGGTCAGAGATTCGGATTGAGGTACTAACGCCACGCCTAGACCACGCTCGACCTACGGGCAGTTGACGGAGCGTCGACTTCGCTGGCAATTCGAGGCCGAAAACCAGCTTTGGTCGCATGTTCGATAATAACTTCGTGAAAGCCAGCCCGGCGGTAACGAGGACAAATGATAAACCGTACTTTGGCCAGCTCGCGGAGACGAATGGACGCCCTCTGGGCCAGCTCGCTACCACTTTGGACCATCAGTACCAACGGCTCGCTGAAAATGCGGCGGCCGCGTCTTCTATTTGTCGAATCGCCGGGCCGACACTTTCCACAAACTCGCGTCCTGCCTCGGTAAGCGAAACAGCGCGGGGAGAACGCTTAAAGAGTGGAGTCTGTAGTTCCGTCTCCAACTGCTGGATCTGCCGGCTTAATGCAGGCTGAGCTATCCCGAGCCGGGCGGCGGCCCGACCAAAGTGCAGTTCTTCGGCCAAGACAAGCAATGAACGCAGGTGCCGCAGTTCCATGAGCGACTCGTTTGAGTGTAGTAAATCATCCTGCTTAAGGCCTAGTTTGCAAGGTGAATGTAACAGAAATAGCTACGTTAAGGTAAGCTGATCCCCCAACCCGCAGTCGCTACCCGACAGCGTTGCAGGAGAGTCCTGCCTCAGGATAGTCACGAATCACTGTTCGAATCGTTGAGGCTGGAGCATCAGCTTACCTTACCTCGATGCATTCCCGTTATCGAACCATTCCGCTGCGATATTGGAAAGCTTTCTCCTACGACTCTAGCTTGTCGGCATCCATCACCGGTGGGCGAGGTGTCGATCATGTCGTTGATGTGCGCGGACCGGGAACACTCGATCAATCAATCAAAGCGTTGAAGGGCGGCGGCTTCATCGCCGTCGTCGGATTGTTGGGTGGCACTGAGACGACGATCGATCAGCTCACGTTCATTGTTCGCAATGCGAGTAGAATCGCTTACGGTTGGCAGTCGTGAATCCTTCAAAAAGATGAACGAGTTTCTTGTGGCCAACGAACTACATCCAATCGTTGGCGCTGTTTTTCCATGGAGCAAAACGGCTGAAGCCTTTCGCGAGCTCGAGGCAGGAAAACATTTTGGGAAAATTGTCTTGAGGCGGGAGTGAGAATAGAATTTAGAATCTAGAAGCGTTCTAAGTCGACTGGACCTTCTATAGTAAGGGAGGCGATGAAAGATTGGGTAGGACTTTGCCCGACGAACGATCGGCCGGCTCAGCGGCGACTGCGGTTTCTGACGATTAGCGCGCACAACTCCGGGAACGTCTTGAGCTCGCATCGAGCCAGCGAGCTAACCGGACAGTCGCCGCTACCACTCCTGGCTCCTGTCTTTGCGCTTGCTTCTAGTCCTCGCTCCGGCAGATTCCTTCCGCAATGTGGAAAGGACGATTTCGGCAGGAGACAGCACCTGCTTTGCAGCGATTTTCGGAGTCGGTTTCTTTCGATTGGCGACTCTATCGATTTGATATCCTCGGCTCCATCGCTCATGCCAAAGCGCTGGAAAGAGCAGGGATTCTGACTCGCGATGAGCTTAATCAAATCGAGAAGGGTCTCGGCCAAATTGAAGCGGAGATCAGTGAGGGGAAATTTCCGTTCCGCATCGAACTCGAAGACGTGCACATGAATATCGAGGCGGCTCTGACCGAACGCATTGGCCCAACCGGAGCAAAGCTGCATACAGCGCGGAGCAGGAACGATCAGGTCGCGCTTGATCTGCGTCTCTACCTACGACACGAGTCAGACCTCGTAGACGTGCGCACCCGCGAGCTGCAGCGAGCTCTAGTGGAACTGGCCAGGAGAAATTCTTCCGCCGTTTTGCCGGGCTATACGCATCTCCAGCGAGCGCAGCCGGTTCTTTTTGCGCACCATCTGTTGGCCTATGTAGAAATGCTTGGGCGAGACAGAGAGCGGCTCCATGACGCGCGCACGCGAATTAACCGGATGCCCCTTGGCTCCGGCGCTCTGGCCGGTTCTACCATCGAGCTGGACCGGGCCTACGTCGCGCAGCTACTCGATTTCCCGGAGATCACCCACAACAGTATGGATGCCGTTAGTGACCGCGATTTCGTGGCGGAATTTCTTTTCGTGCTCTCCCTGATTGGTATTCATTTGTCGCGGCTAAGCGAGGATCTAATTCTCTTCGCGTCGGCAGAATTCCATTTTCTCCGGATCAGCGATGCCTACAGCACCGGTTCAAGCCTGATGCCGCAAAAAAAGAATCCCGATGTATGCGAATTGACCCGCGGGAAAACGGGCAGGTTAGTCGGGAACCTCGTTGCTTTGCTGACGAACTTGAAGGGGCTGCCGATGACTTACAATCGCGACTTGCAGGAAGATAAAGAGGCAGTCTTTGATTCTCTCGACCAGGTCGCGAACGCCCTCGAGGTCTTTGCCGGAATGATCCGGGAGATCGAAATCGAACCTGAGCGGATGCTCAGCGCCGCAAGCGATCCTGGATTGCTAGCTACCGATTTGGCGGATTACCTGGTTAAGCGGGGAGTTCCCTTTCGGCAAGCTCACGAAGTCATCGGGAAACTCGTCGCTTTCTCCATTCTACACCGGCGGCCTTTCACTGAACTGACGCTGGCCGAGTACCAACAGTTCAGCGATCGCTTCGCCGAAGATGTTTTCGAGGTACTACACCTCGATCACGCCCTTCGCAGTCGAACCGCGGTCGGTGCGCCTTCTCCGAAAAATGTTGCGATGGAATTAGAAGCATGGAACGCAAAGCTCCGTGAGTAGTGATGAAGAGTGGCGTCTGCTGGAATCCCGCACGCTTTTTCGCAATCCGCACCTCGACGTTCGCCAGGAAAGGGTCGCGATAGGTGGTACCGCGACGAACCGGGAGTGGACGGTAGTCCGGCGAAAAAAGGCGGTGGTGATCTGTCCGATCACGCGGGAGGGGCGGTTTGTTCTGATTCGCCAAGCCAGAATTCCCGTCCAAAAATGGCTGTGGGAGTTCCCAGCGGGTCAGGTCGACGACTCGATCGATCCAGACCTGGAATCTTTGAGGACAACCGCTCTTCGGGAGTTAACGGAAGAATCTGGCTACGAATTGACTACCGGCAGCGAGCTGATCCCTTTAGGCCACTACTATGCCTCGCCCGGTTTTACTGACGAGCAGCAATATCTCTTTCTTGCCCGCCCGGTTTGCGTAAATGAGAAGGGAGCTCGAATTGATACCAGTGAGACAATCGCTGAGTCTCGCGAATTCACTCCGGAGCAGTTGCGTTCGATGGTGGCAGAGAACATCATTCAGGATGCCAACACGCTTGCTCTTTTTGCGCGACTCAGTGCGCGTGGGCTGATCGGGTGAACAAGCTGAGGACCCGATGAAAATTTCTAACCTTTTCAAATTTCGAGAAGGGAACGATCCGGAGGCGGTAAAACCGTTTCTCGATCATTTGGAAGACCTCCGCTGGGTCATCATTAAAATGGCTCTGGCACTAGGTATCGCAATGGCCATTGCGTTCCTCTTTCGAAGTCAGCTCGCTCAGATAATGCAAGCGCCACTTGCCTCTTTGGATCCCAATTTGGTGCGGACTCTGGTTTCGTTCGGCGTGGCTGATTCGATGACCATCTCATTTCAACTCGCGTTTTACGCGGGCATCGTGATCGCGTTCCCGTTTCTAATTTATTTTGCGGGAGGCTTTGTTCTGCCGGCGCTGACCCCGCAGGAGCGTAAGGCCATGCTGCCAGCGGTCTTGATCGGATTCGGCCTCTTCCTAGGGGGCGTTTGTTTCTCTTATTATTTTGTACTCCCTCCAACGCTTCGTTTCTTTTTTCACGACGCTATGAACATGCATTGGGCTCCGACCTGGAACGTCAGAGAATATTTTTCTTTTGTGACTCAGTGCTGTGTCGGTTTCGGCATCGCGTTTGAACTGCCGGTGGTGGTTTTGGTATTGGTGCGACTCGGCATTGTCTCAGTAGGTCTTCTGCGCCGAACCCGCGCCTACGCTTTCCTCCTTATCTTTTTGGCGGCAGCATTTCTGGCGCCGGTCCCTGACGCGCTCTCCATGGCACTGATGGGCATGCCGATGTATCTGCTCTATGAGATCTGCATTTTGCTAGCCGGGTTTATTGAGCGCAAACGTTTGCGGGATGAAGCTGCGCTGGCGGCGAAGAGCTCTTGAGGGATCATTAGTCTGGCGTGTACAAGGAACGCGATGGGTTGTTTCCCCGGGGCGCCGCGAGCGGCGCCCCCTCCGATCTCATGGTTCGGCCCCGTGAAGAGGGCATCGTTACTCAGCGGTCGGAGGGGCGTTGCTTGCAACGCCCGGCACAACCCAAGAGGTACCGAGGAATCCAAGCCTCAATTCGTCTTCGTTAGAAGCAGGTAATCGATACCAACGAAATAGTTTATCGAGCTCGCATTCTTTCCGACAAGCGTGAAGGTGAGTTGATGGGCACCGGCGCTCAATGGAACTGACCCGTAGTCGACGGTGACGTTCGGAAAGTTGTAACCATCGAACGATTGCCCGAGCTGACTTCCATCAACCGCCAGCGACACAATGCCGTAATCGCGCGCTTTGGTCATCACTGCTGATAGATCGTGGGTCCCGGCGGTAGGAACATTAATCGTTAAGACCATGTAATCGCCAACTTTCGATGCCTGGAACCAGAGCTGGGCGTTGCCCGACCAGATCACTCCGCAACAATTGCCTTGTACCACTACCGGGGCAGTACCGGTGGCCGTGGCAACCAGGCTCTCTCCCTCGATCTTTAGTTCATTCCCCGTGCGAGCAGTCACAACACCTGAGATCGGGCCAACTTGACCGTTAGTCGCTAACGCTCTGACTCGGTAGTACCACTGCTGTTCCAACCCCAGACCGGTGTGTTGGAAACCGGGGACCGGGGTCTGGCCAACCAGGTTAGCGGGCGTGACGGGAACTGTGGGATCGGTCGATGAGCCATAGACTTGATAGCCTGCGACGCCAGCCTTCGCCGAGTCAGGTTCCCAGGAGAGGGTCACGGAATTAATTTGACCACCAGTGGCCGCGAGGTTCGCAATCGGACCGGGAGCTTGAGCCGTCGTGAACGCTGGAACCTGAGAAAGGACCTGATAGTTCGACGCTGTCCAGAACGGTATATTTGTTGTACTGGTCAGGCCGACAAGCGGTACGATCCGCAAACCCGAGGAAAGCGAACTCAGAGTGTCACCGGAAACCGTGTATTGATGACTTTGCCGGCTGGCCACGTCGGTGGTATTGAGCGAATCGGTGACCTCTATTGAATAGGTGGGCTGCCCATACCAGAAGGCCACGGAGCTGTAATCTACCGGGACATCATCCACTGGACCGTGTTGGATGGTAAAGCGTAATCGCTGACCGAACGGAATCGATTCCGCGAGCAATAACCGGAAGGTTCCGGTTGTGTCGTTGGTGAAACCCTCTACTCCCGGATTGTAAGCGGGATTACCCGTGAGCGGCCTGGAGTATGGAGTGTCGGGAGGACCAGAGTAGCCGTCCCGAAAATACCAGCCGGACTCGTAAAAATCCTCTGTCCCGGTACCGTTCCAGGCCGGGCTCTGGAGGTTATCGTTGTAAACGCGTTCATTGCCTTCCAAGTATCCGCGTGAACTCCCTTGGGTGCCACGCATTGTGTGGGTGAGGCCGACAAAGAGACCCCGGCCAGTGTATCAAGGAAGACATAATCCTGCTGAGTGGCGGGTTGGCTGCGGTTGTATGTAGCATGGAAATAGCCAAGATCGCCACTGGGCTTGAGTCGAGTGGCTAGGGTTGCATCCGAAACATAATGCACTTCGATCTTCCCGCCCTGAATCGGGATTCCGCTACCATTTACAATTTGGACAACCGCACTCCTGGCAAACGGCATCGGCCACCAAGTTGTATACCAACCGTCGGTCGAACTGTTATCGATCGAAAACATTAGCGCCCGCACATCGTATTTTCCGAGGCCGCTACCGAAGAATTCGCCAATCGGAGCGTCCACCGCGGTCTGTCCGTCGAAAATGATCTGCAGTCGAGCGCCGTCCAGTACAGCCGCCGAATTGGCAATGGTTTGCGCATCGACCGGGTAGCTAAAGGCGCGCGCTCCCTGGAAGGTTGGGGACCCAATCGTATAGCCGTGGGCTTGCTCTTCACCCGGATGGTTCGGTCCGACATCAACTGTATCCGTCCGAGTCCATTCACCGTTTACCAAACAAGCCACATCGTATCGGAACTCGTTGAAATCGAGGTCCGATGATTCGAACTCGTTAAGGATGGTAATGCTGCTCTTCCCGGTGGTTAACGACGCGGGAAGCACAAGTGTTTCGTCGGCCCACAACCCTCCAGAAACGGCCGGACCAGAAGACCATTCGCCGGCGACCGTCCCATTGACAAGGACCTTTGCTTTCTGGTTACCAATCGACGGATCATACCGGCGAACCAAACGCACTCCATTATTGCTCGGATCGAGAGCGACCGTAAACTGGCTGCTGCCTCCTGATCCAAAGGCCCTGCCATCATCAATGACATACGGCGCGTGCTGCACTTGGGGCAGCTGCAGCCGTAGCTCGGTGATTTCTCCCGAACCTTGAAGCTGGATCAGTTGAGATTGTGAACCCGCCGCGATATTAATGTTTGCGGCTTTAGTGACAGCACCCCGTTGCGGAGCCTTGGGATCCGTTGTAGCGAAGGCACGCAACTTAGCGATGACGTCTGAAACGCTAGCAGTAGGGTCGAATGTCGTGACACCTGAAGCATCGCCAAACTGCCGGTAGATCACATGGAAATAGTCCGGGTTGCCTTGTACCGTCACTCGCATTGATTTCTGATACGGCATCGGAACCTTAATCTGGGCGCCACCAGAGGTGTCGAGAAAGTTACCAACCAGCGGCCACACCCACGGAGCCCCGAGTTTACCACTCACAACATCTTCATAGGCTGCGGAGAGGACGACTGTGCCATCCAGCTCGATGGTAATCGCTCCATCATTGGTGACATCGCCGCCGTTAATCGTGGACCAAATGGATTCGATTTCTCCAGGGCCTGTCGCTTCGGCCAGTACATATTCTCCATTTGAGGTGACCCGCAGCGGGTGATTGAAGTCGGCGTTAGTCTGGGCCGGATCAGTACTGGAGAACTCTCGCGTCTCTGCGCCCGAGCGTAGTTCCTGGATACGATCGAGCTGGCGATAGATGTCCCATCCGACGGGCCCTTTCCCGACATCAGATGATGAACAAAGTGCGGTAACCGGGGAAGAAATCGGAGCGGCCAACAGGAGGAACACGCACGATGCGAGGCGGTTGAGAACAA
>Ga0070698_100004367_pt1 | contig 15541 bp, 14 predicted proteins | sample KBSK1502metaG_FD_65477 | JGI IMG/M metagenome (GOLD analysis project Ga0070698, IMG submission 65477) | Corn, switchgrass and miscanthus rhizosphere microbial communities from Kellogg Biological Station, Michigan, USA - KBS K1-50-2 metaG | ecosystem: Host-associated > Plants > Roots >...
GGAGACGCATTTCTCTCGATCTCAAGATATTCAAAGTATCGTTCGAGAAGATGATCCTTTTTGGGGTACGACATTCCCGCTGACAGTACAGAAAACGAATATGGAAGTCTATCGTTCGCAGTTTTGTTCATTTTGAGGGACGGCCTCCGTGCCGTTCCCATTTTTTCCTTTCGTACTCGAATAGGAAATAGTTAAGCACTAGAAATACGGACTAACAGTTGATCGAACAGACCTTGCCGCTCCTGCTCTTCGGCGAGCAATTCAATCAAAAGATCCTGGGTGACATAGTCGAGGCCATCGGTGATCCGAATTATTGCCTGGTAATGAACGATTGCCGCACTCGTTGCAATGAGGGCTCCGCGGATCACGGATTCGGAGTCGCGATTGTTCACGGGTGGTTGGAGATAGTGCTGATCGCGAGGCAGCTCGAGTGATCCCGGGACACAACCATCCAGGATTTTGATCCGGCTGGCGAGCCGGCGCGCGTGTCTGAGTTCACTGGCGAGGGCGTTCTCCAACACCTTTTTTACTTCGTCCGCCTGAGGGCCCTCCAAGTGGATGGAATTGGCCAGATAATTCTGAACAGACTCCAGCTCCATCGCATAGGATTTCTTCAACCTGGTTACAATCTCTCGCGCTCGATCCATCGCTGAAGTCTTGTACGGCAGACGGAGTGGGGGACCTATACGGCCCGGCTGTGCGTCGGGCTACACCATCTGCCGCTATCTACCTCGGATCCAATTTTCGGGACAGAACGCTACCGCCGTGCGCCCATCGGCTCGGTTAAGTAGGCCGGTTGCGGGGTCGATCCGACATCTCCGTAGCGAGTCGTACCTCTCTGCAGATAAAGCGTAGCCGACCTGGTTTCCACGCCATCGGGCGAAACAGCTACGATCGGAATTTCGAATTGATTGTCCGGGAGTTTGAAATGGTAGCGGAACGTGCCATCGGGTTGGAGTTGGACGGGCCGGCCGTCGATCGTAACCTTTGCTTGCGGATGGGTGCCGCCATAGAAGATCACCTCAGCATTGACATGCATGAAAAATTCTCTTTCAGGAAGTCCGAATGGTTGGGCGCTCCAGCTCGCTCCATATCCACTGAACAAGCTGCTCTCGGAGACCAGTTCATTCCAGCTTGATGGACCGAATTCAAGACCACTCCAGCTCGCGAGGTTCCAGCTCGATGGGGTGACCTCCAAGCCGCTCCAGCTGGCAAGGCCCCAGCTTGCCAGCTGCTCGGAACTCAGAGCGTACGAACTCGGCAAACCGAACGCCTGCTCCCAACTGGATGTGATTTCGCCAAGGCCTGCCTGCCAGCTGGCAAGCGTTTCACTGCCAAGAGAAAAAATCTCGCTGCTGAGACCGTAAGAACTCAGCTCCGCCTGCCATTTTGCAAAAATCTCGCCTACACCCGCCTGCCAGCTTGCCAGAGTTTCACTGCTGAGCCCGTACGAAGTAATTGTGGTCTCCCAGCTGGAAGTGATTTCGCTAAGCCCGGCTTGCCAGCTGCTCAGCACCTCGCTGCTCAGGCCAAGAGAGGTGACTGCCTGTTCCCATTTGGAAATGATCTCCCGAATTCCCTTTTGCCAGCTTGCTAGCTGCTCGGAACTCAGAGAGTACGAACTCGGCAAACCGAATGCCTGCTCCCAACTGGATGTGATTTGGCCGAGGCCTGCCTGCCAGCTTGCCAGAGTTTCACTGCTAAGGCTATAAATCTCGCTGCTGAGACCATAAGAACTCAGCTCTGCCTGCCATTTTGCAAAAATCTCGCTTACACCCGCCTGCCAGCTTGCCAGAGTTTCACTGCTGAGCCCGTAGGAAGTAATTGTCGTTTCCCAGCTGGAAGTGATTTCGCTAAGTCCGGCTTGCCAGCTGCTCAGCACTTCGCTGCTCAGGCCAAGAGAGGTGACTGCCTGTTCCCATTTAGAAATGATCTCCCGAATTCCCTTTTGCCAGCTTGCTAGAGCTTCGCTTCCGCCTGCCAGAAATTGGGAAGAAAGCGCGCTCAGTTCCGATGAGAGGCCCCCAAGGCGCGAGGAGAGCCCACCGAGTTCCGAGCCTCCGAAACTGCTGACAGCACCGCTGGAGAGTTCCTGGCGGAGTACTGCACCGAGCGCGCCGCTGAAAAGGCTGGTTTCTCCCGGCGCCAGTATGGAGGCGAGGCGTCCCTTCGCCAAGAGTTCACTCGCCGACTCTGAGTCCAGCTTTCCACTCAATTCTGAGTGAAGAAACTCGAGCATTTCGCCGGAACTCATTGAAAAGAGCCGATCGAGAAGATCCTTACCCAGCAGAGTTTCAAGAACCTTGATCTGCTCGAAACCCCAGCTTGATCCGCTGGATGCCGTACCGATAGCCTGCTGCTGAAGCTGGGAAAGAGCTTCCGTAAGGTTTTTGCCCTGCGCGCGCGCGCTTGCCATGACGTCCAACAAAAAGTTGAAACTCAGGTGGAAAGGTACCGTTGCAAACTGCGTCTCCCAGTTTGCGCTAATCGATTCCGGTGGCGTGCGTGTCGGGCCTGCCGTACCAACGCTCGTCCAGACCCCTTTCTCATCGCGATAGCCAAAGGTTACGGCGTACTCCGCGTCCGCCAACTGCACGGGGATATACCAGTTTCTTGCAATCTCATTAATCTCGACTTCTACCTCGTGATTGCCATTGCAATCGACGTCCAAAAAAAGCTTTCGCGTCGCTGGGAACTTGGAATAGTCGAAGTCCCAATAGGCATATAACCAATGCGGGTCGCGCGCGATCGCGAACATCTCGCCGTAACCAGACGGCAACTCACCAAGATCCTCGAATTTCAGCTTGTCGGAGGGCTCTACGGGAGCCTGCCCTTTCGCTCGCTTTTCCTTCTTCTGTTCGGAGGGCACGGTGTCAGATGCCCCTTTTCCACTGTTTTTTTTATCGCCGGACTTTTTGCTCATGTTTCAAACCTCAGGCGCGCGCCGGGGGCCCTCGCACCGCCAAATGGTGGGCAAATTCGAGGGAAAAGCAAATTGAATTTAAACGTCGCCCTATGGTGTCAACGGAACGGACCCTGACGCCTCATCATATCTCCCTGCAAACCAAGATCTTATGAATCAACGCGCGACGCGCTGGCCTCATTCCACGGCGGATTGTTTTAGTGCTTCTGCGATCGATGATTCGTTGGTTAAAAGACTCGCCAGATAGGAATTACGTAAAGGGAGAGCCGTGGCGCGCTGTATATTTGCAGGCGTTTCGAGTCGCGAAAAAATTGCGCACGCAATCCTGGAGCGAGGTACTGATTTCACGCTGTAGCCCAGCGGTTTGTTGCTCGACCAGAATTGAATCATCTCGACTCCATTTTGTTGGAATCGTCCCAGGTAGATCACGGAATGGCCGCGCTCACGGCTGCCAACAGCGTCGGTCCAGAATATCTTCATGAAATCTCCCCGCCGTGCTGCGTCAAAGGAAGTGAAGTTATGGCCGAGACCCAGCTCGCGAAAGAGGCAAGCCGTTCCCGGGCCGTTGGCGTTCCAGCGTCCCCAGATGCCCACGCCGTCGGGTTGGCCTCGTATCGCGAGAGCTTCGGCTACTGGTCCCTCCAGAGCATTCCGCGACAGGCTCGATTGAATTGCCCGCACAAAGACGAGGTAGGTGGCTCCCGAGCAATAGGTAGACCGCGCGGCCAGCGGATTCACATCAAGCTGGCCTCCCCGGACTTGAACCGCCGATTGCAGATCATGAGTTGCAGCGTTTGTCGCAAGATAGCCGCCTCCGCTGGGCATGGACTCGAGCAGTGCGACTACGGTCTCATTGGCGTTGGACCGGAGTAATCGATTTTGCGCTTGAATAGGGAATAAGCAGACCAAAAGTGATCCGAAGAACAGGAGTCGAGGCATCATAAGGAAGCTTCCAATTCGTCGATTGTATCTTCGATCAGGAAACGCTGCTCGCAAGAACGATTCATACTCTTTTGTAACAATCCGAAATTCTGGTGCTTGCGAAGCCTAACGATTTGTGGAAGTGTTCGGTTGAACATCCATGCCCCAGCTGACTGCACGACAGGAGGAAGTCCTCAACTTTATTCGCAAACAGCAACAGAAGACCGGTTACCCACCGTCGAGCCGGGAAATTCAGAGCTTTTTCGGCTTCCAAAGTCAAACCGCCGCAATGAATCATCTTCGAGCTCTCGAAAAGAAGGGAGTGATCCGAAGGACGCCCGGCAAAGCTCGTTCCGCAGTGGATCCAAGTCTGCGCTTCCCCCGCGGCTTCAAGCCTGTACCGATGCTAGGCGAAATTGCGGCCGGTATGCCGGTTGATGGCGCTGAACTGGGCGAATCCAGCGTCGGTATCGACCTGGGGGTTCTTGGAATCAGGAATTCGGCGGAAGTTTTTGCTCTCAAGGTGCGAGGTGAATCCATGAGTGGTGCTCAAATTGCGGACGGCGATACGATCATTCTTCAGAAGCGCATGCCGAAGAATGGCGACATCGTCGCTGCGCTCATTGACGGTGAGACGACGTTGAAGCGTTATGTCGTTGAAAAAGGTCAGCCTTTTCTGAAGGCCGAGAACCCGGCGTATCCCAACCTGATTCCTGCTGCGGAACTCGCCGTTCAAGGGGTGATGATTGGGCTCCTGAGGCGAGTCCTCTAGAACTCAAGGATCTGAACCATTTTTGCGATTTGACTTGATTAAGGGTGTGTTGCCATCGTCGAAACCGCTATGAGAATCTTTCTGGTACTGCTCGCGCTCTTGACGGTAAGCAGGGCGGTTGCTCAACGCGAGGAGATATTCGGTTACCGCGATGTGGTAGGAAAGGCCGAGGCCCTCTCAAAGCAGCCTTTCGCGGCGCAGATTCAGGACATATCGCCGGATTTGCAGAACCTTGACTATGACCTTTACCGCCGGATCCGCTTTCTTCCCGAGAAGTCTGTATGGAAGACTTTACCGTACCGGCTCGGTTTTTTTCATCCCGGTTACTACTTCAAACGACGCGTGATTTTTCACAATATCGAGAAGGACCGTGTCAGAGACATCCCGTTTTCGCCCGATTATTTCTATTACGATAAGCCGATTCCGTTTACGGGCCACGAAGCCTTTGTCGGGTTTAAGGCGTTTGTGCCTTCGGTGCAGCCGGGGATACAAGACGAGTTTATGTCCTTTCTTGGAGCCAGCTATTTCCGGGCAATCGCGAAAGGTCTTCATTGGGGACTCTCATCGCGGGGACTTGCGGTTAATCCGGGAATCAACGGGCCGGAAGAATTTCCAGATTTTCGCGAGTTTTGGATGCGTGAACCGAGTTCTGGAGAGGACTATGTTGAGTTCTATGCGTTGCTGGATAGCGAGAGCGTAACCGGAGGGTACGAGTTTGTCGTGCGCTATGGCACAACTACGACCATGGATGTCAAAGCGACTCTCTTTATTCGAAAGAAGCCCGAGGCGCTGGTTCTCGCCCCTTTGACCACCATGTTTTATTTCGGCAACAATACCGTGAATAAGCCGACCCTGAAACCCGACTATCAGCCTACCGGGAAGACGGAATTTTCGATGAATAAGACAGATTTCAAGCGGCGCGAATTTCGGCCCCAGGTCCATGATTCCGATGGGCTGCTGCTCGATACAGTCTCCGGGGAAAAACTCTGGGCGCCGTTTGACAATCCCAAATCAGTAAGTGTTCGGCGGTTCTCGAATGTGCTCTCCTACTCGATACTCCAGCGCGATCGAAACTTGAGCGACTATCTCGATCGGGAAGCTGAATATCATTTGCGTCCAAGCGTTACTGTGATTCCTAAGAGCGACTTTGGTCCCGGCTTCGTACGACTTCTGGAAATTCCCAGCAACGACGAGTACACCGACAACGTCGTCGCAGGTTGGGAACTGCAAAACCCTCCGGAGCAGGGTGGAAGTTATGAGTACGCCTATCAGATGAAATGGCGAGGGGATGAGCCGAACACAAATCAGTTTAGAGTGCTATCGACAACGGTCCGGCCAAGTCCTGGTTTGAATGAAACGCGATTTGCGATCGAATATGGAAAACCGGAAGGCGGCGAGGCCATTCCGGTTGCGGAACTGAGGCCTTACATCGTGACCGGAGCTGGTGCGCAGGTGAAGGATGTGCAGTTCACGCCAACGGATCGCGGTTGGCTGGTCGGGTTTACGATCTTTAATCCGAATTCCACGCAGTTAATGGATATAAGCTGCGTCATATTGCGACACGAGACGTTCTGTTCGGAAAAATGGCAGTATCTCCTGAATATATAGCGCTGCTTCGCGTTGGGATTCGATCTTCTCCTGAATGGAAAGAGGCCTGGGATCGCATCAACGACTATCTTGACGCCCTTAAGACTCCAGATAGTAGGGATCGCGAACTGATCTTGCTGGCGAGTTTCGAGCGTGCGATCGCCAGAAAGCGAGGAGAACCATTTACTCCGGCTACGGAGCTTGCCTTTGAAGAGACGCAAAAGACCCTCGACAGTTCGCTTGGGCACTTAATCGACGCCGAAGTTCCCGGGATGCGCCGCTCGGTCGAGGAGCGGGTGCGGCTTTATTTGACGGAAAACGTTGACGGTAACCTTCTTGGCCGGGAAGATGAACTTTCGGATGAGGTTCTGCAGGCGCTTCGCGAAGTAAAACTGCAAGCAGCGCCAAACTTGCAGGTGGCGAGCATCAAGCAGCGTCCTTTGGAGTTCACGCTCGCGGGGAAGGGTTTCATTGGATTGGCGAAGAAATTGTCTCCAATGGGTGCGAGCAGGATCATCGCGTGGCTGATCGGCCTGGCGATCCTCGGGTTCCTTATTTTTAGCAGCCTTTACAAGTGAGCGAGATTCAGCGACCGTTACGTTCCGCTGATGCGAACGGGAGGACCAGGAATTAAACAATTCCGGCGTTCGCGGGTCAGAATATTGTGCGTGGAGTTATGAGCGGAAACGACAGGTCGGGGAAAATAGTCGAGCTGATCAGTTCATCAGCCTTTGAGGAAGCCTTCCAGGAAAAGGTTCGGAATCGCCGCTGGGCCGTAGCTCTCGTGACGTTTGGTATTTCCCTTGTCGGTCTCTGGCTGATGTTCGATGTCATGGGCGCAGGGGGATGGACCACTCTGAAGGGCGTCGAAGTGCTGTTATTCGGTCTTCTATTTACAAGCTTATCGTTCGGCTTCAGTCAGGCATTCCTTGGCTTTCTCGTCCTTGCCGAAGGAAATGAACCGCTAAAAATTACAAATACGCTGGACGAAGAAACTCCGCTGGCCTCGACCGCAGTTGTCATGCCCGTCTATAACGAGGATGCCGAGACAGTATTTGGCAGTATCCGGTCCTTGTATGACTCCCTTCAAGAGCGGGGCGAGCTGGATTCTTTCGATTTCTATATTCTCAGCGATTCAACCGACCCGTCGAAGGCGGTCGAAGAGGAACTCGGATGGGCCGATATCTGCCGTCAAACCAACGGGTTCGGCAGAATACATTATCGGCGTCGCAAACTTCCGGTTAATCGGAAGAGTGGCAATATTGCCGATTTTTGTCGGCGATGGGGTCATCGACACCGGTACATGATTGTGCTGGACGCGGACAGCATTATGACCGGTAAGGCTGTTTCGTCGCTGGTCCGTTTGATGGAGGTCAACCCGCGAGCCGGAATCATTCAGACGCTGCCGCGACTCATCAGAGCACGGACGGTTTTTGGTCGGATCCAGCAATTTGCGTCTCGGCTTTATAGCTCGATCTTTGCTGCGGGATTGAACTTCTGGCAACAGGAAGGAGGGAACTATTGGGGACACAATGCAATCATCCGGATATCGCCGTTCCTGTGCAGTTGCGGTTTGCCCGGTTTACCCGGCAAAGAGCCGCTGGGAGGCCGAGTCCTGAGTCATGATTTTGTCGAAGCGGCCCTGATGCGGAATGCGGGATGGGGCGTGTGGTTTGCGTATGATCTCGAAGGAAGTTACGAAGGACTTCCTCCCAATTTGACGGAATATGTCAAACGAGATCGGCGATGGTGCCAGGGTAACCTTCAGCATATGTGGTTTTTGCTTGCGCAGAACATCCGCCCGATCAGTCGAATCCATCTGGTGCAGGGTATTCTGGCGTATGTTTCGGCGCCCCTTCTTGTTTCGTTTGTCCTGATGGGAGCGTTGCAAGCCGGTTTGGATCACTTGAATAGCAGAGTGGGGATATTTCCGTCAGCGTCTGCCGGGGTTCTCTTTCTCATGACAGTCACTCTCTTGTTTGGGCCGAAGGTGCTTAGTTTGATTCACCTTTTTTCGAGACCGAAGGAAGTTGCGGCATTCGGGGGTCCGGTGCGGGTTATGGGTGGCGCGATTCTTGAAACCCTGTTTTCTGTGCTGACGGCGCCGGTGCTGGTCTGGTTCCACACGAGGTTTGTTTTGCGAAACCTTGCCGGCAAGACCGTAGTTTGGCATACGCAAACCCGTGAGAGTGGAGACGGGCCAAGTTGGAATGAGGTGATCCGGGAGTATTGGCCTCTCCCCATTCTCGGCATTGTTCTTTCGGCGCTGGCCTGGTGGATTTCCCCCGACTACCTGCTATGGCTTTCGCCGCTGCTTGTTGGGTTAATACTCGCCATCCCCGTTGCTCACTTCAGTTGCCACACAAATTTTTTTGGAAAATTGTTTGTAACTCCCGAAGAACTGAACCCGCCTAAAGAATTGTCCGGCGATTTTCGATTGCAGCTCCGTGAAGGCGATCAGTTTGTTCACGCTGTGCTCGACCCTCTTTACAATGCTGTACACGTGGCGCTTCAGCGAAAAAGAGAAACGTCGTCGGCACCCTCAAGTGACTATGGCGTTTCACTGGCAATGAAGCTCTTTCAAGAGGGACCCGATGCACTAACTGCTCAGGAAAAGCGCGCCTTGCTCACGGATGGCCACACTCTCGCGTACCTGCATACGCTAATCTGGAGGACGCCTGCTGAAATGATGCATCCTGCTTGGTCCAAAGCGCTTGCAATGTATCGAAGCGCGAAGCGTCGCCGCGAACAAGAGCCGGGTCTCATCGAGGCCAAGCTCGCGGGTGTTGAATCTGCTGTCACCTGAGTTGATGCCAGGATCGCTGATTCGGTCGAGTCAACATTTTTTAGTGCACGAAAGAAAGTTTCCTCTTTAGGATTCGACCTTCGCCATGAGACGAATGATTGGGGTCGGGGTTGGTTTGCTCCTTGCGACGCTCGCAGTGCTCCTCTGGAAGCAGAGTCAAGTTTCTGTCATGGCCGATCAGATCGCTCCAGGCGACGCCGTATTTTATTTCGAGGTCCCCCAGTTGGTTAGGACGATCAAAAATTTGCCCGATACCGCCTTATACCAAATTTTCCAGGAGCCCTCTGTACGCCGCTTTGTCCGGCAACCGGCTTCGATGATCTGGAAAGAATACGAAGGCGTCTGGAATTCCTTTTTGAATCTTGACTGCACGGCGCTTTTCTTTTGCGCGACCGATCCAAACCGCCAGCGCTGGATTGTCGGTTTCCAGGGCTCGTCGAGTTCGCCGGTTCGCAGCAGAGAGATCCAAAAAATTTCCAAGCGACTCTTTGGGCGCGGCGCGGTTCACATTTCACTTGTGGAACCGGACAAGGTTCGCTTTACGGATGACGCGGACGGAATCTGTTTCGCCGAGATTGGTGCGTGGACGGTTTTAAGCAGAAATAGTGTTCTTCTGAGAGAGAGTCTGCGAAATGCTAAATCTGGTGACGCGGGCTTGCACTCGTCAAAGCTATTTCAGGAGTGCCGGTCTAACATACGAGCACCTTATGACCTCCTTCTGTTCGCGCGTGGAAGTCCCTCTCTTAACTTGGGTAGCGGGGCAGCCTGGGAGTTCGATCGCGAGCAAACTCCTGGCAGTGCTCAAGCTGTCATGGCATCGACGACAATCGACGGAGCCCGCTTGCGAGACACGATATTTACCTCAACCGGCACAAGCCAGCGTTACGAACCACTCAGCCGGCAGGGGCTTACAATGACAAGTGCCAAGACGATCGGCTACCTGGCCTCGCGGTTGGAACTTTCCCGCCTGTGGCGGCTCTCCGATCAATTTGCCGGAGATTGGCCCGTGGCTGCTACGCTTCGAGATTACATCAGTGAAACGAGATCGTTCGGCATCGATCCGCAGGATCTCGATCACCTCGTAACAGCTGCCGAAGTTGTAGTTGACCAGGATCCTGCCTCGGGATCTCTTGTGACTGCCATCTTGCTGGAAGTCACGGATCTGGCAAAGTTTCAGCAACTGATCGATCGCATCGTTCGGGAGAAGCTGCCGGACAGTTGTCGTCCGACCTCGATTGCCGGGCTGCCGGCTTATATCGTTTCACCCAATGAGAACGCTTCCATTGTCTTTGGCCTGGTTGACCACCGGTTGTTGATCACCCGGGACGAATCGGTCTTTGTCGAAATGGTTCAGCGGTTGCGAGCGAAAGATCAGGGGCTTGAACACAACGATCAGTTTAAAGAGACGCAAGGTCTGGTAGCGGCTCCGAGTGATCTGTTTCTGTACATCGATGCGAAGGTCGGTTTTCAAAGGCTTTACGATGCTTCGCGGCCGATGCTCATCTTCGGAGCCGCATTGATCCCCTCGGTGAACCGTTTTGTGGATGTGATGGCACTTCCGCAAGGCGCTGAGATAGCCAAACATCTGAGCCCGATTGTTCTTTCACGGCGCCGCGTTGCGAACGGATTTATCGACGAGTCAGCGGGACCTGTGACCGCCTACGAAGCTTCCGCCTTTGCGGTCGGGAGCGCATTTGCCGTAGGATTGCTCCAGCGGAAATAAGTTCTGTGGCGAGTGGACGCCATTGCTGTCCAACCTCTTGAGCTTGAGGGCGTCCGCTCGGTCGGCGCCGTGAAAATGGGTGTTGTCCGCGGAGAAATCACACTGCGAGCAAATGTTGAAAGTTGAGAGATGACCCCGTCGCTCACCGGGTGGAGTGCCTCTTCAACAGGGCGATAAAGACTTTGATACCAGGATGCCTGCAGAATAAGTTCAGCTAATAGACGAGTCAATGGAGGCCCGCATTGCTGAAAATCTGGAAATGGTTCGCACAGCTATTTCACGAGCTGAACAGGCTTCGGGAAGAGCACCTGGAAGGGTCGAGCTGATCGCAGTAAGCAAGACGCATCCGCCGGAGGTCGTTCAAAAGGCGGTCAACGCCGGTCAACTGGTATTTGGCGAAAACAGAGTACAGGAGGCGAAAGCCAAGATCCCGGAACTGCCGTCGAAACTTCGCTGGCATCTGATTGGCCATTTGCAAAGCAACAAGGTTCGCGTTGCCCTTGGGCTATTCGAAATGATTCACGGGGTCGACTCAGTGGAGTTACTTGGTGAAATTCAGTCGAGCGCGAAGCAACTTGGGGCATTTCCAAAAATCTTACTCCAGGTGAATGTCTCCGGTGAATCTTCGAAATTCGGGTTTTTACCCGAGGGATTGCTCCGCCAGATGGAGTCAATCTTACGAGTAGACCGGGTTGAAATTTCAGGACTGATGACGATACCGCCGCTGGCCCCGCGTGAAGAGGATTCGCGGAAATATTTCATCCGTTTGCGAGAGGTTCGTGATCGGATTGAAAAGGAGTATGGAATCTTGTTGCCTCATCTCTCGATGGGGATGAGCGGCGACTTTCGTGTGGCGGTGGAAGAAGGGGCGACATTGGTCCGTGTCGGGACCGCGATATTTGGCGAAAGACGGTCGAAATAACGCGAGTTTCTCTCCTCTTTCCTTTTTGGTCGAGCGTATGGGCCTTCTGTAAGATTCGCCCAAATTCTTGCGAAAAGAGTAATACAGGTAGGGAGGAGCAGGATCAGAAAAAATAAGTACCTCATCAAAATACTCGTACAGTTCCAACATCATGAACAACCGCCTGGCGATGAATGTCGCAGGATTTTTGGGATTTTCCGGCGTTTTGTCCGGTGCGTTCGGAGCACATATGTTGCGCGACCTTCTCGAGCGACTTGGAACAGCACAGTTTTGGCACACCGCTGTTCTCTATCACTTAGTGCATGCGGTTGTGCTCCTGGTATTCGCCGGCTGGCGGCCGATTCCCCGGCTAACCTACTTCCTGATCCTGTTCGGGGTCATCGTTTTCAGCGGCTCGCTGTATGCATTGGCATTGACGAATTTGCGGTGGTTCGGAGCAGTGACACCGCTCGGCGGTTTGGCAATGCTGGTCGGATGGCTAAGCGTAGCCCGGTGGAAACAAAACAAGTCCGGTTGACCAGCCTGCAACGAGACTCAAGGAATTACCCCCTTAGCTTTGCATCGGCCTGAGCGCGGTACTGCCGATCCTGGGCGTTCAGCGGTTTGAGCTGTTTCACTTTGAGCCACTCCGCCCTGGCTTCCTGCCCACGTCCCATCGCTTCCAGCGCCAGGGCATATTCTGCGTGATGAATAATTTTCTGTGGCGCGGCGGCGATTGCCTTTTGAAAATATTCAACAGCCCGCTCTTTGGACGCAGGCGGAAGCTGGCCATAAAGCGCCTGCGCGATGCCCCTCAGAATTGGATTTAAGGTGGCCATCTCAAAATTCCAGCGTGCGAGAATGAGCCAGCCCAGGTCGCTCTGCGGATTGAGGTCAACCGCCTTTTCGGCCTCGGACTTCACCACCTTGGAATATTCCATCTTCGTTTTATTATCTACGAAGTCGGTCATCTTTCCGTAGGCAACCGAGAGACAGACATGCGCGTCCGCATTGTTGGGTGCTTCCCGGACTGCTCGCCTGGCGTATGCAAGCGCCTGATTGGCGTAATTCAACTTGCGGGTCTTGTCTTTCGCCGCATCGATCTGATCAGAATAGTCTTGCGATAGCTTAATAAGAACGTCGGGATTTTTGGGGCTGATCTTTTCGGCCTGGAGCAGGGTCTCGATCGCAGCGTCGGCCTGGTCTTGATCATCCAACTCATCGGCCTTATGAAGCAATGCCGAAACATCGGAAGACTGTGCAAATCCAGGACTGACGATGAAACTCATCGCGATTGCCGCTAAAAAGATCTGCATATTTTTCATAAATCTGGATGGATGAGGCCGACTCCTTATTGGTGCCCTCCCTGGGGCCCCGATTTTTGATCCCTACAAGATCCGCGATGTTCGCGGACAGGACACTAGTGCATCGAGTCATGAGTAGGAGGCATTATGACTCGATGCACTCGTCTAGTCGAGGCGGGGTGTCAGGTCTTTTGCCTTAAGCGATTGAATCGGCGAAGAGTTTTTTCCCGTTCCTCTGCGTGAGAATCCCGTTGACATCGGCCGGAGCGAGTCATAGGCTTCGCGCTCTTTTTCTTAAGGATTCTATGAAGACTTTTTCTGCCAAGTCGAATGATGTATCGCGAAAATGGTACATCATTGATGCGAAGGGCCGGTCGCTTGGTCAGGTTGCCGTCACAGCTGCAAATATTCTTCGTGGCAAAGGCAAAGCAATATTTACCCCCCATGTTGATACGGGCGATTTCGTTGTTGTGATCAATGCGGAAAAAGTTCGTTTGTCGGGCAAGAAGGAGCTGCAGAAGGAGTTTATGAGCTTTTCCAGGTATGTCGGCGGCCATAAGTCGGAAACCGCCGGGCAGAGGCGCGAGCGCAGGCCGGAACTGTTGATTGAGCGCGCCGTCAAAGGTATGATCCCACACAATCGTCTTGGCAGGGCGCTGTATACAAAATTGAAGGTCTACAAGGGTGAGCAGCACCCGCACGGGGCGCAACAGCCAATAACGGTTGCCTAACCAATTTCAAGAATATGTCAGACGTATTTGCCGCCACCGGTCGTCGCAAGAATGCAGTCGCACAGGTCCGTCTTTCGCGAGGATCTGGAAAAATCGAGGTCAACGGTCGGCCGCTCGAGGAATATTTTCCAACGCCTGCGCTCCAATTTACGGTCTTGAAGCCCTTCGAAGTCACCAAGACCAGCAACACCTTCGACGTACATGTCAAGGCGAAGGGTGGTGGGGCTTCAGGACAGGCCGGAGCGGTTCGGTTGGCGATTGCGCGCGCGCTGTTGGAGCATGATGTCGCGATGAGGCCGGCTTTGAAAGAGGAAGGTTTGCTCACTCGGGACCCCAGAATGAAAGAACGGAAAAAATCGGGGCAGCCGGGCGCTCGCAAACGATTCCAGTTTTCCAAGCGATAGAGCAGGTTAATACGACCTTTCGAAAGCCCCGGAAACCTGAGGCGGTTTTTTTACGAAAGATGCGGACTAACGAGGTCCAGCTCAAGGGGACACGTGCCCGTTGGGTTGCTTTTGGCTTTCCGAGCCAGTAGAATCCTTGAAAAGCAAAACTGGTCGCAGATGAGTCAAGTTTTTCTGTATCCGCACATTAATCATTAGGTGGTTTTGCTTTTCAAGGATTCTATAAGCGGGACCGCGGAACCTAAAGGTTTCGGATTCCCACACTACTTTTAAATGCACGCATGAATCAAAAGCCCAAAAGCCGTATGCTGATCACGAGCGGGCAATGGCCCGGATCTTTAACAAAATTTCGGTCCCGCAATAGCGAGGTCGCTTCGCCTAATCGGCGCTGCTCCCAACGCGACCTTGAGATACTTACAACTCGCCGGTCTGACGCGCGACCTCGCTAGCTTCACCGTCTGATGTCCTGCTCCAAAATTGACCCATCGTTGCATCAGGCGAAAAAGCCGGGGTGGATCAAGGTCCGACTCCCTTCTAATCCGGTTTTCTTCTCAACGAAGGCGCTGATCTCCGATCTTCGGCTTCACACGGTCTGCGAATCGGCGCAATGCCCTAACCGATGGGAATGCTGGAGCCAGGGAACGGCCACTTTTATGATTGCAGGGGAACGCTGCACCCGAGCCTGCGGATTTTGCGCAGTGTCCACCGCGAAGCCTTTCGCGCTGGACGTCGATGAACCCGACCGCGTTGCCGAAGCAGTTCGCCGGCTAAAACTTAAACATGTGGTCGTCACGGCCGTAGCGAGGGATGATCTTCCAGATGGAGGCGCAAACCATTTTGCCCGGACCGTCCGTGCAATTCGGGCGTTGGACTCCGAGATCGTTGTAGAAGTCTTGACGCCGGATTTTAACGGAAGAGAGAGTTCGCTGGCGATGGTTCTGGAGGCAGAACCGGACATTTTCAATCACAATGTCGAGACCGTTGAAAGGCTGACGCCTTTTGTGCGGTCTCGCGCGAAGTATCGTCTCTCGTTGAAAGTTTTGGGTCGAGCGAAGGAATTGGATCCCGCGGTTGTAACCAAGAGCGGCGTCATGGTTGGATTGGGGGAAACCGAATCTGAATTGTTTCGGACACTGGATGATCTTCGAGCCGCTAATGTGCAGGTATTAACCCTCGGCCAATATCTCAGGCCCACACCCGATCACCTGCCGGTTCTTGAATATATTCGTCCGGAGACATTCGAGGCCTACAAGGAAGTTGCCGAAAGAAAGGGCTTTGACTATGTAGCCTCGGGCCCGCTTGTTCGCAGCTCTTACCATGCCGCGGACTATCACCCGGCTCGCCGGCGATCGAGATAGGAAGAAAGGCAGGGTCGCATCTCCCGGCGGCGGTTCTCGGCGGGCAGTTCGAGATCTGCTCCTGCCGGCTTGTGGACGCTATTGCTGGCCGATCTCCTGGAGGGCGTCGGC
>Ga0070698_100004368_pt1 | contig 15541 bp, 13 predicted proteins | sample KBSK1502metaG_FD_65477 | JGI IMG/M metagenome (GOLD analysis project Ga0070698, IMG submission 65477) | Corn, switchgrass and miscanthus rhizosphere microbial communities from Kellogg Biological Station, Michigan, USA - KBS K1-50-2 metaG | ecosystem: Host-associated > Plants > Roots >...
GAATTTCAACTGCACGAAGGGGTTTCTGCAGTTGGCGAAATGTCATCGGTGGCGATCAGATCGTGACCCATCGCGTGATTGGCGCTTCATGCCCAGGTGCCAGGCGTCGGCAGATCATGCGTTACAATCCGCCAAGCTTGCACGCCAACATTGTGGTCGTTCGACGGCTTGTCTCGACGAGGTGTGCATTGATTAGGCTGTGCTCTCCATTTGTCATCGTCGGCTCTATCACGGTCGGCTTGCTTCTTTGCAGCTTTGCCTCCTCGGGTCATGCGCAATTAACTCCCAGCAAGCCGGGTCCGCTCGGGCGAGCGCCTGTGGGGATTCAAGGCACGGCGGCCTGCTCTGCGACGGAAATTTCATCGTGCGCGGAAGCGGCGGCGAAGATCATGCCGCAAATCATGGGACCGTCGCCGATGGAGGAAAATCTCCGGCGCTTGACGGACGAAATCGGCGGCCGCGTAAGCGGTTCACCGAAGATGGGCAAAGCAGTGGAGTGGGCGGTGGCCGCGTTTCGCGCGGCAAGCGTGGACGTGCACACGGAAAAATACATGCTGCCGGTCACGTGGAGTGAAGGCGAAACGCGCCTGGAACTTCTTGGGCCAGTGCAATTTCCCGTGCGGCTTGTGGCGGAGGGTTGGTCGCCAGCAACGCCGGCTCGCGGCATCGAGGCCAATGTCCTGGACATCGCCTATGGCACACGGGACGATTTTGCGCGGGCGGGCAGCTCGATAAAAGGTGCGATCCTCTTGGTCCATAGCGACATCGGCTCGACGTGGGCTGACCTGTATAACGAATATCTCCGCCCGCCGCTGATCATCGAGCAAGCGCTAAACAACGGCGCGGTGGCGATTCTTTGGACCGCGGCACGCGAAAGGATTTTGTTGTACCGCCACACGAATTCACTAAATGGCGAGATCGACAAGATTCCTCAAGCTGTCGTAGCTCGAGAAGACGCTTTGCGGCTGGCCCGAACGGCCGCGGCTTACCCGGGAAGAGTGCGAGTGCGATTCACGATGCCCAACAAGATCGGGGGACCGATCGAACAGCAGAACGTGATCGGTGAAATCCGTGGACGAGAAAAGCCGGGTGAGGTAGTAATTCTCGGGGCGCATCTTGATTCATGGGAGCTAGGAACCGGCGCGCTGGACAACGGTTGTAACGCGGCTATGGTGATCGAGGCGGCGCGAGCGATCAAGGCGACCGGACTCGTGCCAAGGCGAACAATCCGTTTCATCCTGTTCAGTGGAGAAGAACAGGGCACGGTTGGTTCTTTTGAATATGTGAAGGCTCATCGCCCAGAATTGGACCAGATTCGCGTGATGATTACCTATGACGCCGGCATTGGCCGAGTCATTGGTTACTCGCTCGGCGGACGACGCGACATCGAACCTGGTGTCCGGGAAATTCTGAAGCCGCTGGAATCCTGGGGCGCCAACAATCACACGTACGATGCATCTTTCGGTACGGACAATTTCGATTTTCTCCTCGAAGGCGTGCCCACGCTGGTCGCTAATCAGGAGGAAGCCAACTATCTTCCGAACTATCACGCCGCTTCCGATACTCTGGATAAAATCGACATTCGCGAACTGAAGCTTCACACCGCGCTTGCTGCACTCACCGCTTGGGGCGTCGCGGATCGCGCGGAGCCGCTCGGCAAGCGGCTTTCTCGGAGCGAACTCGAGGTACTGATGAGGGAAACTGGCCTGGACCAGCAGTTGAAAGCTCTCGGATACTGGCCGGCGTGGGAAAGCGGCGCCCGCGGCCGCAAGCAGTAAACGCGCCCGGTATGCAAATTCTTGGCTTGGATTATGGGCGCGCACGAATCGGATTGGCCATTGCAGATTCGGAGAGCGTCCTGGCGCGTCCGCTGGATACATTCGAGCGAATCAATCGCAACGAGGACATGCGGCGGCTGCGCGAACTCGTCCGCGCGAACGGTGTGAAGCTGCTGGTGGTCGGACTGCCTTTGCGGCTCGATGGTACCCGGGGCGAAATGGCCGACGAAGCCGCCCGATTCGCTGAGAGGCTTCGCAAGCAGATCGGTCTTCCCGTGGAAATGGTGGATGAGCGCCTAACGAGTTGGGAAGCAGAGCGATTGCTGGAAGAGCGGGGTGGAAGGGTTGTCCGCAAATCTAGAAACTCTACCAACAAAAAGAGGGGACGGGCTGAAGGGAAGAATACGAGCCACGCAATGGCAGCCGCTGTGATTCTCAAGGACTACCTAGAACAGAAGCATGCAGCGAAACATCTAAACTTCAAGACGTAAAACAGAGGCGTCGCCGAATTGAAGGCTCTGATAACAGTTATCTTGCTGCTGATTGTGGTTGCCGTAGGCGCCGGAGCGTGGTTCTGGCTCTGCATGGAGCGTCCCTATCGAGGATTTCCGTCGGAAGGTGTGTTCGTTGATCTGCGGCATGGTGCATCGAGCCGCACAGTCGCGCGCCTTCTGAAGCAGAATCACGTGATTCGCAGTGCTACCGCCTTTGAACTCTATGCGCGACGCCACTCGCGCCGCAGATTGCAGGCGGGTGAATATTTCTTTGGCCGCCCGATTACCGGACACGATGTATTTTGGCAGATTGCCGATGGGCACATTTACGAGCAGCCATTTACGGTGCGGGAGGGCGAAACGATCTTCGATATCGCGCATGAGCTCGAAGCGGGAAAATTTATGACTGCGGCTGAATTCTTAACAGCAGCACAAAATCCGGAATTGATTCATGACATCGCGCCGAATGCCAGAACCCTGGAGGGATTTTTGTACCCAGCTACGTACAACTTGCCGCGGCACCCGGTAGCGATCGAATTGACGGCGGAAATGATCCGCAAATTCAAAGAAGAGTGGGCACGAATCGGTTCAACGGCTAAGATAGCGCCCGGAAACGGCCTTACGCTGCAAATCGTGACGCTGGCATCCCTGGTGGAGCGCGAAACACCAAAACCTGAGGAGAGGCCGCTGGTGGCAGGCCTATTTGAGCATCGCCTGCGCAAGAACATGAGGCTGCAATGCGACCCCACTGTGATTTATGCTCTGGAGCAAACAGGTCAATATAAAGGGCTATTGACCGGTCAGGATTTGCGCATCGACTCCGACTACAACACTTACGAACGCACGGGGCTTCCACCAGGGCCGATCGGCAATCCGGGTGAAGTCTCGCTGCGAGCTGCGATGACGCCAGCGCAGACGAACTTCCTCTACTTTGTTGCGAATACGCAAGGCGGGCACTTTTTCGCTGCTACGCTGGAAGAACACAACCGCAACGTAAACAAGTATCATCGCCTGCAGGCCGGACTGTCTGCGGATCCGCCGCCTCCACCACCCGAAACTCCGAAGAAGCCTTCGGGCAACCGCCGCCGGGGCAGCGCTCAATGAGCGAATCAGAGAAAACGAAGAAAGACATGATTCTGCAGGAAGCCCGGGAGATTGCCGCTCAGAGGTTCACGCCGGCGGAAGTGGACCAGCTACGTCGCCGCCTGATGGCGAAGTATGGCGAGGAGGGGAAGACCGGATCCGACTACATTGTTGAGGTTTTGAAGGATGCGGGGATAAGAGTCGCCTTGACCCTTCAGGAGGAAGCGGAGGAGCAGTACGAGGAAGAATTTGAGGACCTGCTTCACTTCAAGACTTTGCAAGACGCTGAAGTCAGCATCATGAGACTGGACGAATTGATGCGAAAGTTCCAAGCGCACGGCGAACAGGCCGCGGTCGAACGCGTGTTGAACGTAGCCCGCCTCGGCAAGCGTCGCGCTGAGATGATCGCGCGAAATGCAAAAGTAGAGGCTCCCAAGCGCGCTGAGAAAGAAGAGATCGCCAACTGGTTTCGCATCTGGCTGGAGACTCCGGACGTATTCTTCGATTGGCTCGACGTACGGAAACAGGCTCCAGAGTTCCAAGCTAGATTTCCGCACCTGGATTCCGACGAATGAGTATAGCGAGCAATCCGCCGCAGAGCGGCGGCGCGCTGGATCTTCCTCCTTTTTCACTCGATATCGAATCGCTGGATTTGGGCTCAGACGTTGCGGCCGTCGGGTTGGAACTTCTGGAAACCGAGAGCCGCGAACCGGTCAAAGGGCCCCAAGCGGCCGCAATTTGGGCCGCCGTCTTTCCTTCCTTGGCAGGGAGCGAAACATTTGTCGTCGATTTCTTTAGCCACATCGATCGCGTTCGTGATTTCTGTCAAAGGCACCAGATCGCCTTCCGCGAAGCCGCCGGTCGTTGCCTGGTTTTGCGCCAACCAAGCGAGGCACAGTTGGAGCAACTTTTCGCGCGGTTCGAGACAGAAACATTTGGTGTCCGCGCAGGTACGGCCGCGGCAGTTGCTGATGAGGCGCTGGAAAATGAGCTTTCCCATCGTGGCTTGGACGCCTATCAGCCTGCCTATCCACGTTATGTCTTTTGCGCTGTTTGCGAGCCGGAGGATGGCTGGGTAACGCTACTGAGCAAGACGCTATGGCCAAGCGAGGTGATTCGCCGCTTGCGTCCCGCCGCACAACGCTTCGATCTGTACATATCTCGGCCTCACTGAGGCATGCGACGAAAGACACGAACGTCGGCGTCTTTGCGTCCAGCTTCGTGCCCCCACAGCGTTGACGGGCATCCAAGTGGTTGTTAGATTGCTTCATTTGCATGCAGGGGCGGATTCCTAGTGAGTCGACGTGTGCTGGCATGGACAATTTGCACGACACTGGTGGGTATTTCTTTCGGCTGCGGAAGAGGCGCTGCCGTCAGCACCAAGACCACCGTGCCCCCGAGTGTGAAGCCGGTTGTAAAGGACGCCACTCGCGAGGAATTGCTGGATAGCTACAACCGGATGGCCCATGGCGTTGAGAGCGTGAATGCAACGGTGGAGCTTAGGCCGACTGCCGGATCCAGATACAGTGGGGTCATAGAGGAGTACCACGAGGTCAAAGCATTCTTGCTGGCCGTCCGTCCGGCTGAGATTCGTGTAATCGGCCAAGCTCCGGTGGTCGGAACCACAGTTTTTGACATGGTCAGCGACGGTGAAATGTTTCGCGTGTCCATTCCCTCTAAGAACAAGTTTCTCGTGGGCCGGGTGAACGCTGAGCATGCCAGCAGCAAGCCTATCGAGAACCTGCGTCCGCAACACCTGCTGGAGGCGCTGCTCTGGCCGGAGGTTCGGAAGGAAGAAACAGTGCTCTTCGAGGAATCCAACGACGAAGCAGCTCGCTTTTACGTGTTGACCGTTTTGCGCGGAGGCTATCGCACGGAAATTCTGCGCAAGATTTGGTTTGATCGTGCTGATTTGCAGATCTCTCGGCTGCAGAGTTATGGCCCAAGGGGTGCGCTGCTATCGGATGTGCGCGTTTCCGATTGGCAGTCCCTTTTGGCCGATCAGGAGCATCCGGCCGGGGCCGCTGCAAACGGAATCACCTCTTTTCCGAGGGCGATTCGCATCGATCGGCCCCATGATGATTACCGCCTCGATTTGCAGATCACCAAGCTGGTGTTGAACGAAGACCTGCCGCGCGAGCGATTCAAGCTGGATCAGCCCGCGGGGAGCGAGCTCGTGCGCGTCGGTGAAGGAGCCGAGGATAAGCAGCCATGATGGGTGAGCTGATCATCCGCAATCTGCTGCACCGGCCGCTCCGCACTTTCATAGGTGTCATGGCCGTAGGCGTCGAAGTGGCACTCGTGGTCCTAATCGTCGGCCTGACCTCCGGGATGCTAACCGAAACCGCGAAGCGGATTCAGGGCATAGGCGCCGATGTGATGTTGCAGCCTCCCGCAGCCTCCGTGCTTCTTGGCTTTAGCGGTTCTCCGATGCCCATTAAGATCGGCGACAAACTTGCCGAGCTGAAATACGTTCAAGCCGTTGCTCCTGCTCTGTTGCAATTCAATTCGACCGGCGGCATTGAGGTCATTTACGGCATCGATCAGGAGAGTTTCCGTGCCGTATCGGGCGGGTTCGTATTTCTTCACGGACACGATATGGAGGGACCTGACGACCTACTCGTGGATGATTGGGCCGCCCGCGCGAAAAACGTCAAGGTCGGAGATACCTATAACCTGCTGAATCGCGATTGGCATGTCGCTGCCATCATCGAGCACGGAAAGGGCGCACGCCTCTTTGTGCCCATAAGAACCTTGCAGGAATTGGTTGGCGCGCGCGACAAAGCCTCCATCTTTCTGCTGAAATGCACGCGTCCGGAGCACACCGAGGACGTAATGGAGGAGATTCGCGCGGCGCTCCCTGGCTACACTGTTCGTCCCCTGAAGGATTTCCTTTCCCTGATGACTTCCACGAGCATTCCAGGGCTCGAGACGTTTATCCATGCCATGATCGCTCTCGCCATCGCTATCGGATTGCTCGTCATTTTTCTTACGATGTATACGACGGTGATCGAGCGAACTCGCGATATCGGCGTGTTGAAATCCATGGGCGCGAATCGGTCCTTTATCGTCCGTGCGCTTCTTACTGAGTCAGCCCTTCTGTGTGTTTTTGGCATCGCCGCCGGTGTTGGGTTGAGCTATGTCATTCGCGCAGCCTTCCTCGCCGGATTTCCCACTATATCGATTCTGATCACGCGGGAGTGGATCCTGCGCGCTGCCGGTATCGCCCTGGCTGGCGCCATCCTGGGCGCCACCTATCCGGCCTGGCTCGCCAGCCGCAAAGATCCCGTGGAAGCCCTCTCTTACGATTAGAGAAGAACTCGTACGAAGCAAGCGATGGGAACCACAAACCGGCGGACGCCAAAATAGGCTTTCGCGTTCGCAAAAGACCCGAAATACAGCAAAAAAGAGTGCGTACGTTGTTTACGCAGCTAGGCAGGCATGCCAATCGCACGCTACAATACGAACATCCGCTGAAGGACTGACGTTTGCAGTGCACAAGAGCGTGGAGCCCATACTCAAAACAGAGAACCTCTGGAAGCTCTATCGTGCCGGCAAGGTGGAAGTGCCTGCACTTCGCGGCGTTAACTTCCAAGTTGCGCCCGGTGAGTCGGTTGCCGTTATGGGTCCCTCCGGATGCGGGAAGTCCTCGCTGCTTTACGTCATCGGCGGCCTGGCTCAGGCGTCCAGGGGAACCGTGCTGGTGGATGGTAACAACCTGACCGCCATGAGCGATTCTGAGCGCACTAAGCTGCGCCGGCACAAGATTGGATTTGTATTTCAGCGCTTCAATCTTCTTCCCACCTTAACCGCTAAGGGAAATATCGCCATCGCGCAGTTCATTCACGGGGATGGATTCGATCCGCACCGTTTCGAAGTGGTCACCAAAATGCTCGGCCTCGAGGGTCGCCTGCATCACAAACCTTCCGAGCTTTCCGGCGGCGAACAGCAGCGCGTAGCCATCGCCCGCGCCATCATCAACGAGCCAAAGATTCTGCTGGCGGATGAGCCTACCGGAAATTTGGATTCCAAAAATTCCGAAGTTGTGCTGGAAATGCTGCGGCAACTGAACAAAGATCTCGGTCAAACCATCGTGATGATTACCCACAATCCTGAAGCCGTCACCTACTTCGACCGCGTCGTCCACATGCGCGACGGCATAATCGTAGACGGAATTCCCGCGGACTGAGATGGCCAGTTTCGGACAAATCCTTGCGCACACTCTCTTCTGGTCGTATGAGCGTGGCACCTGGCAGTACGATATCGCTGTTGTCCTGATTCTTGTTTTTGTGCTGCTGACCCCGCGGAGTTGGTTTCACGACCAGCCCCAGGTCGGCCTGCCCGCCGCACCTGGTCAAGTGGAACTCGTAGCCGGCTCGGAGAAGAGCCGTCACCAGACCTATCGCGTTGATGCACGGGTGCTCGCTCCGCCAGAAAAGACTCCCGCGCTGCAAAGTGAATTGCACAACGCTTTGCAAAAGGCTCTGCCGGACCTGCATAGCGGACGTTTTTCGATCCTCAACATTGAAGCGATTCGCGACGACAAAGGTACGGTTATCGCCTACCAAGTTGAGATTCAGCACTGAACGAGATTCGGCATTCTGAGCCTGCCGCTGAGAGCCACCTGACCCTATCGAAACCCTTGCCGAGATTCGCGCGTCTGTTGCTGTGTGCTACGATTAGTTCGCGTGGAAGTCACCGCCAATCCATCCGCCGCAGAGGCTTCCTTTTGAAGAGGACATCTTGCCTCATGGCCCTTCTGGGGCTATACGCATTTGCGTGCGTTCTGCAGGTGGGGGCCGCGCAAGAGAAAAGCAAATGGACGGCCGACGCCGTGTTGCAAATGATGGACAAGTCCGCCGCCGACTTCCGCAGCCTGACCGCCAACGTCGAGCACCTCAAATACACCGAAGTAGTGAAAGATACGTCCACGGAAACCGGGCAAATCTTCGTCCGCCGTGACCAAAAAATGCGCATCGAGTTTGCCAAACCTGATCCTCGCACGATCCTCCGCATCGGAGACTCGCTGTTCATTTACACGCCGAAAATCAATCGCGTGGAGGAATACGACCTGGGGAAGAATCGGGCAATGGTCGATCAGTACCTATCCCTTGGTTTCGGAACGAGAAGTCAGATCGTGCGAAAAAACTACGATGTGACTCTCAACGGTGAGGAAGAAATCGATCATCGGAACTCGTTTCTGCTGGAGCTGACCCCTAAATCCGAGGACGTTCGCAAACAAATTACAAAGGTTCAAATGTGGATCGACAGCTCCTCGTGGCTGCCGCTCCAGCAAAAGTTCTATGAGGCCGGATCGGGAGACTACTTGCTGATCAAATACTCAAATATGATGAAGAACCTCAAGCTCCCTGATTCGCGGTTCAAACAAGATTGGCCCAAGAATGCCACCCGCGTCAGGCCCCGTGGATAAACCAGATTCCCGCTTGAACGCGCAGCAACAAGCGGCATCGCTCGGAGTGATCGATGCTCGGAAGTTGTTTGAGAACCACCGTCTGTCCAGGGTCCGTAGCCAATTCTTATCAATTTTCCGCTGCGCGCTCCTGAGCCAGGAGCTGCTCTTTGCGCGATAATCCCCAGCGGTAACCCGCAAGGTTTCCATCCTCTCGGATCACTCGATGGCACGGCACCACGATGGATACCGGATTGGTGGCGCAGGCACGTGCCACCGCGCGTACGGCTTTGGGATTTCTCAGAGCTTCAGCCACTTGCGAATAAGTTCGCGTCGTCCCACGCGGGATCCGTTGCAGCTCCTGCCAGACTCGGCGTTGAAACGCGGTCGCTTGCAGGTCGAGCGGCAGCTCGACGCGCGGCGGCTTGCCTTCCACTCGTTGAACAATTTCCTTCACCCAGCGCTCGAAGCTGTCCGCCGCTGGGGCAATTTCCGCGCGGGGATACTCGTCCCGTAATTCTTGGACGAGTTTCGTCTCTGCGTCGCCCAGATACACGGCGGAAACGCCGCGCTCCGTAGCGGCAACAAGAACTTTTCCTAATGCCGATTTCGCGATTGTGTAGCCGATCTTCATGCCCTTCCCTCCTTTTCGATAGGTTGCTGGCGTCATTCCCAACTGGGCGTTGCTGCGCTCATAGACACGACTGGAAGAGCCGTAGCCGGTTTCATAAAGGGCGTCAGCGATGCTCTTGCCGTCCCGTAGCATCTTTTTGAATCGTGCCACCCGCAGAGCTTCAGCAAGCTCTCGGGGCCGCAATCCCGTTACCTGCAGAAACGATCGGCGAAGCGTGCCCGGAGTGGTGTCTAGCTTTGCGGCGAGCGTCGCGAAGCGAACGCCCTCTTCTCCAGAATCGGCTAGCAGCCGAGACGCGCGCTCCACCAGCGACACTGGTCCCGCTATCTCATTGGGACGGCATCGCCGGCACGGCCGAAACCCGTGCCGCTCGGCTTCTTCTCGCGTCCGAAAGAAAATTACGTTGCGGCGCAGTGGCCGGCGGGCCGGGCAGGACGGCCGGCAATAAATGTGTGTGGATCGAACCGCCAGCACGAACGTGCCGTCAGCTCGGGCATCACGCGAGAGCGTGGCACACCAGTACCGTTCGGCGGCGCGTGCTGGGATCATGGATTCTGGTTGTCTGTTCCTGTGGCTCATGGTGATCATGATCTCAAAAATAACTCAGGCCAGAAACGCAATCTATCCGCAAAGGCGTGGCAAAGTGGGAAATATCCAGAGGCCAGTTGGACTTCAAATGCCCCGGCAGATTGTTCGAGCCTCAGGCCTCAACCGTTTCACAAACTCGGGCCGGTGCAGTCGCAGGTTTTCGATGCGGCGCCGTAATGACGAGCAACACAGCGGTTAAGATGACTGCCGCGGCCAGAATTGTGCGCAGCGTAATTGGTTCGCTTAACAGCAGCCAACCCAGGAAGAGGGCCACGACCGGATTGACAAACGCATACGTCGCCACACGCGTCGCGGTGCTCTCTTTCAAAATGTAGATGTATGCGGTGAAACCCATCAATGAACCAAACAGGATCAGGTACCCGAGGGCTAGCCAGGAACGCGCGGAGATCGCAGCAAAATGCAGCGCTCGCACTTCGCCAGACAGAAAACCAGCGATCCACAACGCAACGCCGCCGGAAAGACTCTGCATCGCCGCGCCCAGCAACGGTGAGCTTGGCAGGCTTCCGTGCTTGGAATAGACAGAGCCGCACGCCCAGGCGAGCGATGCGCCCGCCAAGATGGCTACCCCTACGCGATCGACCCGCCCCGAGCCACCGAGATTCTTCGGCCCGACCAATAGCGCGAGACCCGCGAAACCCAACAGCAGGCCCACTACAACCCGTGGCACCGGGCGCGTTCCTCCCGGTCTCAGCCAGTCCACCAGAACCATCCACAGCGATACCGTAGCGACCAGCAACGCCGTCACACCGGAAGGAACCGTCTGCTCCGCTATGCAGACCCCGCCGTTGCCAAGGAACAATAGAAGACAGCCGGTGACTGCGGCCGTCCGCCACTGGACAGCAGTGGGGCGCACCTTGGTCCGCCAGCGCAGAATCGGATAGAGTAATAGACCGAATGCCAAGTGTCGGCAGCCCGCCAGTAAGAGGGGAGGGAAAGATTCAACTCCGACGCGTATCGCTAGGTACGTCGATCCCCAAATGACATAAACCGCCGCAAATCCCACGATAACCAAAAGCGAGGGTCTAGAATGCGCGCCTGGGCTAGGTGAGGAAGTCTCAGCTTTTGAACGTGGTCCAGCAGGGGAAATGGTTGAGGTCGCCACTGTGTTCGCGCTTCGCTGTCGGTAAACCACCAAGCTAGGTTTACAACCGAAAGCTGTCGAGAACCATATTGGATGACGAACTCTCGCTCGCGTCGCAGGGAAAGGAATCGCCATTCCGATTCGGTACTATTACTAAGTATTTGAGCTTACGACACTTTCGTCGTGCTCCACAGATTGACGCCCCACCCCACTTGATGGCATTTTAGCGGCCCATCTTTGTGGGGCCATGTGGTGGGGTAAGAACGGGCGATTCCAACGCCCAGGTCGGATTCAAAAATAGCGAAGGCGAAAGCAGCGTCTCGGGGGCGAGATGAGTGCAACGAACCTCGCAAGACCAGTCACTTCGATCTCATCAGGTGCTTTGGGGGAGCCACGTCCGCGTGTGATTTTCGCTGCGGCCTGTCCGTCCGTAGTCGCCGCTCCGGCGCGCGTTCCACAGCTCCGCGTGGTGCCTCTTCAGGGCGATACACAACATCGGCGATTCGCACGCGTTCCCACCCACGCCGTCGGTGTTCATCCGGAACACCGCGAATATCCGCGGGCGGCGCTGAAGCTTCCCTTGCGATTGCGCGGGATCAACCGGGTCCCTGAAAAATTCCCCATTACGTTGGTAACTCGCGATATCAGCTCGACAGGCGTCTACTTCCTTTGCCCCAAAAAAGTTGCCGTAGGCGCGTGCGTTGAGCTGGAAATCGTGCTGATTAGTCGTCCGTTGGGCCAAGGCAATGTCGTTGCCGCGACCACGGCACACGTTCTGCGAATCGAACTTGCCGTTACTCCGGGATGGTACGGAGTCGCGGCTTCCTTCGATGATGTGCAATTCGACCGCGACGATGGCGTGCCGTCGCGCTTCCTTAATCCGTAGCCTTGTAGTTGGATTCTTGATTCGAAGCTGCGGAAGTTTCCTCAATCACGAGACTTGCCGTTTCGTGCTCTTCTAGCCTAAACTCTGACCACTTTTTGTTGCCGCGAACTGTTCCTGTGTCTTCGGGGATACTCCACGCTTGCGGGAACGAGGGGATGTTCTCTGGGGGAAACGATAAATGAAAAAGTGTGGTTGTGTTCTTTTCGTGTTCGCATTGGCTTTGGTGTGTGCCTCCTCGGCTTGGGGACAAGCACAAATTACGACCGCGACCGTGCAGGGCGAGATTCTAGATGAAAAGGGTGGAACCGTCCCTGGCGCCTCGATCGAAGTCAAGAATCTTGAAACAAATTACCTACGCACAGAAATCTCCGATGCCGACGGGCACTTTGTATTTCTGAACGTAGCACCGGGACGCTATACCCTAACGGTTAGCAAGCAGGGCTTCGCCACCATCATCCAGCAAAATGTGAACCTGACCGTCGGGCAGGTCATCACCATCCCGGTTACCATGAAGGTTTCCGCCGTCTCGCAGCAAATTGTTGTGTCCGAAGTACCTGTCGTGGAGATCACCAAGACGGAATCCTCTTCTACTTTGGATGAGTCGGCCGTGGCGACCACTCCTGTCCTGGGCCGTAAATTTGAGGATCTGCTCACGCTCACGCCGGGCGTCAGCATTTCGCAAGGGCCCGACGGAGATGAAATCAACATTAACGGTCAGCGCGGCATCTTCAACAACATCAGTTTGGACGGCGGCGATTACAACAACGGCTTCTTCGGTGAGCAAGCCGGCGGGCAGCGTGCCGCAATCGACATTACTTTGGAAGCTGTCAAAGAGTTTCAGATCATCGCCAGCGGCGCCAACCCGGAATATGGCCGCACCGCCGGTGGCGTCGTCAATGTCATCACCAAGTCCGGGACAAACGATTTCCACGGCAGCCTTTTCGAGTACTACCGCACAGAAGCGCTCACTGCGGCAACCTCCGATGGCAAGCCGCTCGACAACTTTCTCCGCAATCAGTTTGGCGGAAGTGTCGGTGGTCCAATCATTAAGGACAAGCTTTTCTTCTTCGCCGCCAGCGAGGGAATCCGCGAAAATCTCACCCGCAAAAACCTTAGCGTCCCCCTCGGCACAGCGTGCGGCGTAGCCAGTCCGGTTTTCGGGCCTGGCGGAAATATCACCGATTTACAGATCTCCGCCAGTGGCGAATGCCAGCGGCTGGCCCTATTGAACTTTTTTCAAACGAAATTCAACGAAAACGAAGGCTTACCGGTTGACCATTCCGTTCGAAACGCTTCTGTGTTTGGCCGTATGGACTACAACCTCAATGCCAAAAACCAGATCTTCGGCTCCTACAGTTTCGATCGCTCCAACAATCCCAACCAAACATTCGACGTGCCCACGTACGGAACCACCGCGAACGGCATCGAGGGCCCTTCGCACATTCAGGCTGTCAATGGAAACTGGTTTAGCACGCTGAGCAGTAACAAGCTGAACGAAGCGCACTTCACCTATTCGCGAGAAACTCGCCCCCGCGCCGCTATTAACAAATCCTCGGTTCCGGACACGGCGATGGGCTTCGCCCCCAATTTCCGCTTCGGTCAGCCCTTCTTTTTGGAACCCACCGTGGACGAGCTTATCTACCGCACCGACATGCGCGACAACTTTTCACTCATTCGCGGCAAGCACACCTTTAAGTTCGGTGGCGAGTGGCTTCACACCCGCAATACCCAGATCTTCCGCGGGTTCTTCACGGGCCGCTATATCTTTGACAGCGTGACCGGCTTCATGCACTACGCCTCTCCTGCAACGTTAGGACCCGGGTTCGGGCCAACTACCGCAGAGTGCGCGGACGGAACTTTCACGGACATATCCCGAATTACTGGTACAACTTCAAACTCAAACGGAAAGTGTCCGAACGGAAGCGCCTTTACGGGCGGCCCGCTTTTGCTTTATCTGCAGCATGGGCCAACCACTTCTGGCGAGACTCTCGACCAGTCCGGCGCTTCGAGCATCGCCAACGAAGACTATTCCTTGTTCGTTCAGGACACTTGGAAGGTTACCCGCAATCTCACCCTGAACTACGGTCTGCGCTGGGACGCACAGGTTTTTCCCGATCCGACTATACCCCCGGCAAAAACCGCCTACGGCTCCAACCTGAGCAGTCCTGCCTTCCCGTCAACCGGGAAGCTCCCCAACCAGTATAAAGAGTTCCAGCCGCGCATCGGTTTCGCCTGGGATATCAGAGGTAACGGTAAATCCGCGCTTCGTGCCAGTTGGGGCATCTTCAACGCGCGCCAGAACATGCTGACGCAAGTCGGCGCAATCACCACCAACGGAGTCCAACAACAAAGCATCGCCGCTGGCAGTTGCCTATTTACGTTCCCGATCAGTCCCACCGTTTCTAAATGCGGCCAAAACTCCGCGGGAGGACCACCACCGACCTATCCGGGTACCGTGCCCGTACCTCTACTCGCTCCCGGCACCTTCCCCTTCCAGCCCGGGGTCACCGTCTTCAGCAGAGACTACGCCAACCCGCGCATCTACACCACGAACATCGGCTACGAGCAGCAGCTCGTCGGCGATTATGCGGCATATCTTGATTTCACCATGTCGAAGGGCGTGCACCTCACCCGCTTCATAAACCCCAACGTCGGAACAGGCTTCACTCTACCCACCGTGGCCCAGGACACCGTGAACTACGTCGGGAGCCACACTGTGTTTCCCAATCTCGGCGACGTAACCGACACCGTCAGTTCCGCCAAAGGCCTCTATCGCGGATTCACTGTCGGCGTTCGCAAACGCCTGAGCCATCGCTTCCTTTTCGACGCCAACTACACCTACTCCGTCGACAAGGACGACGATTCCAACGAGCGCGATCCCTTCACGTTCCGCTACGCCAATCTTTTCAATCTCGCTTCCGAGTATTCCGATTCTGACCGCGACGAGCGCCACAAATTCAACTTCTACACTGTCGCCAACCTCCCGTGGGGCTTTGAAGGGAACGTCCGCATGCAGGCGCATTCCGCTCAGCCCATCACGGACAACGTGAACGGCAACGGCACCGGCGCACCTTGCAGCTCGCAAAATTCCCTAACGCGATTCGTCATTCCCTCAGGCGGTGGCACGGCAATCGACTGCGGCCGCAATCACCTCCGCAAGGACAATGGCTTCTTTACCTTCGACTTCGGTATCGCTCGGCCCGTCCATCTTGGCGAGAGATTCCGCATCATCCCACGCTTGGAAATGTTCAACACCTTCAACAATAAGAACAACGTGAACCCGCTGTCCTCTCCACAGTTGTTTGACTTCAACGGCTTTCTGCGCGTCGGCGTTGGCGATCCGCGGCAGGCTCAGTTGTCTGTGCGACTCGAGTTCTGACGAATTTTCGTCCGTAATCGACATAGGTAAGCGGTCACCCGCTGTCGCCGAGTAGGCCCGGGGAATCGCACCCCGAGCCTCTCACTGAACCGGACTTAAACCTCTCAGCTTATCCGGCTCGTGCCACCGTCGGAAGACTGCCGTCTTCCACCGATATCGAGTTCCTCCGGTTGCCCGTTGACTCGGA
>Ga0070698_100004369_pt1 | contig 15536 bp, 14 predicted proteins | sample KBSK1502metaG_FD_65477 | JGI IMG/M metagenome (GOLD analysis project Ga0070698, IMG submission 65477) | Corn, switchgrass and miscanthus rhizosphere microbial communities from Kellogg Biological Station, Michigan, USA - KBS K1-50-2 metaG | ecosystem: Host-associated > Plants > Roots >...
AAAGACTCTGACATTCAGTCCATGATGAAGGACGTGACTGAGCAGCTTGGGCCCATCGATGTTCTGGTCAACAACGCAGGCTCGCTGTTGCGCCGCATGAAAGCGGTGGAGCTGGACGAAGCGACGTGGAACGAGATCCTCAATCTCAACCTCACTAGCGCTGCACTCTGCTCACACGCCGTGGTTTCATCCATGATCGAGCGCAGGAGAGGCGCGATCATCAACGTGGTCTCCATCGCCGGACGAAATGGCGGGGGACCGGGCGCTGGTCCATACGCCGCGGCAAAAGGTGGACTGATCACATATACCAAATCACTGGCCAAGGAACTTGCTCCGCACGGCGTGCGCGTGAATGCCATCTCTCCCGGCGTAATCCACACTCCCTTTCACGAAGTGTTCTCGACACCGGAAATGATTCGCAATTTCGTCACTATGATTCCCCTCGGGCGCGTGGGCACGCCCGCCGAATGCGCGAAAGTGATCGCTTTTCTGGCCTCCGATGCCGCCAGCTATGTAGTAGGCCAAACCATCGAAGTAAACGGAGGCCAATTGATGCTGTGAAATTCCAAACTTGCGGGTCCACTCCATTATCGGTGCGGCGCACGCGTTGCTCTACCAGCTCGTCGAGTTGATGCTCGATCCGATCTAGGTAGCGGTGGTCGGAAAACAGGACGGGCGAAGCATGAGCCCCTGGAGGCGTTCGATGAAAGATCCTCACGTTCAGAAAAAGCTAAATCACGAGTTAGCGCCTGCTTCCAAGGGACGGCGCTCCTTCATCGGCGGCATGGCAACCTTGGGAGCAGGGTTAGCCAGTTCGGTCATCTTACGCACGACCGCGATAGCACAGCCCCCGCCGGAAGCCGCCCCGAAAACAAAATCCACAGCAAGTAGTTGCGGAAGCAGCACGGTCATTGCTTCCGACGCGGCAACGGTCGCAGAAACAAACGTTGGGAAGATCCGCGGCTTCAAGCGGAACGGTGTGTACATTTTCAAAGGGGTACCCTATGGTGCCTCCACCGCTGGCGCGAGGCGCTTCATGCCGCCAGTCAAGCCCGAACCCTGGAAGGGAATCCGGAACGCGCTGCAATATGGACGTGTGTGCCCGAACCAGGACTCTGCGCACTTTAATACTGACGGGAAAAACCTGGCGAACTCCGACGAAGATGCGTTCGTGCTGTATCGTGGCGCGGCCGCCACGGTTCCCGGCGAGGACTGCCTGCGCCTCAATCTTTGGACACAGGAGATCAATGCCTCTCGTAAGCGCCCGGTCATGGTCTACATGCACGGCGGAGGATTTTCCAGCGGCAGCGGGCATGATCTTCTTTCCTATGACGGCGAGAGTCTCGCCCGCAATCATGATGTAGTGGTAGTGACTCACAATCATCGGCTGAACGTGTATGGCTATCTCAACCTTCGAGCCTTGGGGGGAGAAAAGTATGCCAGCTCCGCCAACGTTGGGATGCTTGACCTCGTAGCCGTCCTAGCCTGGGTTCGCGACAACATCGCAACGTTCGGGGGAGATCCGGGCAGAGTAACCATTTTTGGCCAGTCGGGCGGTGGTGGAAAGGTCCTTGCTCTTATGGCGATGCCAATAGCAAAAGGCTTGTTTCACCGTGCGATTGTGCAGAGCGGACCCTTTCTTAAATCGCTCTCTCCCGACTATTCAGGACGGTTGGCTGAGCTGGTGGTCGCAGAGCTGGGTTTGTCCAGATCGCAGGTGAGCGAACTGCAGGCCATTCCGGTCGATCGGCTGTCGGGCGCGGCGGCGGAAGCCATGAAGAAAATGCCTCCGCACAAACCTTCCCTTCGCAGAGTGTACGGCGAATACGACTGGGGGCCAACAGTGGACGGACGTATACTTCCTCGTCACCCGTTCGACCCAGGAGCTCCAGAAATATCTGCGGATGTTCCCTTGATCACTGGCACGAATCTTCACGAGTTTGTGAATGGGCTAGACCGTCCCGATGCTCATCCAATGGGACTAGAGGAAGTGAACCGGCTGGTGAGCGAAACCTTCGGCGACCATAGCAAGGCGATAGTCGAAGCCTACCAGCGCGATTATCCTAAGGCGGCTCCATTTGACCTCTATGCCACCATAGCTGCCTCCTCTCAAGTTCGCCGCCCAGCGTTCGAACAGGCCATCAGAAAGGCTGCTTTGGGCGCCGCGCCCGCGTACTCGTATATCTACTCTTGGCGGACTCCAGTATTAGACGGCCGTCCCGGCCCCTTCCACGCCTGTGAAATCGCGTTCACGTTCGACAACGCTGAGATTTGTGAGCATTACAGTGGAGGCACTCCCGAGGCATTCGTTCTGTCGAAGCAGATCAGTACTGCCTGGGTGAACTTTGCCCGAACCGGCAATCCCAATCACGACGGCCTGCCGCATTGGCCCACATACGCGGCTGAACACCGGGCAACCATGTACTTCGACGCGCCCTGCGAAGTGCGCACCGATCCTGAAGGAGAAGGATTGAGGCTGATTGCACAATCTTGAATGAAACAAGGCGATGACGTCCGGTTTGCTTGCCGGATGAGCCCGTCCGCCAGAAACTCATCAAGATTGTTCGGCCAACTTATCCCGCGGAAGCAAGACGAACTCGCATTGAGGGCAGTGTGTCGTTGAAGTGCTTCATCGGGTTCAACGGTTCAATGAAGTGTTCAAGATCCTTGATGTCGCATTCGGTTGATCGACAACATCGGATTGATGGGAGAAGGAATCAAGACGTCGGGATTCACGGACTAATCGATGAAATCAAGTGGATACTTCCCTGCTTCATAGGAATCGTGTTCCGAGATGCAAACTGGAGCCAAAAGGAACTTCCTCTGCCGATCTTTGAGCACCTAAGCCATCTTGATACGAACGGCAGAAGTGTCCAAGGCACCGTACCAAACCAAAATCCTTTGGTACGGTACGAGGCAATCGAACTTCTGCGCTAATTCCAATATCTGATTTCCGGGCTGGCCCTTCTCACTATCCCGAGCTGAGGGAGCTCCTGATGAATCAGGGAGCTAAAAGGCTAGGTCTGACCGTCCGGACTAAGCAAAAAACAACAATAGGCTTTTAGATACAAGTCCTAGCGGTGCGATAATGGCAGCACCAGTGCTCAACCGCCGCAACTTCCTCAAGACTGGCGCAACTGCGCTTCCGTTGTCCGCGGCCATCGAGTCGCTCCATCCAGATATTGGGCGTTCGGCTGAAACTATTGCCGATGTCGCCGTAGACGGAGCCACTCCGAAACTCATTCCCCTGCCGCCGCGCCTGGCTCCAGTTAATCCAACTACCCTGCCGTGGCAGCAGAACATTCGCCGCGTCGGCCAGAGCAACATGACCGAGCACGACCCCGCCGTCATGAATATCGATGAGTGGGCGGACTTCTGGCACGCAGCCGGCGCGGATATCGTGTTCGTCAGTGTCACCGGCATTCTCGCTTTCTATCCCTCAAAGGTGAAGTTCCACCGACACGGAAAGTTCCTGAATGGCCGCGATTTTTTTGGCGAGTGTGTGGCCGCCGCCAAGAAGCATCGCATGCGAGTTGTCGCTCGCATGAGCCCCGACCTCAACTGGGCCGATGCGCTGGAAGCCCATCCGGAATGGGCAATGCGCCATGCAGATGGTTCCGCAGAGTTCAGCGGTGAAGATCCGCGGTTGTTCCGAACCTGTATGTTCTCCTCCTACATGGATGACTACGTTCCGGCCATCATGCGGGAGGTGAACTCACTCTACGACGTCGATTGTTTCTACACGAACGGATGGCCACCCATTGGAAGCCTGCCCGACTGTCATTGCGCTATCTGCAGCAAATTGCAGCCCTCCAACACGCCGGCCTACTGGAACGTGTTCAACGACCGTGTTCTGGAACTGTGGCATAAGTACGACGCCATTGCTAAAGAGAAAAAGCACGACGGCTTCTACTTCGCAAACCTTGGCGGCAACGTACGCTGCGGACCCAATCTGGACCGTCTCGGCAGGACTGCGGTCTGGTTCCAAGCTGACAATCAGGGCCGTACGTATGACGACCCGGCAATCTGGGGATGCAGCCTGCAAGGCCGCGTGTGCAATGCCGTGATGGACGGCAAGTTTGCAACCAATGTGACCGCCGGTTACTCGACCGGGGTCGTGCGCTGGCGTAATAGCTCCAAGAATCCCGCCGAGGCGAACATGTGGCTCAACGAGACGCTGGCGAGTGGAATGGCCCTCTATTATCACTTCATCGGCTCCGAAGCTGGTCTGGGAGAAGACCGCCGTTGGCAGAAAGTAGGCGCCGACTATTTTCAGTGGGCGGCGAAAAAGGACGCTCATCTCAAGCCGCAGCGGTCTCTCGCCAACATCGGAGTCGTCATTGGCCAGAGTACGCAGCTTCTTTATCCGGGCCCCGCTGCGGCGCGTTCGCGCAGCTACATGCGGGAGACCACCCACGGCATCTATGAGACGCTCCTCAGCGGTCGCTTTGCATTCGATTTCGTGCACGAAGATCGGCTCGACCTGGAAAGACTCAGAAAGTACCGAGCATTGCTGCTGCCCAATATCGCGATGCTTAGTGACCGCCAATGTGGGCAGATTCGCGACTACGTGCGCTCCGGCGGGTCGATTATGGCGAGCTTCGAGACCAGTCTTTACGACGAAAACCTCCAACGGCGCGCGGACCTCGGCCTCGCCGATGTACTCGGAATCAGTAAGGCTGGAGACGTGATCGGCACTAACGGCAACGCGTATTACGTCCGTATTGAACGGAGCCATCCGGTTCTCGCCGGCGTCGGCAACACGAACTGGCTACCGGGTGCGCAAAACCGGCTGCCTCTAAGACCCGTGCAGGATCCCGTACTGACGGTCGTTCCAGGCTTCGTCCAGTATCCGCCGGAATTGGCATACCCACCGGCGCCACATACCGATGAGCCGGGGCTTGTGCTGCGCGAAATGGACGCCAGTCGGCTGGCTTACTTTCCTGGAGACATCGAGCGCACCTTTTGGCTCACGGGACACGGCGACTTGTTGCGACTGCTGCATAACACCATCCGTTGGGTCACTCAAGACGAAAGGATTGTGCATGTCAAGGGCGATGGATTCATCGAAATGTTTGCTTGGGAGACCGACCGGGGTTACTCAATACACCTGCTCAATTACACGAACCGTAACGCTCACCATGGCTGGCTGAACTCAGCATATCCGCTGACCGCTCAGACTGTGAGCATGAAGTTGCCGAGTGGGGTGGGAGTCAAGGCAATCGAATTGCTGCGCGCTGACACTAACGTGCCCTTCCGGCTCGAAGCCGAGGTGCTACGCTTCACTATTCCTCGTGTCGAAGATTACGAGGTTGCAGCCATCACCGTCGGGTGAAATATCCTCTTGCCCGGGGACGAAGAATTAACACGCGGAGATTCGCTCTTATTTTCATTTCACTTCGCCTGCGAGACTCAGGCCGCGATCTCAATCTGAAATGGTATTTGGAGACTCTGATCCCACACTCGTCCTTGTCTGCTATGTGCGCGCCGGGCCCCCGGCACCATCTCTCCCGTAGCTCAATTTAGGTTACAAGACGGAAGAAGATTCGCAGTACCTATCATCACTGGTCATCGTCATTTACCGGTCATTACCGGGTCGGCGGGAGGTAGCGCTGGACTGCGAGCGCTCCGATCTTTTTGCCCATAGCTTTGCCAACCACTGTCGAATTTCGATAGTGGATTCCGCCGTAGATTCTCGCCTCGGAAACTTCGTCAGCCCATTCCTGAATCGTGGTCCATTTGCGCCCGAAGCCCGGTGCCGTGGGGCTGGTCATGCTCATAACCGGAATAGAGCCGGAATGGAATTCGGCCTGAAGGACCGAGGCGACCGCAGCCGAAGTAATGCAATGCGCGCAGGGATACTCGGGGTGAAGCGGAGTGTCAATCAGCGGCTCCCAATCGGGCACGCGCGTAGTCGCGTCGTTGCCATCTTTATCGCCATTGCGAATCGCGGTGATCGGGCGCCAGAAATTGTAGGTGTACTTGGCGTCGAAGACGGCGATATAGGCGTCAGCGGCGGCCATTTCGGCCAAGGCGAATAAGCGCGCATTCTGAATCAAGCTCCGCCCGGGACTGTCGGCCAATTGGCGCACGACGGGGTCCCAACTCGCTGGGCCGACGATGATCCAGCAGCGAGCGATATCGCTTTGCTCGGCGGTGCGAATGGCGCTCTTCTTGCCGCCAAGGTCTTTGATCTCATTGTAGTCGCGGGCCCATTCGGGGCTGGTAAGCGGTGGAGGAGCGGGCGGGCGAAATTGCGAGCCTCGCTCCATGATCCAAGGTGTGACGTTGCCCCATTGAGCTCCAACGGGCAACGTTGTGGGTACATATGCGCCGGGAGCAGCGGCGGGCCTGTAGGCGTTAGGCGCGTCGGAGCCGTCGGATGCGCGCAAGGCAAGGGTCTTTGCAGCAACTTCCTCGACGAGCGCTATGCCTGAGTTCTTGGCGGCTCCATCCGGAATTTGCGCCAAAGACGCAGCATATTCCGCGTCGAGGGCCGCAGCCTGCTCGGGAAAGAGCTTGACGAGAACAGCATGCGCCGCGGCAACGCAGGCGGCTTCGGCAGAGGTGCCTGGAGCCGCCGCGGCTTTGATCTTGTAAGGAGCGTAAGCGCCTTGAACCGAATTCACGGCGTCAAACATGGCCGTGTGAACGAGCGACATAGTACGCGTGGCGACAAACGGCAATTGCTTGGCCTGTGAAGACGCAGCCCACGCCCTATCGTTCCAATCCTTTATGACGTCAGCCAAACTGGATGCAGGAAAAAAGACAATTACTGCGGCTAACAGTAAGCCGCGCAGAGATCTTGCCGGCATACCGACCTCCTTTCCCCCACATGGCGAGAGGCAATGATTGCAGGAAGTATAAAGCCAGAAGGCGCTGAAATCCTGCGTAAAAGTGACGTTTTCCTTACGAATTCTCTATTGCTCGATGCTCTTGGATGCTGCCCACACTCCACGTCGATTCAACGGAGGAGCTGTGGAGTTGGGAAGCCAATGAAGGCGAGACAAAATGGCAGACTGGCTGCCAGGTTTGATTCTGGCGGTGGAGTTTTGCTATGACGGCTGGATCAACACGCGTAACCGAGAAAAATGGCTGTTCGTCGCACTCTTCGTCAGGACCTAGCCTGTTGGGCAACTTCCGCATCGTGCTTGAGAAGTTCAGCCGCTTGCTGGAGGCTCATGCTGGCGGGAACGGGCTTAAAATCGGTATAGGTCTCATCTTGTTGCACGGAAATCGTTTTGAAAAAGAGTGCTTTGCCACTCATCTGCACACGCAGGCGGGTTGTCTGCCAATAACCCGGCCGTACTTCCTCCTGGCGCACGCTGAAAGTGCCACCCTGATCCAGATGACCGAACAGGCCGCCGCCGAATTTCACAGGACTGGTGAGCTTGCCGTCGACCTGGACGAGCCTCTTTTGTTGTTTATCCAGGAGCAGTTGTCCTTCCATGTGATGAAAGACTTGTTCCCGATGATCGGAGGGGTGAAATTGGGGATTTGGCGTGAATTTAAATTTGACCACATTCCCGTATGAGCCTTCGTACTGAAAGCGAAAAGCGTCTGGAAAAGCAGCGAGGAGCTTTCGAGCTTGCTCGGCGTCTTCATGCTGCTTTTTTCGTCGTTGCCGCATCTCGTCAGGATGATTGACCAGGGCTTGAATGCGGTGATCCTCTGCCTCGGCGCGCTGCGCATCAAGCGATTGGCCGTCCACCGTAATCAGACGCTCGATGTCACCTTCGTTGGTCTCGCATACCAAGAAAAGCTTCACTTTGCCGTGCACTAATTTTCGGACGCGGTAACTCCATTGCGATTGATCGTGAAGCTGAACTTGTATCTCGTTATTAAGTACATCGCGGACAAAGCCGTTTGGGTCTTGCTGGGGGTCTAAGGCGGAACGCGAACTCTGCGAGGCCGCCGGGCCGGGACCTGCCACTTTTGCGATGAGGGAAAATGAAAGACCGAACCCGGCGGACACAATGGCGCACACTACCGCCACGCAGATTGCGCGGACAGAAGGCATAGCGCGGAAGCGCACAAAACGCACTCGACGACAGGAGCGCAAGCTTAGCCGCAGTGCCACATGGGCACGAAAGGCTCCGGTCTGTCGTGGTTTACACAGGTTTAGGATTAAAGATGTCGTCCGCCGGGGCAATCGGGGGAACGCTGTAGGCCCGACTCAGCGCTGGCCTTGTCGCGCCACGAGCCCGCTTTCAGGCTGGGGCTCGCATGGGACAGAGTTTGCGCGCTGCGACCGGCTCGCATCGGTCTCGAGTGTGCCGGTGATGAGGCGGGCGCCGCGGCTGAAGGTCAGATACTCGAATCCCCATTGAATGAAAACAATCACGCGGTTTTGAAACTCGACGATATACATGAGGTGGATGAATAGCCAAATGAGCCACGCGGGAAGGCCGGAAACATGCAGTCCGAAGATATTGGCGACCGCCGCTGCGCGGCCGATCACCGCCAAGTCGCCCTTATCAAGGTAGCGGAATGGCGGTAAAGCCTGCTCTCCTTTGAGTCGCACGCGGATGGCCTTGGCGGCGTAAGCGCCGCCTTGGATGGCAAATTGTGCGACGCCGGGAAGCGGTTTGCCGCTCGGCCCAGCGAGTGAGGCAAGATCACCGATGATAAAAATGTCGGGATAGTTTGGAACCGTCAAATCTGGTTCTACTTTGATTCGGCCGCTGCGATCGGTTTCCGCTTTTGTGCGGTCGGCGAGCCGCTTGCCAAATTCGGTTGCCATCACGCCACCCGCCCATAGAACGGTCCTGGCGGAAAGCCTTTCGATACCTTTTTTGCTCTTGTAGGTGACTCCGTTGGCATCGACATCCGTCACCATCACGTCCTTCATGACTTCCACACGCAGACGCTCGACCAATTTCTCGGCTTTGGCGGAAAGATCTTCGGGGTACGTGGTCAGCACGCGATTGCCGCCTTCCATGAGAATGATTCGCGCTTCTTTTGGATTGATGCGCCGGAAATCATTCTTGAGCGTTTCGTTGGCGATTTCCGCCAGGGCGCCCGCGAGCTCCAAACCTGTTGCGCCCGCGCCAACAATCACAAACGTGAGCCACGCCCGGGCTTCATCTTCCGTGGCTGAACGCTCGGCCCACTCGAATGCGTATAGAATTTTGTGACGGATTGCGGTAGCCTCTTCGACGGTCTTGAGGCTAGGCGCCCACTCGCGCCAGCCGTCATTGCCGTAGTAGGAAGTTTGCGAGCCAGTTGCTACAATCAGGGAGTCGTAGTCGAAGACCGCGCCATCCCGCAGAATGACGCGTTTCGCGTCCGGATCAACATCCACGGCTTCGCCGAGAAGTACTTGAGCATTCTTTTGGCGACTCAAAACCCCGCGCAGAGGAGCCGCGATTTCTCCCGGTGAAAGCGAGCCGGTCGCGACTTGGTATAGGAGCGGCTGAAACAAATGGAAATTACGGCGATCGATGAGGGTGACTTCGACGGGGGCGCGCTTGAGCTTCTGCGCGGCATTCAAGCCGCCGAAGCCCCCTCCCAATATGACGACACGATAGCTGGCTGCCATTCTCAATGCCCTTCTGGACGTAACCCTGACATCTTGTCCATCATCTCAGCTAGTGTGATTGTCTCATTTTTGATTCGAGGACGGCGCAGCGCGTTTTGGAAATATCTAGCCCTCGCCATGGCGGCCATTGCGCTGCAGCCAAGTATCGTCGCGCACGCGGATGATCCGGCCTCGCTAGCACCTCATTCCTCTTCCTCCTCCAAACCGTCTACCGAGTCGAGCCGAGTGAATTCTTCTAATGCACCGACCGTAGTCATAGGGTTTCTGGGCGGTTTGGTCCGGCATGACGATATCGTGCATAGCGAAGTTCAGCTAGCACAACGCCTGCGGAGCGAGTTTCCGGAGACGGTACAAGTCGCGACATTCGAGAACCGTCGCTTGCGGGATGCGCATGATTTGATTTTGCGGCTGCTCTCGGCCGATCTCAACGGGCGTCCTACGGAGGACCAGAGGCGCGCCGCACGCATCATACTGTACGGACATAGCTGGGGAGCCAGCGCCGTCGTCGCGCTCGCGCGAAAGCTCCAGAGCGAAGACATTCCGGTCCTGCTAACGATTCAGGTGGACAGCATCGCGAAGTCCGGCCAAGACGACGGCGTGATTCCGGGGAATGTCGCACACGCGGTGAACTTTTATCAAGACAAAGGCATGCTTCGGGGCCGGCGCCAAATTCGTCCTGCCGATGCTGCGCGGACGGAAATCCTCGGTAATTTTCGCTTCGACTACAGTCACAACCCGGTTTCTTGTCCGAACTATCCTTGGTACGCCAATCTGTTCATGAAGAGCCACATCGAAATTGAGTGCGATCCAGTAGTGTGGCAGCGCGTGGAGGACTTGATTCGCGAGCAACTTCCAAGGCTGCCCTCGACTCGAGCCAGCGCGCGATGAAAATGCCCCTAGATCGAGATGCCGCATATCGATATCTGAGCATTGCGGAAGCGCTGGCCTTCTCCGCATTCACAGCATTGTTCATCTGGCGGTGGCAAACGGCGCATCCCGAGTCCTGGCTGGTATTTCCGGTCTGGTTGGCGGCGAGCTTCGTTGTACATCGCGACACGCCTAAGACCATCGGCTGGAGAGCCGACAACCTATGGCCGGCGACGCGCCGGGCGGCGTTGACTTTTGGCGTTTTCGTCGTGGCGGTGTGTGTTGCGGGACTGTTTCTTGGTGCGTTGCACAGACTGCCTGAGCATTTGATCGATCGCCACCGTTTTGTGGGATATTTTTCCTTTTGTCTGCTGCAACAAGTGGCGTTGAACTCTTATTTGACCAACCGATTTCTAACGACACTACAGAATCAGCGGTATGCAGCGATACTTTCTGGGGTGATTTTTGGGGCGCTGCACTGGCCAAATCCGGTTTTGGTGCCGCTGACATTCATCGGTGGATGCGCAATGGGATGGCTGTTTGCGCGCGATCGGAACATCCTTCCCCTAACGCTGGGGCAAGCAGTGTTAGGCGGCTTGATTTGGTGGGCTTTTCCGATGGCGTGGCACCACTCGATGCGAGTCGGCCCGGGATACTATGCGTTCGGCCAGCGCTTGGTGAGCTGGTAAGACCAGGGAAACCGTGCTATGGGTTGTTAGAGATTGAGGTGGGCGTACATTTCTGAGCGCCTGACAGCGTTCCGAGATTGCCTTCCGCGCAATTCGGCTCGCCAAACACCGGGGATCGGGCATCCGCAGTTCGCGCAGGTTCCATCCTTCAGACGATTTTCCAATACATCGTGCCAAGAGCGACGGATCAGCAAGTTGCCGCACTTCGGGCAATGTGTGTTTGCGCCATCGCTGTAAATGTTCCCCTCATAGACGTAATGCAGGCCAACTTCGCGGCCAATCGCACGAGCCCGATGCAGCGCTTCCGAAGGTGTGCGCGGCTTGTCCCGCAGCTTGAAATCCGGATGAAATGCCGTGAAATGTAGAGGAACGTCAGGTCCGAGATTGGCCAGAATCCATTCCGCGAGCTTCCTTGTCTCAGCGGGATCATCATTCAGGGTGGGGATCATCAGATTGGTGATCTCGAACCAAACATGGGTTTCGTTCTTCAGCCACTGCAACGTTTCGAGCACTGGGGCCAAGTGCGTGAGCGTGATTTTGCCGTAGAAATTTTCGGTGAACGCTTTCAAATCGATATTTGCGGCGTCAATGTGGTCGTAGATGTCGTGAAAGGCCTCGCGAGTTATATAGCCGTTCGACACCATCACGGTTTTCAGACCGTGAGCTTTGGCGGCCTTGCAGATGTCAATGACGTACTCGCCCCAGATGGTCGGCTCATTGTACGTAAACGCCAGCGAATCGCATCCGTACCGCAGCGCGAGCAGCGGGACGTCCTCGGGCGGAACCGGTTGCGAGTGCACCTGATCGTGGCGCGATTTGGAAATGTCCCAGTTCTGGCAGAAAAAGCAGCCCATGTTGCACCCTGCCGTACCCATGCTGAAGACGCGCGTCCCCGGCAGAAAGTGGTTGAGCGGCTTTTTCTCGATGGGATCGATTTGCAGCGCGGCAGGGGCACCGTAACCCAGGCTGTACAGCACGCCGCCTTGGTTGACGCGAATGAAACAGAACCCCGATTGGCCTGGATTGATGTGGCAGTGCCGGGGGCAGAGAAAACAGTAAACGCGTCCGCCGGGTTCGGGTTCCCACCATTGGGCCGCGTGTAGCGTCTCTGTCTTCTGGAGGATCTTTAGTTCCGTCATGGATCCTCGTTCCCTTGTTACAGTATACGCCTTCCGGCGCGCAGATTTGTTTCCACGAAGAGAGGCGCAATGCAGGGGGAGAGTCACTCGCGACGGTGCTGCGCCAGTCGGCGCTCATACGCCCAATCGACGAAACGCCGCAGCTCTGCGCGGTACTTCCAGGTGAGATGAAAGAACTTCCGGGCGTTCATGTCCGCAGCTTCCGGGCCCAAAAAAGTCTCAAATCGCCAACGTAGGTAAGGGCTATTCCAGGGATACAGGCGATAGCCCTTAGCGGTCGCCCAGTAATACCTCAGGATGTTGAACATTCGCTGACGGCAGGAATCTCGTTTGGCGCCGGATGAAGCTTACCTTATCCGCCCAGCGGCGCTGACAGATGTTCGTGCACCAGGAGCCAATTTGCTCCTCGCTTTTCCCAAATACCTGTGTACCGAACGTTTGTCTCGGTAGCCTTGCCGTCTTTTGTCTTCTCTGAGAAATGCATGGAAACGGTAGTCCAGGCGACGGTGCCACGGCGCCAAACCTTCAGATCTTTGCCGGCGCTGAGCGTTCCGCTAACCATATTTTGGAAAAACTCCTTTTGCACGCCGTCATGGTATTCGTTCCATCCGTGGTAAGAAAACGGTGCCAGATCATAAAATACCAGGCCGCTGTCCTTGGCGTAGAATTTCGCGGGGGCGTCGGCGTTCCCAGAGCTCCAGGCGGCGCAATAGTCGTCAATCAATTTGCGGAACCTAGCGTCATCGGTGGCGCGCTGCTGGGCTCGAGCGCCGACGAACGTGAGCATTGCACCGGCAAATGCCATAGCCACGTAAAGGAGCCAGCGCCAGCGCTCTGTGTTTGGGCGGCCGACCACCGCCACTGGTGAGGTCATGCTTCATTTCCTCCGTCGCACCACTGTTTGGAGACTGACTGTGTGCTTAAGCTAGTGCCATTTCCAAAATTTTGCAAGAGGCATCCCGACTGATTTTGGTCGCAGAAGGATCCTTGTTGATTGCTTTTTGCGACCAGAGATATAAGAGCGAACGCGGAGTCTATAAAAAAATGAAGACGTGTCCGTATTCCTTTGCAACGTTAGCCCTGCTCGGGGCGATCTTGTTCCCAGCCGAGGCTTGGGCACAGAAGCCGAGGTGGCCGGAGACGAAAGCGAACGCCTGGAACGCACATCAACCTTGGTTGGTCGGAAGCAACTACGTTCCTAAGTCCGCGATCAACCAATTGGAGATGTGGCAAGAGGCGACCTTTAACCCCGGCGAAATCGACACCGAATTCGCGTGGGCCGAAGCCATGGGAATGAATACGATGCGCGTTTTTCTGCATGACTTGCTGTGGCAGCAAGATGCAGCCGCTTTCAAAAAGCGCATCGATCAGTTCTTGACCATCGCATCGCGTCACCATATCCGCCCGATCTTTGTGCTGTTCGATTCATGCTGGGATCCCCTGCCTCATTTGGGCCCGCAGCATCCACCGATACCAGGAATTCACAATTCCGGCTGGGTGCAGAGTCCCGGCGCGGCCGTTTTGGGCGATCCGACACAATATCCGCGACTGAAAGAATATGTGGTGGGCATCGTGGCAGCTTTCGCGAAAGACGACCGCATTCTCGCCTGGGACGTGTGGAACGAGCCAGGAGCGGACAATGCCGGAAGTTACCGCAAGCAGGAGTTGAAGGACAAGTTCGAGCGCGTGAAGGCTCTGTTGCCACAGGTATTCGAGTGGGCGCGCGAGGCAAATCCGACGCAGCCCCTTACCAGCGGCGTGTGGGCAGTCGATACTTCGCCCGATGGCACAAACCTGGGCGAGTTGCAGCAAATTCAGTTGCGCGAGTCCGACGTTGTCAGTTTTCATAACTATAGCTGGCCGGAGAATTTCAAGCGTGAAGTGGGGTGGCTAAAGAAATACAACCGCCCGGTGATCTGCACAGAATACATGGCGCGTTCGGTGGGCAGCACCTTTGACACCGTGTTGCCGATCGCGAAGGAAGAGCGAGTCGGTGCCATCAACTGGGGCTTTGTTGCGGGTAAGACGCAGACGTACCTGCCCTGGGAATCTTGGCAGCATCCATATGTTGTCGATCAGCCTCCGGTATGGTTTCACGAGGTGCTGCGGGCCGACGGAACTCCCTACCGGCAAGCGGAAGTGGACTTGATTCGGCAGCTTACAGGAAAGCACTAGGAGTTGTGCTCTGCCCCACAGTTTCGGGGTAACGAGTCCTCGCATTCCTGCGGGCCCTATCTGGAATCACCGTCAAACCAGCGGCAAAGCATACCAGGGCTTGAAACCTCGCATCTTTTGGCGGCATTTCGCCTGTCGGAATCCGTCATTCGCCGGTAAAACCGCCGTTTTGCCCGAATTGATCGTGCGCCCTCCCGGGCCGAACTCTAATCTAGCCCTCGAAACGCAGAGCGTGGAGGGCAGACATGGCGCGAAATTCGATTTCGAAGCGAAATGTGAACAGCCGCATAGGGGTTATACTTCTGGGAATCAGCTCACTTATCTTGCTGGGCAACGTGGGGTGGTTTGCCATTCAGTTGGATCGCTTCGCGACGTCTTTCGGCTTCGATGCGGTTGACCGTCCGATCGCAATCGTCCTAGGCGGGCTGCAGTTGCTCCGCATGTTTGCGTTCAACCATGAAATGACGTTCTGCGTTATGACGGACATCCTGCTACTATGCGTTGCCCTTGGTGGCATCTTAACTGGGTTTAGCATGCTGTCGAGGCAAACTGTGGAGACAGTGTAGTGAGTGAGTGGGAGCCCAATTCGGATCTAGGAACGCGCATTCGGGACCGCATAAACGAGCAAGCGCGGCGCAGAGCGAACCGCGGTCGTGATGGCACGCAGCACGGCATCGTCTGGGGTGCCGTGATTTGTGCCATCGGCATCATCCTGCTGCTCGATCATCTCGGCGTCGTTTCTGCTCGTCAATTGTGGCGTTTTTGGCCGATGCTAATTGTGGTGGCTGGAATTGTTAATTTCACGCAGCGAGGAAAGCGCCCGTGGGGAGCATTCCTGATCGTCGTCGGCACGCTTTTTCAGCTCGATTCTCTGGCTATCATTCGATTCCACTGGTCGGATTTGTGGCCCTTGGCAATCATCGCCGCCGGGCTGATGATGATTTGGGGCTCCATCGAATCTCGCCGGCTCGGGGCGCCTGTCGCAGCCGACGGACAAACCGGCATGAATGCGGCGGCGATCTTCGGCGGCATCGAGCGCCGCATCTCAGTCCGAGACTTTCGCTGGGGAAGGGCGAGCTCGGTATTCGGGGGAATGGAACTCGATTTTCACGACGCCGACATCGA
>Ga0070698_100004371_pt1 | contig 15535 bp, 8 predicted proteins | sample KBSK1502metaG_FD_65477 | JGI IMG/M metagenome (GOLD analysis project Ga0070698, IMG submission 65477) | Corn, switchgrass and miscanthus rhizosphere microbial communities from Kellogg Biological Station, Michigan, USA - KBS K1-50-2 metaG | ecosystem: Host-associated > Plants > Roots >...
GCGAGAAACGCGGCCAGTGTCTTCCCCGATCCGGTCGGAGCGGCAATGAGGGTGTGGCGCCGGCCCTGAATGCTGGGCCACGCTCGCGCTTGGGGAAGGGTGGGCTCGGGAAAGCGCCCATCGAACCAAGCGGTGACGGCAGGATGAAAACCATTGAGGGCCATGAACGGGTCCTTGCAGGCTGCTAGAAGCCACCTTGAATGCGGGGGAGGAGCGGGCGAATCCTGCCCCCATCTTACTCCCTCGCTCGGTTCGCTTCAAAGGCTACCGGTTGAGTCTCTTTTGCTATCCCGACCTATGCTGATCTGCTCCGGCAATTGGGAACTACCGGGCGAGAACAGTGGTTCAAAAAACCATGGCGGGGAAGTGCGTCCTCCTTGGCGTGGCCTCAACGTTGTTATGGGGATGCGCTTGGCAGCCTGTCCGGAACTTGTCTTCCATGCCACCCGGAGACATGGGCAAGGTCAGGTTTGTCACCTCGGATTCGATGCGAGTCCTCATCGACGATGCGTACCTTATCGATAACGACATTGTCGGCGCCTGGGACGGCTACTCCGTTCAAATCCCCGTAGATAGAATCTCCAGCATCGAACGGTATGAAGCGAATGGATTCTTGATTTTTCTTGTCGTCAACGTTACATCATTCGTTTTCTTGAAGCAGGGACTGAGCCTTTTTGCTCGCATTACCAAACTGTAATCAGTTCTCACTTGCTTCTCGGGAACCCGTCCCGTTAACTCTGGTAGGAAGCGTTGTGGTCGTCCATTCACGGGGAGGACGAAACTATGAACCCAGGACGGATTCCTTTCATTGTCATCATCGCTTCGGCAGCACTCGCTTCTTCGGTCTATGCCCAGGAGAACGTGCCGGCTTATCTGAAGGATCGAGGGACAGGGATTGCGACGTCGATGTTCGGGACGTACGTGCGCCCGGGTGAGCTGTTGATCTACCCCTTCTTCGAGTACTACCACGACAACAACCTGGAATATAAACCGTCCGAGTTGGGCTACCCGTCCGACGAAGATTTCGAAGGCAAGTACCGCGCTTACGAAGGCCTCATCTTCGCGAGTTATGGATTCAACGATTGGTTGGCGATGGAGATCGAGGCGTCGGTGATCGACGCGCGATTGACGCGGGATCCCAACGACGTTTCTGGAACGCCGGACGAGATTCACGAGTCCGGCGTGGGGGACGTGGAAGGGGAGATCCGCGCGCGCTGGCTTCACGAGACGCAAAGCCGGCCCGAGGCATTCAGCTTTCTCGAGGTGACCGCTCCTGTGCAAAAGAAGAAGTTGCTCATCGCCACGCCCGACTGGGAATTCAAGCTCGGCACCGGCCTCACCAAAGGCTACGGCTGGGGCACGATGACCCTGCGGGGGGCGCTAGCCTATTCCAAGGACGAATCGAAGTTTGAAGTCGGGGAGTACGCGATCGAGTATCTGAAGCGCCTCTCCGGCTTCTGGCGCATCTATGCCGGCATCGAAGGGGAACAGGACGAGGTGGAACTGATCACGGAAGCGCAGCTCCATTTCAGCCCTTCGGTTTTTCTGAAGCTCAACAATGCGTTCGGCCTCACCCCCAAGGCGACCGATTGGGGGCCCGAGATCGGCCTCATGTTCACATTGCCCGTGAACCGTAGCGACTGAAGTCTACTGCTTGAGTCGCGCTTCGATTCGCGGATCGGGGATGAGCCACATCACGGCCACGGCGACGTAGATGATTCCAGAGAGCCACGGGGTGACGAAGGCCAGGGGGATGGCCACTGCATAGAGCACGGCCGAGATTTGCTCCTTGGGATCCTTGCCCACCGCTTTGGCCAGCTCGGATCGCGGGCCTTCCTCGCCGATGAGGGCATATTCCAGAATGATGTAGGCCAAACCGGCGAGGAGCATGACCAGGCCATACAGGGCGGTGGGAAGGGATTTGAAATGATTGTGTCCCATCCAACCGGTCACGAACGGCACGAGCGAAAGCCAGAACAAGAGATGCAGGTTCGCCCACAGGATCTTGCCGTTGACGCGCTCCGCCGCCTGGAACAGATGATGGTGATTGTTCCAAAAGGTACCGAGGTAGATGAAGCTCAGCACGTAGGTCAGGAATACGGGATAGATGGAGGCCAAGGCTTTCCAGTCCGCCCCTTCCGGGATGCGGAGCTCCAGCACCATGATCGTGATCAGGATGGCCAGGACACCGTCGCTGAACGCCTCGAGGCGATTCTTGGTCATTGTGGCGCTATAATATCGGTTCAGGTCCCGAGGTGAAATCGCCGTCAGGGAGAACTCAATGCGAACTGTTCGAACTTCAGTGCTCTTCATCCTGATTGGATTGAGCCCCTCCGGGTGTAAGCAGGAATCCACCGGCAGCACGATCATCACCCAATCGAGCGGCTCGGGGGGCGACGTGGCGCTCGTGATTTCGGCGACGCCGAATCCTGAAGGGGGTCTTTTGATCACCGCTACGGCCAAAAACTTGTCCGGAGACACGTATCGCTATACGGCCACTTGCGGTCGCGCCGATATGGATTTCCGTTTCACCGATGCGGAGGGAAACGAAGTGCGGGTGACGAACCCGTGCGAGCCCCAACCCATGATGGGCTGTCCGACCGCCTTGGGCATCGTCCTGGCTCCCGGCGAAACCACCTACACCCAGCATTGGTGGAGCGGGAAGCTATGGGACGGTTGCACGGGCACGGTCGCTCCCGCGGGGGACTACAAGGTGACCGTGACCTTCCCCTTCTATCAGGATATCGAGACCGGACGCCAGGACGTGGAGGCCTCGGGCACGTTTCACTGGGCCCCCTGACGCCGCAGGCTCTAGTGGCTCCCCGCTTGGGCTCCCGCGGGGGCCGCCCTGAGCCAGTCGTCCACCAATTGATCGAGCGTGACCAAATCCACCGCGCCATCCCGCAACACGACGTCGTGGAAGTCTTTGATGTCGAACCGATCTCCGAGCGTCTGCTTGGCTTTGTCGCGTAGGCGCAAGATCTCGCGCTGGCCGAGCTTGTACGCCAAGGCCTGCCCGGGCCACGTGATATATCGATCCACTTCGTTGGCGATGTTGTTCTCCGCCAGCACCGTGTTCGCGATCATGTAGTCGATCGCCTGCTGGCGCGTCCATCCCATCGCGTGCATACCGGTGTCCACGACCAACCGGCACGCCCGCCAGGAGTCGAAGCTCAGCATGCCGATGCGGTCCACATCCCCGGAGTACAACCCCATTTCGTCGGCCAACCGTTCGGAATAGAGTCCCCAGCCCTCCACGAACGCAGTGACCCCCGCGTATTTGCGAAACTCCGGTAAATTCGTGAGCTCTTGCGCGATCGCGATCTGGAGATGATGTCCCGGCACCGCTTCATGAAACGCGAGTGCCTCGGCTTCGTAACGCGGCCGGGTTTCGGGGGCGTAGGTGTTGATGAAGTAGGACCCCGGCCGGGAGCCGTCGGCCGCCGGCTGGCGGTAATACGCGATGGTCGAGTTCTTCTCCTCGTGCGCTTCCATTCGCACCACGAAGCACGGCGCCTTGGGTCGAATGCCGAACCAGTCCGGCACCTTGGCTTCGGCGCGGCGAAGGGCTTCTTCTGCTTTCGCGGCCACTTCGTCCCGGGTCTTGAAGTGCATGGCGGGATCGGTGCGTAAACGTCGGTGAATCTCGGCCAGGTCATCGGTCCCCAGCACTTTCTTGCCGAGCACACGCATTTCGCCGTTGATGCGGGCCACTTCGTCGAGGCCGATCTGATGAATGTCCTCGGGCGGCAGCGTCAACGAGGTGTGGCGGAGAATTTGGCTCTTGTAGCAATCCGCGCCGCCCGGAACGTGCATGATGCCGGGGTGATCGTTGTCGCGCGCCTTCGGCAACACCTCGGCGCGGAGAACATCGCGGTACCTGAGCAGAGCGGGTCGCACGCCATCGCTCACCGCGTTCATCAACGCCTTCGAGAATTGAGCGCGCTCGCCGGACGGCCAGGAGGAAGGGGGCTCGAGCGCGGGTTTCGCCAGCGCCCATCGTTCTACAGGAGTCTTCTCGAGCTCGTCGATCTCGGCGATCGTCCGTTCCACCTGAGCCCGGATCGACACCTTGCCCTCTTTCAAACCCCGCCGCAGATTGATCACCTGCTGATCGAAGTAGGCCGGCATGGCTTTCCATCGCGCGATCATCGCCTTGCCGCTCGCTGGGTCGGTGAGACTCTGGTACGAGGGCACGTTGAAGAACTCGACTTGCGCGCCACCCAGGGGATCCACGACCCAGTCCTCAAACCCGCAACCCAAGCCGGCCATCTCGCTTCGGATTTCGAAGAGAAGCTCATTCTTGGTGATCTTGTCTTCCGTACCGAGCGTGCTTGCGTCCACCGCCGCGACTTTCTGTTCGAACCCCTTGAGCCAACTCACCTGGGCGGAGATCCCCTGAGGGGTGATGTCGGGTAGGCGGTCGTTGTAGCGACGATCCCCGATCTGGGTCGCATCGAGGGGATGATTCTCTAGAAAGTGCTCCCAGTAGTCGTGAGCGAGCTTCATGACAGCCTCCGAGGACGCGTCCGCGTAGGCCGTGTCCCGAAAGAAAAGGAGTGAAGGCAAGGCCGCGAGCAAGAAAAGAAGCCGTCTTAGGGTCATGAATACCTCAGGAAAGAGAGGCCCGAGAATACCGTAATCTCTCAGTCTCCAAGAGGATCTTGGCGGGATGTTTCTCGTGCTATGGTTCTTGCCGCGTCTGGGACACCAACTTTTCGCTCCCCGGCCTGTCTTTATTGCGCATCCCGGACCAGACCCCCCGGGAGGAGGACGACATCATGTACGAGCGACCTAAGCTGCTGTTATTGAGTATCTTGACTGCGACGGCCGTGGCTACGCCCGTCCTGGCCGCCCCTCCCGCGAAGAACGCCCCCAAGAAAGAGCCGGCGGCGGTGCTGGCGGTGGTGTCCGGAAACGTGAACGTCTTGCGCGGAGAGGCGAAGCTGGATGGCTCCTTCGGAGCGGCTCTACAGCCCGGCGACGTCGTGGAGACCACGGCCGGAGCCCAGGCGGCGGTGCTCTTCGACTCCGGTCAGATCATCGAGCTCGGACCGGGGAGCCGGATTACGATCGGCTCGGTGCCGGCCAAGGGAGGGGACAGCCCGTCCATGGCCCAGATCCCGGATGCCCTCTCCGGAAGCCTCAACCGCTTCGCGCGGAGCTCGGAAGGGGCCGAGGGAATGTCGGTGGCGCCGGACCTTCGCGGCGGTGGCACGGGCGACAAGCCGGATCCCCTGTCTCCCCGCAACACCCGGGTAGCTCCCGGGTCGGTGGTTTTCACCTGGTCTCCGGTCGAGGATGTGCTCGAATACCACGTTCACCTGACCGGTCCGGGCAAGGCGGCGGGCACGTATACTTCCACGACCGCGAGCTGGATCGCCCCCAAGGACGGTTTCGCGTCGGGCCAGCGCTGGACGTGGAGCGTGGAAGCCGTCACTCAGGACGGAGGGTTGCGTTCGGATGAGGTGGCCTTCGAGATTGCCAGCGCGGAGCAGTGGAACGAAATCACCGCGCTCACGAGCCGGCTCGACCCGCTCGTGTCCTCGGGCGACCCGACTCGCAAGGACACGGCCGCCTATCTGCTCGGAAGCTACTGCCGAAGCGCCGGCTTCTACGGCGACGCGATCAGTCAGCTCGAGGGTTTGGCCCAGCGCCACCCGGATCGCAAGGAATTACATCAAGAGCTGGGGTCGCTCTACCAAGCTATCGGACGGAACGACAAGGCAGCCGAGGAGTACAAGCTCGCGCTCAAGAACTAGCGTGTCGGTCGGATTTAGAAGAGGAGCCGGGAAGCGAATCGCTTTCCGGCTCTTGTTGTTTGCGCTCGGCATGGTTTCGGCTCAGCGCACCGCGAGAGCCGAGCCTTCCCCCCTCGAGCGATACGGTGCAGTGTCTCCCGACAGCTCCGACGCGCGTCGCGCGGTCATTTCCGGGGATCTCAAAGCATTCCGGATCGATTTCGACGCCGCTTTGGCAAAAGCGGCGCGTAACGATGCGCGTTGGGGGATCCTTTTCCCTCAAGCGGCCGGGGACTACTGGAAGGCTACCGGTGACTCCCTTCTCATCGCGGACCTGGAGTTCACCCGAAAGGCCAATGCCACGGTACGTAACCGGTGGTTCGAAGCGACGGGATGGGATGAATCGGCCTCCGCCCTCCAGTCCACCGACCCCGCGAAATCCTCGGGACTCTTTCGGCGCGCCGCGGAACGCTATCGGGATATCCGGCATTTGCGCCGCGAAGCGGTGGCGTGGGGATCGCTCGGGGTCGCGTGCTGGAACGCGGGGGACCTCGATTGCGTGCTGGACGCCTATCGCCGTGCCCTGGTCACGCGACGGCAACTCGGCGACTCGTTGCTCATTGGACGAACCTTGAATGGTCTGGGATCGGTGCACTTCAAACGCGGCGACTACGACAGCGCGCTCGTCTACTACCGGGAAGCCAAGGCCGTGCGTGAACAGCTGGGGCGCCCGGCCGACCTCGGCACCACACTCGCCTACATCGGAAATGTGTACTACCGACTGGGGAATTTGAAGGAAGCCAGAGCCCACTACGAAGCGGCGCTGGATCAATTGGGGGAGAACGGGCCCAAGAGTCCGGTCTCCGAGGCGCGCATTGGACTCGCCAACGTATGGTCGGATCTGGGGGACAATCGTGAAGCGGCGCGGATCTACGGGGAAGAGATCGCCGCCGCGCTCGCCCGGGGCGACACGCTTTGGGCGGCCCGCATTCGCGGCAACCTCGGGCTCGTCACCTTCCGGCTGGGACAACATGCCGAGGCGATCCAGGAGTTGCAGGCGGCCAAGGGGGCGTTGACGCGAGCCGACGATCGTTACGAGCTGTCCACGATTTTGAATCGCATGGGGCTCGTCTATCAGGACTTGTCCGACTATTCACGGGCCCTGAGCGCTTTCCAGGAATCCAATCGCTTGGCGGTGGAGTCCGAGAATCGTCAAGTACAGGGTAATTCCCTGGTCAATATGGGTCTCACCTACTACCGGATGCATGTTCTCGACCGCGCACAATCCAGTTACGACGAAGCTCTCGAGGTGTATGGAGCGCTGGCGGACAGCGTCGAGATGAATGAAGTCAAGGGAATGATCGCCCTGGTCAAGATCGAGAAAGGACAATTAGAAGACGCCTTGGCGTTGTATCAGGGCGTCCTCGCCTTCGACGCGGCTCGCGGTCTCCAGACCTCCATGGCCTACGCGCACGGCAACATTGCGGTCGTGCTGGATCGGCTTGGGCGTTCCGAAGAGGCACGGCGCGAGTTTGCGCGCGGGGCAGACCTGGCCCGAGACCTGAGACGCAACGACATTCTCTGGCCCTGTTGGTTGGGGATCGGACAAACCTTCGAGCGATCCGGAGGCTTGGACAGCGCGCGGGTCTATAACAATCAAGCCATCGATGTGCTGGAGATGCAGCGGGGCGGAAGTTTTTCGGATGAAACCAAGGCCGCCTTCTTGGGTCAGTGGTCTTATGTGTACGAGGATCAGATCCGCGTCCTGGCGGAGTTATATCAGCGTGATGGCGCCCGGTCCAACATCGAGGAAGCCCTGCAGATCTCGGAACGCGGCAAGGCCCGCGCCTTTCTGGATGCGCTGGCGGAAGGCAACGTGGATGTCGATCAAAGTCTCGATCCCGAAACCCGACATCGGATCAAGGAACTGGAGGTGGCCCAGAACGAAATCCGTCATCGCCTTCGGGGAGCGGATGCCGGTGTGCCTGCGGATACTCTGGCGGCATGGAAGAAAGACCTTCGCGAGCTGGAGAAAAGCTATGCGGACCTGGATGAACAGAGCCGGCTCCGCAATCCCCATTACGCAAAGCTCGGTACGAATCGGCCGCTCTCGCTCACCGAGATTCGTCGCCGCTTACTCCATGATGACGGCGCGCTGCTTCTCGAGTATTCCCTGGGCGACTCGGGGTCCTATCTCTTTGCGGTGACCAATCGCGAGGCAAAACTGTTTGCGCTGCCCCGGCGCTCCGACATCGAGACCGAGGTCAGGCGCCTTCGGTCCGTGCTTTCCAGCCCTGCCGCGGCGGGGGACGCCCAGTTCATGGATTCGGCGACGCGGCTCTACGGCATGGTGCTCTCGCCGGGGCGAGACCTTTTGGCCAAGAGCAGCAGCGTGATCATTGTTCCCGACGGCCTGTTGCACCTCTTGCCGTTCGATGTGCTCTTCGAAAAGGCTCCGGCGGCCGGCAGCACGATGGACCGCAACGCCCTTTTTGCCAAGCTTCCCTACGCGCTGGCGACGCGGCGAGTCTGTTATGGCCCGTCCGCGAGTGTGCTCGCCCTCATGGCGTCGGCAAAAAGCGAGGAATCCAAAGGCCGGCGTCTGCTTGCCGTGGGGGATCCCGTGTTCAGAGCGGCCGGTGCGGCTCCGGACTCGAGCGCACTCAGTCCACTGCCTGAATCTCGAACGGAAGTCCAGTCGATCGCGAGCCGGTTTTCTCCAAAGGATCGGGATGTCCTTCTCGGCATGGATGCCCGCGAAAAAACCATCACGCAGCCGGACTTCCTCGAAAAATACCGGATCATCCATTTTGCCACGCACGGGCTGGTCGATCAGCGGCATCCCGAGCGCTCGAGCCTCGCTTTGGCCTACCCCCAGGACCCCGACGAGGACGGGTATCTGCAGGCTTCCGAGATCTATCGCCTCCATATGAATGCCGATCTGGTCGTTCTTTCCGCCTGTGAAACCGGGCTGGGCCGCATGGTCCGCGGGGAGGGAGTGCTCGGCCTACCCCGCGCCTTCTTCTATGCCGGGGCTAAATCCGTGCTGGTCAGTCTATGGAGCGTGTCGGATCGATCGACCGCCCAACTCATGACGAGCTTTTATACCTCACTCATCAATAAAGGGGAGCCAACTAGCCGCGCCCTTACCAGTGCTAAGGCAATGCTTAGGAAAAAAGAAAGCACCGCGCATCCTTTTTATTGGGCTCCATTCGTATTGATCGGGCCTCCAGAGATCGAAACCGGCCGCGCCGAAAACAACAGAAGTCATTGACTTATTTCGACTTTCGGACTATGATGCCCGCCTAATCAACACTGCCCTGCTTCGTGACTTTGGGGGGTCATGACATCACGTGCCGCATCGGCGAACGGCATCCTTGCGACCCGCATCGTCGCGAACCCGTCCGCGCTTCCATTGTGTCCTCGAGCCTTCACCAACGTTTTTGGTGACGGGCGGTCTTTAGTAAGGATCGCTGCTCCGCTCAGTGTTCCGTGTGGTAGGACCGGTTCGGCCTCCCCCGGCCGTCGGTGCATCGTGCGGATCGTTGCCCTTTAAGGGGGAAAGTTATGCATCGGCTACATGTCCCGTCTTTTCTGTTCCTTCTCTCATGCTTAGTTACCCCCGCCGCACGCGCCACGACGATCGCGGAAATGCCGCTTAGGGACATGGTGTCCCTGGCGCCTTCGATCGTAAGGGGCACCGTGGAGTCATCGAGCTCGCGATGGAACGAGGACCGGTCACTCATCGTGACCGACGTTCACATCCGGGTCACCGACGTCATCAAGGGACACGACTCAGGGGTCATCGTCATCACCCAGCCGGGGGGCAAGGTCGGGAAGCTTCGCGTTGAGGTGGACGGAGCCTCGCCCTATCAGAGCGGCCAGGAGGCGGTGCTCTTTCTCGCTCCCGATGCCCATGGACACCAAGAAGTGCTGGGAGTCTTCAGAGGCAGGTTCGACGTCGCCACCGATGCGCGAACAGGAAAGAAGTCGGTGCACGGCCTCAAGGCCTCCGACCTGGACGCCATGCAGGTCGCCAAGCCCGGGCTCCCGACCGAGGGGGTCAGAGCGGCCGAACCCACCATGGAGCTCGACGACTTTCTGAACGGTTTACGCGGCATGGTGCAGAACCCGAAGGGAGGGAAGTAGTCATGGCTCGCTTCACTCCTGGATTCATACTCACCGCCCTGGTGTTGAGCCTTTCCTTGGCGCCGGCCGCCCAGGCCGTCAATTTCGGCGTGGGCACCCCGGGCTTGGGAATGGGGTCTTATAACTCCTTGGTCATCGACGGAGCCAACACGAAACACCTCGCCAGCTATGACCCGGTCAACGGGCGGCTGGTGTATGCAACCGAAGTACCGCTCTTCGGTTGGTCCTCGTTCACGACCGTGGATGGCGGCTCGAGCGACGTGGGCCAATTCTGTTCGATGGCCCTGGATGCTTCGGGCAACCCGCATATCAGCTACTACGACGCAGGGAACGGAGCCTTGAAGTACGCCCACCTGTCGGGAGGCGTCTGGACGACCGAGTTCGTGGATACGCTGGCGAGCTCGGGGCAGAACACGTCCATCGCCCTCGACAGCGCGGGGAATCCCCACATCCTGTACACCGACAGCGCGGTCATGCACGCCTACAAGAGCGGTGGTGTATGGACCACCCAAGCCCTCGCCCCGGGTGTGGCGGACGGCATTGCCATCGATCGTCTCGACCGCATCCATATCGTCTTCCACCACGTGAATCCCACGCAAAGCGTCATCAGCTACGGGGTGAAGTCGGCCATTTCGCTTTGGATCATCGGCGACATCGAGACCATTCCTTTTGCCAACGGGTTTTCAGGTGCGGCATCCCTGGATTTGGATGTCAGCGCGAACCCGCATGTGAGCTACGCCGCCGGCTGCAACTTGCACTACGCGCATCGCACGTCCGTGGGGACGTGGGCGATCGAGACCGTGGACGACCTCAACGGAATCGTGAAGGCAACATCGATCAGGATCGACCGGGATGGCAGTCCGCGGATCGCGTACCAGCTCGATACCTTCAGCGATTGCGGTCCCACACCGCAGGCTCCCGGTGATCTCTATTTCGCCTACAAGATGCTGGGCTACTGGGTACGGCAAACGGTGCAGACCGGTTCGCCCACGACCGGCATCTCGCCTTCGTTGGCGTTAGATCAGTTTTTCAATCCGGCCATCGCCTTTGGCGCCGGTCCGAATCTGAACGTAGCCGAGGGCAAGCTCGTCAACATTTGGTACACGACACCCAACGCCCTCAAGCCGACTGGTCCCTCAGTGACGATCACTGCTTACGGGAGCGGAATGGATGCGGGAGCCCCCTCCATTGCTCAGCTTCAGAGCCCCGGCGGGCTATTCAATGCTACTGGATCCGCCGGAGTCCTTGACTCCCAGTCCGTGGATCTCTATTTCAATCTGAGCGCGGCCCCCGCGGGGTCTTACGTGCTCATTTTGGTCAACAGCGCCGGCGCGGACACGTTGCCGAACGCGGTGGTGATTCACAATGAAACGGTGACGTTGAACCGTCTGACCACTAACAGTGGGGCCGATGTCGCTCCGGAGCTATCTGCCTCCGGTCCCAATCGCCTCGCCTTCGTGTCCGATCGGGAAGGCGGGCAGGATCTCTTCGTGCTTAATGCCCCGGGGAGTAACGATCTGTCCGCATACCGTGTCACCAGCTCCGGAAGCGCTGTGTTTCCGAGCTGGAAGTCCGACGGATCTCAGATCGTGTACCACGACCTCGCCACCGATCGCCTGTACGTCGCGGACCCGATTGCGGGCGATTTACTGGCTCCTCCGCCCCAAGTCGGAACGGGGGGATCGGCGCGAAATCCGTCTTGGAGCTCGAGCGCAAGCATTATCGCCTACGACGACGGGGCTCAGGTGAGGGCCATTGGGTTCCCGTCGAACTTCATCGAGCCATTTTCATTCACGGGGACGGACCCCGATTGGTCCCCGGACGGCGCAAGCCTGGTCTATGTCACGCCGGATCTAGGCGGCGGCACGGCGATCAAGAAACGGCAGGTCCTGCCAACGGTCGGGTCCGAAACCGTAATCGTACCCGCGAACGGGTTCCAGAACGTGGCACCCCAGTGGTCTCCAGATGGCCAATGGGTCGCGTTCTCGTCCAATCGAGGCGCCGGTGAGGATTTCGATATTTGGATCGCGAGCGCCGCTGGAGGCGCACTCGTCCCCATTACTACGAGCCCCAACGCCAATGAGGATCAACCGGTTTGGAGTCAGGATGGGCAGCACCTTTCCTTCGTTTCCAACGCGTCTGGCAACGTGGATGTCGTCGAAGCCTCGAATCTGCCGACGGGGGATTCCGACAATGACGGCATCCCCGATTCGTCGGATTTGTGTCCAAACCAGGCTCCGCTATTGGGCCAAATCGATCAGGACCACGACGGCTGCGCGGATCTAGGTTCGAGCTTCCGGTTCACGCGTTACTGGTCGATCGATCGCTTCCCCCTCACTATCGAGATGAATTCCATCGGTGATCCTTCGATCAGCGACGGCAGCGAGTTTACTCAGTACATGCAGGGAGTGGGGGGATGGTCGTCGCACGCCCCCGCCATTCAGGTGAACTCCGTCACGGGAGGTCTCGAGAACGCCGTTTCTGGAGACGGCCACAATTCGGTCACGTTTACCGACCAAGATGGTTTCATCCTGGGAACGGTCGCGATCACCTTTTCCACTGTGGCCGACGATGACACCACGATTGCCGGGCATCTCTACCACAAGAACGAAGTCATCGATTCGGACGTTCTCTTCAATACCCTGAATTACGCGTTCTCCACGCCGAGCCACGCCGGACCTGCCGGGGCGTTCAGCTTGCAGAACGTGGCCACGCATGAGCTGGGGCATTTCTTTGGGTTCGGACACAGCACGCTCCAGAAGAGCACCATGTTCTACGTCGCCTATCGGGATACCGTGCAAACCAGCTTGGAAGCGGACGACATCGTGCTGGCCCGGAACGGGTATCACGGGGCCGCTCCCGCGCCGAGCTTGTCCATCGAGGGACGGGTCTTGCGGGGTGAAGACGGGATCACGCCCGTGCCGGGCGCGGCGGTCTTCGCCATTGCCGCCGGGAACGATACGATCCAGATGACCGTGTCCGGTGTGGACGGGACCTACCGGTTCTTCGACCTCACCCAATCGGTGCGGGTCTACATCGCGCCCCTGGACGGAAGCGAAACCGTGAACGGGCTCAAGCCGAGCGGGATCTCGGGCGCGCTGGCCACCGTCGCCGAGATCAATTTCCTGCCGGAATTCTACGACGGGATATCGGAGTCCAATTCCGATTTCGGCACCCCGGGTGTAGCGATCACCACGTTTCCCACCCTGAATGCGGACATCTTGACCAACCCGGATCTGAGCGGCCCTCAGGTGGTTTCGAACAGTCCGGCCGATGGGAGCAGCAACATTCCCGCTACGACGACCATCGTGGTCGGTTTCAATGAGCGGATCGACATTGCGAGCATTAGCGGGCAGCTGCACCTCGAGAATCAAACCACTCACGCGGGCGTCGGGGGAGCGGCAGCGTTCCTGACTCCCAGCAACCTTCTGGTGTTCACACCATCGGCGCCCCTGGCCTTCAACACGATTTACGTGATGACGGTGGGATCGGGCATCACCGACCTGAATGGCAATCCGATGGGGGACAACTTCACCTTCCAATTCACCGTGCAGGCCCAACCGCCTTTGGCGATCACCGGGGCCGCGCCGGCCGAAGTGCCGATCGGCGGCACGCTCGTCCTATCGGGAACGGGTTTCAGCCCCATCGCGGGGAACAATCAGGTGAACTTCACCGGTGGAACCTCCGCGACGCCCTATGCGGCCACCCTCGAGCAACTCTTCGTCAGCGTGCCCCCGGGCACGCAGAGCGGAAACGTGGTCGTCGTCGTGGGGGCAACCTCCAGCAACGATTTCGCGATCGTCATCGTTCCGCCGCTAGCCCCGCCGGTCGGAGTATTCCTGGGGAACGGCACACTGGCCGGAAATCCGCGTAAGGTGACGCTCGTCCCTAGTGGGGCATACGCGTATGTGGCTACTTCGGCCGGCGTCACCGCCGTCAATGCGCTGCCGTCCAGTGCAAATTTCCTCCAAGCTACCCAGATCAGCATTGCCGGCGGTACGGCCGGCATTGTCGCGCATCCCGACGGACAGCGGGTGATGGCCATCACCGCGAATCCTCCCGCATTGCAGGTGATCGACGCCTCGCCCGGGAGCTCGTTCTTCAACACCGTGGTGGAAACCGTGCCGTTGCCTCAAGAACCGCTCGGCATCGCCATCAATCCGGGCGGAGCGAGCGCGCTCATTGTGTATGCCGACCGCGTTGCGGCTTACAACATGGCCGCCGGGCTGTCCTTCGGACTCGAAACACGGGAGTGGACACAGACAGGAGTGAGCTTCCTGGGAGACGTGAGCATTTCTCCAGATGCGGCCCAAGCGTACGTGGCGGCGTCCGGAGGCAAAGTGGCCGTGGTTGGTCTGGCCACCGGCGAAGGGGTGGTGGGCTTGCTCACCGCCGGAACCACACCTCGCGAAACCGCGGGAACCCCTCTCGCCAATGCGTTCTTCAGCGTGGATGAATCGGGGATCATTCGCCGCTTTGCCGCGCGAGGGCCCTTACAAGGAAGTCTCACCCTAGGGGGTAGCTACGGTGGCCTCGCCATCTCACCGGATGGGAGCTTTGCCTATGCCCTCAACTTCACGTTGAACCGAGTCGACGTCGTGGATGCATTCGGTCAGACGCCTAGCCTGGTGACGAGCTTTACGACCGGCGTGGATCCAGTCGATCTCGCGGTGGGTAGCGGAGGCCGGTATTTCTACGTGGCCGTGGACGCGACCAACGTCCTGCAGGTCTACGATGCCCAGAGCGGCGTTCTGGTGAAGTCGATTTCGCCGCGTTCGGGCGGCGATCAAACCATCATCACCGTGGCCGGGAGCGGCTTCAACGCCAATATGGCGCTCAACACGGTGCAGATCGGCAATGCGCTGACCACAGTTTTGAGCGCGTCTCCCACTGCATTGACCGTACGTCAGAGCGGGGTCGTTTCGGGACCGCTTCGAGTCACCACTGGGGGTCAAAATTCGAATCCCACGCCGTACAAGGGAGTGGATCTGGATGAAACGCCGTTTATCGGAATGGGCGCCCTCAACGACCAGATCATTCCCGAGATCGAGACCCTCCTCGAGACTCCGGACGGCCGGTGGTTGATCGGCGTGCGTGCCGACGCCTCCATGGCCGTGCTCGGAGCGGATCCGGGTCAGCCGAATTTCTTGAGCCCCGTCCAGAACCTGACGAGCACGGATACGCAGCTGACCTCGGGGGGTGTGTTGGCCATCACCCCCAATGGAAGAAAGGTCTACGTCGCCCAATCTGAAGGCAACAACATCGCGGTATTCGATGTGAGCGGAAGTGCCAGCGCTCCCTTGAGCCGCATCGGTACGATCTCGAGCGGCACCATGAACCTGGGCGCGGGCCTCCTGACCGTGACCCCGGACGGCTCACGTCTCCTGGTCCTGAGCGAACTGGATGATGTCGTCTATGAAGTGGCGACGGCCAATGACTCGCTCCTCAATACGAGCTCGGCGAATGCCTTTGGAGGACTGACCAGTCCGTATGGCTTGGCCGTGGATCCGCGTGGCAACCGCCTCTACGTGGGCGATGGCGTGAGCGGCAACGCGGAGGTGGCGGTGTATGACCTCACCCCCACTTCGGCCACCTACCGCCAGCGGGTTACGACGTTCGCACTCGGAGCCGGATTCCCAGGGGCG
>Ga0070698_100004372_pt1 | contig 15535 bp, 18 predicted proteins | sample KBSK1502metaG_FD_65477 | JGI IMG/M metagenome (GOLD analysis project Ga0070698, IMG submission 65477) | Corn, switchgrass and miscanthus rhizosphere microbial communities from Kellogg Biological Station, Michigan, USA - KBS K1-50-2 metaG | ecosystem: Host-associated > Plants > Roots >...
CGGAACGTCTTTTCGTTCACGAGGTCGGAGTATGGCTCGCCGCGGAGGGCCATCCGCGAGTCGGCGGGGAATGGCTGCGACCTGTCGTACTTGCCGCTCAGCCAGCCGCCGCAGAGAGGGCTGAATGGCGTGAAGCCGAGCCCCTCCTGCGCGCAGAGCGGCAACACCTCCCGCTCGGACGCCCGGCGGAGCAGGCTGTACTCGTTCTGAACCCATCCGAAGCTTGCGAGCCCGTGACGGGCGCTCGTCTCGAGAGCTTCCGAGAGCTGATTCCCGTCGACGTTGCTGACGCCGATTGCGCCGACCTTCCCAGCTTGGATCAGCTCATCGAGGGCGAGCAGCGTCTCCTCGATCGGCGTCTCGGCATCCGGCTCGTGCGTCAGGTACATGTCCACGCGATTTGTCCCGAGGCGCGAAACGCTGCCATCGAGCTCGCGGAGGATCCTCTCGCGCGAGAGACCGCGGTCGGCCGGGTCACCGGTGACGGACCAGTAGACCTTCGTGCTGAGCAGAACCGCCGTGCGGCGCCCGCTACGCCATTCCCCGATCCAGCTCTCGCTACGACCTCCCCCGTAGGAGGCAGCCGTATCGAAGAAGTTGATGCCCTCCGACTCGGCCCGGTCCATGATCGCGAACGCTTCTGCCTCGTTCTCGCCCCGGCCGAAGAGCTCCGGAGCCGAACCGATCCCGCCGAAGTTGCCGCAGCCGAGGCCGATGCTCGAGAGCTCCAGACCGGTCCCGCCGAGCCGCCTGTACTCCACCGGGAAGAGGGTACTCGTCGACTCGAGGCCGATTCGTGTGACAATCGCAACAGTGGCGGGCTACGTCGTGCACGAACAGGAGCTGGTGAGCCGCCGCGAAAGCGGAGACACGGCCTCCAGGGCGGTCGCGATCGATGCGAACGCAGGCTCGCAGTTCCTCGAGCTTCAGATCGCGCACTACGATCCCGGCCGCTCGGTGCCTCGGACGCTGAACGGCGTCCAGGAGATCCTGTACGCCGTGTCCGGCCGCGGAACACTCGTCGTCGACGGCCAATCCACTGAGCTCGAGGCCGGCACCGGCGTCTACCTCACGGCCGGCGAGTCGTACGAAGTCGAGAGCCCGGGGCCGGAGGAGCTGGTGACCGTCTCGGTGACGGCGCCGCAGAACAACGGTGCTAAGCCGGCCGGTCGCCGTACGGTTCGCATCGCCGACCAGCCTCTGCTGACGGCAAGCGGGGACCGTGAGTTTCGCTACCTCGTCACCGAGGAGGTCGGCTGCCGCGACATGACCCAGTTCTTCGGCGTCATCGCACCCGGCCGGGCACCCGATCACAGCCACGTCTACGACGAGGTGATCTACATCCTCGAGGGCGAAGGGATCCTGCACGGCGGCGGGGCTGACAAGCCGGTGTCAGGGGGCTCTTGTATCCACCTTCCGCCGCTGTTCCTGCATTCGCTCGAGAACAGCGGCGACACCCCGATGCGGATCGTGGCCGTCTTCCATCCCGCCGGAGATCCGGCCTCGCGGGCATATGAGGCAAACGAATGACCGCGTTCGGAGTCTCAACCCTTGAAGTCTCGCTTCAAATCCGGGTAATCAACAGGAGGAAAACATGAAGAAAGTGGTAGTCGCCGCGACCCTCGCGGCAGCACTGGCCGTGCTCGCGACGGCCGCCTGGGGCTCGACCAAGGGGTCAAGCAGGGTCGCCGCCCCGGCGAATGCGGGCAACGCGCTTGTGAAATGCGGCAAGACCCGCTCGATCGGGCTGCTGGCGCCGTTCACCGGGCCGGCCGCGTCGATCGGCATCAACCAGGTCCACTGGGCGAACTTCTACAAGAACGCCTACAACAGATCGCACAAGACGAAGATCAAGTTCGTCAACGAGGACACGATGCTCGGCTCGGCCAACGGAACCGCTGAGGCGGTCAAGGGCGCACAGGCGCTCGGCTCGAACTCGAGCGTCCTCGGGGTCGTCGGTCCCGCCGGCTCGAACGAAGTAAAGGCGACGACCGGTGCTCTCAAGGGAGCAGGGCTTGGCTTTGTCTCCGGTTCCGCGACGAATACGCAGATCACGCTCGACGGCACCCGGACGGGCTTCTTCTTCCGCACCGTCCCGCCCGACTCGTCGCAGAGCAAGAGCGTCAGCGCTTACATCGTGAACAACCTCAAGCTGAAGCGCGTCTACATCATCGACGACCAGGAGGCCTACAGCACCGGCCTCGCCGACGAGGTGCAGGCACAGCTCAAGGCCAAGGGCGTCACCGTTGGGCGTGACGGCGTCAGCCAGCAGCAGTCGGACTTCTCGTCGCTCATCAACAAGATCCCGCGCAACACGCAGCTCGTCTACCTGCCTTGGCAGCTGCCTCCGAAAGGCCAGGCCTTCGGTCAGCAGATGAAGAGCCTTGGTAGGAACGGGACCAAGCTGATGGGCTCCGACGGCCTCTTCGATCCTCTGTTCGCGGGCCTCGGGTCGAACGTGTACGACTCGTTCTTCCCGGTGAATCCGGCGGACGCGAGGGTTGCGGCCTTCAAGAAGATCCACCACGGCACCGAGCTCTTCGGCGCTCCGAGCTACGTGGCGACGCAGGTCGTCGCGGGTGCGATCGACCGGGCCTGCAAGAACGGCACGGCTTCCCGCGCGGAGGTTCGTGCGCAGATCAAGAAGACGAAGATCGCCGCGAGCGCGTCGCTGCTCGGCCTTCAGGTCGGCTTCGACAAGCACGGCGACATGATCAAGAAGCCGTTCGGCATCTACCACTCGGTCAAGGGGGTTTTCGTCCGAGTCGCGTAGTTCTGTCGGTTTCGAGTTGAACGCAGTGCGGCCCGCCAACCGGTGGGCCGCACTGCGTTTTATGCGATCTTCCCCCCGTGAACTGGAGCCTGTTCTTCGGTGAGCTGGTCAGCGGGCTCACCCTCGGGAGCATCTACGCGCTCATCGCGCTCGGGTACACCATGGTCTACGGGATCCTGAAGCTCCTGAACTTCGCCCACGGCGACGTGTACATGGTCGGGGCGTTCATCGGCTTCTTCGTGCTCCAGTGGCTCGGGGGTGCACTTTCGCCAGCGGTGAACGGCTGGATCGCCGTGGCGATCATGTTCGCGGTCGCGATGGTCGGCTGCGGCGCGCTCGGTGTCGGGATAGAGCGCTTCGCGTACCGGCCGTTACGCAATGCGCCGCGGATCGCGCCGCTGATCAGTGCCCTCGGCGTCTCGATCTTCCTGCAGAACAGCGCCCTCCTGCTCTGGGGCCCGCAGTTCCGGTCCTACGACACCTTCGACCTGATCGGCGTGAAGAGCTACAGCATCGGCAACAACTTCTTCATCTCCAACATTCAGATACTGACCATTTGCGTTTCGATCGGATTGACGATCGTGCTGGCGCTCGTCGTCTCGCGCACACGCACGGGGAAGGCGATGCGGGCGACGTCGTTCGACCGAGACGCGGCCGAGATGATGGGGATCAGCATCGACCGCGTGATCTCGTTCACCTTCTTCCTCGGGTCGGCCCTCGCGGCGGCGGGCGGCGTCATGTTCGGGCTCGTCTTCGGGCAGATCTTCTCGCTGATGGGCTTCACCGCCGGCCTGAAAGGGTTCACCGCAGCCGTCGTCGGTGGGATCGGGAGCATCCCCGGCGCAGTGCTAGGCGGCTTTTTGATCGGGCTCACGGAAGCGTTCGCGACCGGCTACCTGCCGGGCGGGTCGGTCTATGCGAACCTCTACGTCTTCGCGCTCCTGATCGTGATGTTCCTCATCCGACCGACGGGCCTGCTCGGCTCGCCCGTGATCCAGAAGGTTTGACTTGAGCTCGCTGGGCGGCGGACCACCCCTCGACGAAGGCGATCTGCCTGTCGCTATTCCGGAGCCGGTCGACGTCACCGATAAGTCTCGAGTAGGGACGGACGAGTGGGTCTCCCAGGCCGAAGAGCGACGGCTCGCCCGCACAGGTGTCAGCGGCGCGATCGCCACCACGTGGGACCGACTGCCGGCGGCCGTGCGGCTGGTGATTCTGATCGGGCCGTTCGCGATCTTCCCGTTCATCACCAACGAGGGCAATCTCTACCGCTACGGCCTGATCACGATCATCTACGCCTTGCTGGCCCTCGGGCTGAATGTCGTGGTCGGCTTCGCCGGCCTGCTCGATCTTGGCTACGTGGCGTTCTTCGGCTTCGGCGCCTACCTGTACGGGATCATGGCCAGCGGCCATTCCGGTCACCATCTCCAGGCCGAGATCGCGATCCCGATCGTGGTCGTCTCGACCGCGCTGCTCGGGCTCTTGCTCGGCCTGACCTCCTGGCGGCTGCTAGGCGACTACCTTGCGATCGTCACGCTCTTCTTCCTGCAGGCGTTCGTGATCTTCGTCAACAACGCGAACGGCGGCCTGAACGACTTTTCCTATCCGTTCGTCGGCAAGGTCGACCTGACCGGCGGCGCGAACGGGCTCGACCAGATCGACCCCTTCAACCTTTTCGGCTACCACATCACAACGACGAAGGGGTACTACTACTTCACGCTGATCTCGCTGACGCTGCTGATGATCATGCTGTACTTCGTCAACGCGTCACGCACGGGCCGGGCCTGGCGCGCCCTGCGCGAGGACCCGCTGGCGGCAGAGGTCATGAGCGTGCCGGTCAACCGACTGAAGCTGCTCGCCTTCATGTTCGGTGCGGCCACCGCGGGATTCACCGGATCGATCTTCGGCGCCGTCCAGTCCGGCGCGTTTCCCGGCGACTACGACGTCGGCCTGCTGATCACGATCTACGCGATCGTCATCCTCGGCGGCCTAGGCAGTATCGGGGGGGTCGTGATCGGTGCGCTCGTCGTCAACGGCGCTCCGGAGCTGCTCCGCTCCTCGACCAACGCGCGCTTCCTGTTCTACGGCGTGCTGGTAGTCGCCCTCTTTGTCGCGATGCGGCCGTGGTACAAGCCGGTCGTCGTCTTGCTGGGGACGATCGCGTTTGGCTACGCAGTCCACGCGATTGCGAGTGCCGTCTGGTCGCGAGGTACCGAGGCCCACATCCAGGGTGGCGGGCGGCTCGGGCGCGCGCTCGAGCACTGGGTGCTGCTGCCGAGCCACGCCGGCAGCATCGCCGGCTGGGCCTATTTCGCGCTGATCGTCGCGGCGCTCGTGCTCACGTTAGTGACGGGCTGGTGGCGTGCGATCGTCTTGATTCCGACGCTGTACCTGGCGTCGTTCGTCTGGGAGAACAAGCTGGTCGAGCAGGTATCCGGCGCAACGCGACTGATCCTGCTGGGGGTCCTGCTCGTAGTGATCATGAACGTCCGGCCGTCCGGGATCTTCGGCACGTCACGCGTGGAGATCGTCTGACCGTGGCCAAGCTGCTCGAGCTTCGGGACGTCTCGAAGGCCTTCGGCGGCCTGCAGGTGATCGACCATCTCGACCTGCACGTCGACGAGGGAGAGATCGTCAGCGTGATCGGGCCGAACGGCGCCGGCAAGACGACCGTGTTCAACCTGATCACCGGGATCTACCACGTCGATGCGGGCGAGATCGTCTTCGAGGGCAACAAGGTCTCTGGCCTCCCGCCACACGTGATCACGAACCGGGGCATCGCCCGCACGTTCCAGACTCTGCGCCTGTTCCTGAACATGACGGTGCTGGAGAACGTCATGGCCGCCGAGTACGGGCACACGAAGGCGACCGTCCTCGAGGCGATGCTGCAGCTCCCGCGCTCGCGGAGGGAGGAAAAGCGAATCAGGCAGCTTGCCGAGGAGAAGCTCGCCTTCTTCGGCCAGCGGCTGGCCGGCTATAGGCACGACCAGCCGGCGTACAGCCTCTCGTACGCAAACCGTCGGCGCCTCGAGATTGCCCGCGCGATGGCGACCAACGCGCGGCTGCTCCTCCTCGACGAGCCAGCCGCGGGAATGAACCCCCACGAGACGCACGAGATCACCGAGCTGATCGGCCAGCTCCGTGAGGAGGCCGGCTACTCGATCCTCGTGATCGAGCACGACATGCACGTCGTCGAGGGAATCTCCGACCGGGTGGTCGCGCTCGACCACGGAGTCAAGATCGCGGAAGGGCTGTTCGACGAGGTCGCGACCCACCCGCTGGTCATCGAGGCTTACCTGGGCGTCCGAGCGGAGTCCGAAGCCGTCTGATGCTGCTCAAGCTCGACAACGTCGACACCTTTTACGGCCAAATCCACATCCTGCAGGGCGTCTCGCTGGAGGTGGCGGAGGGGGAGCTCGTCTGCCTCCTGGGCGGTAACGCGTCCGGCAAGTCGACGACGCTGAAAACGATCATCGGGATCGTCCGCCCGCGTCGGGGGGCCGTCCGGTTCGCCGACGAGGACGTGAGCGGGCGCCCTCCGAGCTACCGGATCGGCAAGGGCATGGCGATCGTTCCCGAGAACAGGCGGCTGTTCGCTCCGATGACCGTCAAGGAGAACCTGGAGATGGGCGCCTACCTGCACGGCGGGGGGACGAAGGAGGACTTCGAGCGCGTCTACTCTCTGTTTCCGCTCCTCTACGAGCGCCGGCGGCAGCTCGCGGGGACGCTCTCGGGAGGCGAGCAGCAAATGGCCGCGATGGGGCGGGCCCTGATGTCTCGGCCGAAGCTCCTTCTGATGGACGAGCCGTCGATGGGCCTGGCGCCGATTCTCGTCGAGCGGAACTTCGAGATCATCAAGGAAGTGCACGAGTCCGGCGTCGCGATCCTCGTCGTCGAGCAGAACGCCAACGTCTCGTTGTCGATCGCCGACCGCGGCTACGTCCTCCAGACCGGCAGGATCGTCCTCTCGGGCGCGGCGTCGTCCCTGATCAAGGACGAAGACCTGCGAAAGGCCTACCTTGGCCGTTAGCGTGGATGCATTACCCGGGCGAGTCCGGCACCGCTTCCCAATCTTCGACCGACTCGTCTACATCAACAGCTGCTCTCAGGGAGCGCTTTCGGACGCCGTGCGCGACGCCTACGCCCGCTACTTGGCCGATTGGGACGAGCACGGCGCGCCCTGGGAGTACTGGGTCGACCAGCTCGAGGCCGCGCGGCGAAGCGTCTCGGGGCTGATCAACGCAGCAGAAGACGAGGTGGCGATCACCACCTCCGTCTCGGCCGGTGTGAGCGCGCTCGCGAGCGGGCTCAGCTTCGACAACGGCCGCGACAAGGTCGTGATCAGCGACTTCGAGTTCCCGACCATCGGCCAGATCTGGCACGCGCAGGAGCGCCGTGGCGCCCGCATCGTTCATGTCCCCGCCGAGCCGGACGCGACGATTCCGCTCGAGCGGTTCGAGGAGGCGATCGACGAGCAGACGGCGCTCGTCTCTATCACGCACGTCTGTTTTCGCAACGGGAGCAGACTCGACGTCGGGGAGGTAATCGAGCTTGCGCACGAACGGGGAGCGTTGGTGCTCCTGGACGCCTACCAGTCCGTCGGCTCGATTCCGGTCGACGTCAAGGCGCTGGATTGCGATTTCCTCGCCGCCGGCGTGCTCAAGTATTTGCTCGGATCGGCCGGACTGGCGTTTTTCTACTGCCGACGCGACCTCGTCGAGCGGATCGAGCCGACCGCAACCGGGTGGTTCGCCGACCGGAACATCTTCGAGATGGACATCCACGACTATTCGCCGGCTCCGACGGCTCGCCGTTTCGAGGCCGGGACGCCGCCGATTCCGGCGATTTACGCAGCTATCGCAGGAATCGAGTTGATGCAGGAGATCGGGATCGAAGAGACGGAGGCTCACGTCCGCGAGCTGAACGCGAGGCTCCTCGCGGGCCTCGACGAGCTCGGCGCGCAGGTCGTGACGCCCCGTGTGCCGGAACAGCGGGGCGCGCTCGTCTGCGTCGCCTCCAGCGACGTCGATCGGCTCGTCACGGAGCTGGCCGCGGGAGGCGTCGTCGCGTCCTCACGCGACGCGAACCTTCGGATCTCGGCTCACTGTTACAACTCGCCCGAGGACGTGAGCACAGTGCTCGACCTGTTCGCAAAAAATCGGCCGCTGCTTCAAACGTAGATCAACCAGAGAGGAGAGAAGATGGCACTACAGATTGGCGACACGGCACCGGACTTCGAGGCGGAGACGACTGACGGCAGCATCCGCTTCCACGACTGGATCGGCGACTCGTGGGCGGTGCTCTTCTCGCACCCGAAGGACTTCACGCCGGTTTGCACGACGGAGCTCGGCTACATGGCCAAGATCAAGCCGGAGTTCGATCGCCGGAACGTGAAAGTCATGGGGCTGTCCGTCGATCGGGCCAGCGACCATGAAAAGTGGGCGAGCGATATCGAGGAGACGCAGGGGCAGGCGCCCAACTACCCGATCATCGGAGACGCCGACTACGAGGTCTCCAAGGCGTACGGGATGCTGCCCGCCGACACGGCCGGCGACCCGAAGGAGCGGACGCCTGCCGACAATCAAACGGTCCGTAACGTCTTCGTCATCGGCCCAGACAAGAAGATCAAGCTCGTCTTGATCTATCCGATGACGACGGGACGCAACTTCGACGAAGTCCTGCGCGTCATCGACTCGCTCCAGCTGACCGCCAATCACAAGGTCGCCACTCCGGTCAACTGGCAGCAGGGCGAGGACGTGATCATCGCTGGCTCGGTGTCCAACGATGAGGCGAAGGAGATCTATCCGGAGGGCTGGCAGGAACCGCGCCCGTACATCCGGATCGTGCCCCAACCGCGGTAGAACGCAGACGCGGCGCCCGGGGGCGCCGCGTCGTGACTGTGTGCGGCGAACCGTCACATGTTCGGGCACTTGCCCGAGTGGCTCGACTGACTCTGGCTGGACTGAGCCGGGGTCGTCGACGTGCTCGTCGAGGACGAAGAGGACGACTTGCCGCTTGCCGCGTCGGCGATCGCCGCGCCTCCGCCGACGATGCCGAAGACGGCGAGCGTCACCAGGCCGAGTCGAAGTCGATTCTGCATACGCACCTCCCTTCTCGTTGGTTGCTCGTAGGGTCTTGCCCTCGAGTGAACACCCGCCGGCTAAGAGGCTCCTGACATCGGGCTAAGAAGTTGCTGAGACTCGAGCCGCGCTACTCGATGGGTGCGTGCCGTATCCGATCGCGGGCCTCTGCGTACCGGGCGACCTCGTACGCGATCAGCGCGCAGGTAATCACGGCGACGAGTCCGAGCGACAGCAAGGCCGGCAGAGCGGTCGCGGCGGGCGCGAGCGCGAGTAGCGCGGCGGCGGCGACGAGTCGGGGGTTGTTGAACGACCCGATGTTCCGCAGCTTGAACGCGCTCAATGCGAGCAGGTAGACGGCGACGCCGCCGCAGAGCGCCGCGGCCGGAAGACTCTGCAAATGCGCGTGGACGTGCGCGAGAGTCGTCTTGACGCCGAACGCGAAGATCACGATCCCGGCGACCATAGGCAGATGCAGCAAGGTGTAGGAGTCACCCGCGATCCGCGCCTGCTCTTCCGGACCAGCCTCACGCAGCTTGCGCTCCGCGACGGCCGCCACGACATCGAAGTAGGCCCACCACATCGCCGCGGCAACCGCCAGGCCGAGCAGCGCGCCGATGATGATGCCGGTGCTGACGCCGAGGCTGCTCGCGCCCACCCGAGGCCGACGATCGACTCGCCAAGCGCGATGATGATGATCAGGCCGTGCCGCTCGGCGAAATGGCCGGGGTTGATCCGCCAACCCTGGGTACCGGTAAAGCGCGCCCCGTAGCCGAGCGCCAATGCGACGACCCAGCAGACGGCCCGCCCTGTGCCGTGCAACAGGCCGGCGAGCACGAGGACGGCCGCTCCCGGCAACTCTGTCCACCCGAGGCGGACGACCGCGCCGCGAAGAGCCGTGTCGCCACGTACGAGCGCGATGTAGGCGACGACATGCAATGCACGTACGAGGAAGTAGGCGAGGCCGAAGACGAGGGCGTCCTTGCCGAAAGCGTGGGGCACTGCGAGAGACGCAATCAGCACCGCACCCATGGCGGTGAGCAACACCACCCGGATCGTGCCTTCGTCTGTTGCGGCGGTGTTGCCGAGCCAGACGTACCCGCTCCAGGCGATCCAGAGCGCGATCAGGATCGCGATTGCCTGCACCAGCCGTTTCCAGGTCGGGTCGTGGTACAGGAAGGCCGTGACCTGCGTGAGCGCGAAGACGAAGACGAGGTCGAAGAAGAGCTCGAGCGGCGTGACCCTTTGCTCGCGCTCGACCGGAGCCTCCAGAAGCTCCCCTCGCGTCAGTTCGTCCAGCATCTAGCCGAACCTGCTATCACGGTCCGTCCCGATAGGTCCTTGCGCTGAGGCTCGGCGAGCAGGCACCGGCCTCGGCGGTCGAGCCGGCGACCAGCTTCGTGGTCATCGAGTCGGTGAAGGAGAGGCAAGCGCGAGACGCGCGGCCGCGATCGCGCCACCCAGATCGCCGAGCTCGGACAGTCGTAGGTCGGGCGGCCGCTCGTCGACGAACAGGTGGGGAAGCATCGCTTCCCGGATCCGCTCGACTCCCGGCTCGCCGAGGCGAACGCCGAGGCCGCCGCCGATCACGACTGCCTCGACGTCGGTCAGGTTCACGGCTGAGGCGGCTCCCGCTCCGAGGGCTTGGATCGCCCGCTCGATCATCCGCTCGGCCAGGGCGTCGTGTTCGTCCAACGCGTGCTGCCAGACGGAGCTCGTCAGCTGATCGTGATTGTGCTCCTTCATCAGCTCGAACAGCTTGGTCTTCGTACCCCGCTTCTGGGCGCGCTCGGCCCGTCGCTCCATCGCGGCGCGTCCCGCGTAGGCCTCGACGCAGCCGCGCCGGCCACAGGTGCACTTCGCGCCGCCGAGCTTGATCACCATGTGGCCGATCTCGCCTGCCGCGCCGCGCCCGAGCCAGCGGTGCCGGTCGACCACGATCCCACCGCCGACGCCCGTACCCCACCACAGGCCGAGGAACGAGCGGAAGGGCCGGCCTGCGCCGAGAACAGCCTCGGCCTCGACCGCGGTGCCGACGTCGTTGCCGACCCGCACCGGCATGCCGAAGCGGTTGGCAAGGCGCTCGCCGAGCGGGAACGGCTCGATCCAGTTCGGGAGGTTTCGCGCGCTCGCGACCGTCCCGGTTCCTGCGTCCACATGGCCGGGGGAGCCGACTCCGATGCCTGTGAGCGCGTCGGGAGCGACGCCGGCTGCATTCGCCGCTTCCTCGAGTGCCGCCGCGATCGCCTCGACGACATCTTCGGGACCGCCGTGCGTCGGCGTCGATCGGCGGGCCTGTCCGACGACGGAGTCGCTGTCGTCGACGACGACCGCCTGGATCTTCGTGCCACCGAGGTCGATCCCGGCTCTCACAACCGTTTCTTAGCACTACGGGTCTCGGAGAGGCCGGTTCCGGACACATTGTTTAGATGAAACGTCTAGAAAGGAGGGCCAGTGGAGCCCTCGACCTCGGTCATCGATACCAGCCCCGTCGACCTCAGCGCCGCGATCGCGATCGAGGGAGCGGAGGCCCGCGCCTGGACCGACCTCTACGCTGCGGCGCCGGCAGCTTGGGCGGAGGCCGTCGGTCTCGACACGCGCGGGGTCGCGGGCGCGCTCGTCCTCAACTGGGCGGCCACGGGCCGCCGGTACTTCAGCCGCGCAATCGGGCTCGGCGTCATAACGCCGGCGAGTGCCGAGGCGATCGACCTGATCCTGGACGGTTACGAGGAAGCGGGGATTTCGATGTTCCTCCTCCAGTCGCTGCCTCACTGCCGTCCGGCCCAGTACGAAGGCTGGTTAGGGGAGCGCGGGCTCGAGCCGTTCGATGCCCAGGACCGGGTGGTCCGCGGCGGGAGCCCTCTCGACGCTGCGGGTCCGACGAGCGGCCGCGAGTTTGCGGTCGAGCGTGTGAGCCGGGACAGCGCCGACGAGTGGGTCGCATTCATGGAACGCGTGTACCGCCTGGACACCGGCCGCTGGCTCCCTGAGCTGATCGGCCGCGAAGGGTGGCACCAGTACGTCGTGCGTGAGGCCGGCCAGCTCGTCGGCGCCCGCGGCATGTACATCGGCTCCGACGGCATCGCCTGGCTCGGCATGGACGGGCCAGTACCCGGCGTGATGACGGACGACTACGAGCTCGACGCCGCGCTCTGCCCATTCATCGTCGAAGACGGCCTCGCCCGTGGCGCCCGTTCTTTCATCGCCGACATCGAGCTTCCCTCGCCCGATCAGGCGACGCCCGCCTACGAGAACTTCGCACGGCTCGGGTTCAGCCGGCCTTACGTTCGGACGCACTGGACGCGTCGCTGATGCACGCGTCGATCTGGTGGTTCGTCGGGGATCCAGTCGATTTGCTGCGCCGGTACGACGCGATGACGGCCGAGATTCCGGGCGAGAACCTACGGCTTCATCTCTGCCTGGGCGCCGTGGACGGAATGGTGGTGGTCGACACCTGCCCGACGAAGGAAGTCTTCGAGGCGTTTGTGCAGGGCGACGCCTTTCGTGCGCTTCGCGAACGCCACGGTCTGCCCGAGCCCGAAAGGGTGGAGGACTTCCCGGTACACCGCGCGTTCATCGTCGGGCGGGAGATCCGGCAGGCTTCTGGCTCGCGCTAGCCGTCCGCCGAACGACGCCGGGAAGCCAGGCCAGCACGGCGTCGGTCACGGCCTCGAGGTCGGACGTGAGGCGATGGTCGCCTGCCACCTGGACAACCGTCCGCCCTGGCGCGGACGGCGGCATGCCGAATTGGTCCCGCAGGCCTTGCACGACCAGAGTCGGCACGCTCACCGCGTCGAGCTCGGCCAGGCGGCTCAGCCTCGCATCCGCGCCGGCGCGCCGCGGCGGCTGAAGCGGGAAGGCGAGGCAAAGCACTCCGACCGCGCCGGTCTCCTCGGCGGTCCGGCACGCAACACGTGCGCCCGAGGATCGACCGCCTGCGACGAGCGGCAATCCGCGCAGTTCTCCGTCGCGCAGGTAGTCGACGACCGCGATCCAGGCAACATCGAGCTGGCGTGCCGGCGCGGGTGACCGCCGGCCGGCGACGCGATACGGCTGTTCGACCAGCGCGACGCTCACGTCTTGCGAACGAGCGGCGTCGGTCGCCGCGACCAGGTCTCGCGAAGTCACCCCTCCGGCTGCTCCGTGGCCGAGGATCAGCCCGGCTCTCGGCTCGTCCGTAGGGTGCAGATGCACCCTCGCCGGGCCATGAGCGGTGTCGACCTCGAGCAACGTCACCGGGCGACCGTTACTCGCCGACAGGAGGCGGAACGATCAGCACCGGGCGGCCGGCATGGGAGGCCACCGCGTGGGAGAAGCTTCCCTCCAGGAGCTCCTTCGCGCCTGTGAGGCCGCGTGAGCCCAGGACGATCACCGCCGCGTCGATCTCGTCGGCCACTTGGACGACCCCGTCCCACATGGGGGCGGCGACCTCGCTGCGGGCCTCGGCGGTCAATCCTGCGTCGCGGGCGAGCTGGACCCCTTTCTCCGCCCGTGAGAGCGCGGCATCTTCATTGAGCTCCTCGAAGCCCGGCGTGGTCGCACCGATCGAGGCATAGCTCTCGGCGACCGTCAGCGGCGGTCCGACGTCGAGTACGACGGCCCGAGTTTCCTTCAGGAGCGAACCCGCCGCCTCGATTCCGCGGCTTGCATCGTTAGAGCCGTCGTAACAGATCAGGATCGGAGAGTCAGCCATTTGTTCCTCCTTTGCTTTGACGCGCAGAGCTTGTCATGCGCGAATGCGCGTACGTCGGCGAGACATCGTCGGCGTAACCGGGGCATTCACTTGGCGCCCAGCAGGCCGGCCACGATGCTGACCGTCAGCGCGACGATTACCGTCCCGAACAGGTACGAGAGAAGCGCATGGTGGATCGCGACCCTGCGCAGGCGCTTCAAGGTGAGATCCGTATCCGAGACCTGGAAGGTCATGCCAATGGTGAGTGCCAGGTAGGCGAAATCGACGTAGTCGGGAGAACTGTCGCCGTGGAAGTCGATCCCGCCGACTGGCTTGCTGTAGTAGAGCTTGCCGTAGCGCAGGGCGTAAATGGTTTGCACGCACGACCAGGCAAGCGCCACGCCCCCGATGGCAAGAGCAGTGAGTAGCACCCTGGCGGGTTCGCCGGCCCGACCTGCCTGGACGAGGGTGTAGGCGACCGCGAAGAGGCTCGCGGTGCAGGCCACGAGCAGAACCGCGTCGCTGGCCGTGCGCGAGGAATCCTCGGCCTGGGCCACGCGGGCGGCCGCCGTTCCATCCTTGGTCGGAACGGTCCACCAGACCCAGACGAGAAACACGAGAGCTGCCGTGCCCCAGCCGGCCAACGTCGCTACGGACCACGATGCTCCACTCAGGAGTGACGCCATTGCCATCGTGACTCCACAAAGGGCTGCGGCGATCACACGTCTTGCCGCGAAGCCAGAGTGGTCGAGCCTGCCGTCCGGCATCAGACGCTCGGCCCTCCGCGACCAGCGTAGGCGAGCAGCGCGGGGGCTGATGCTTCGCGTCACGAGTCGTCGCCTCCGGCCCTCGGTCGGAGGCGTCGATCACCGCGGGGAGGGCGAGCGCCGCGATGCAGGTCCACGGCGGAACCGTGACACCGAAGGCGTGGAGGTGCAAAATCCTCGCCGTGCTCCCGCTCTCCGACGGACTTCCGTCGCGTCGCTTCCCGATCGTCAACGTCGCGATCATCGTGGCGTGCTTCGCAGTGTGGCTGTTCTACGAGCTCCCACACCTGCAGTCGTCGGTCTTCCATGCGTCGTTTTACCCCTGCACGGTCAACGGCAGCTGTCACGGCCCCGAGTCCTGGGGAGTCAGCTGGATCACGGCGATGTTCCTGCACGGAAGCTGGGACCACATCCTCGGCAACATGCTCTTTCTCGCCGTCTTCGGCAAGAACGTCGAGGACGCCTTCGGGCATCTCGGTTACCTCGTCTTCTACTTCGCCGGCGGCTTTGTCGCGACGATCACCCAGACGGTGGCGACCCTGGCCTTCGGCACGGCGGCCGAGGGGCGCTTGCCGAACCTCGGCGCCAGTGGCGCGATCGCCGCCGTGCTCGGCGCCTACTTCGTCCTCTATCCCAACTCGACCGTCTTCGGTCTGATCGTCTTCTTCCCGGTTCGGATCTCGGCCATGTTCTTCCTGGGCTTCTGGTTCCTGTACCAGCTGTTCGAGGCGAACTTCGGGCTCTTCAGCTCGAGCGCGAACGGCGGCGGCGTTGCGTTCTTCGCCCACGTCGGCGGCTTCGTCTTCGGCGGAATCGTGACCTGGTTACTCCTGGGAACCCGGCGGATCTCTGCGCAGGACATGGCTGCCCTGCGCGCTCCCACCTAGGAGGGTGCGCCCGATCCGCCAGGTGCAACCCGGTGGATAGATTGCGAGAGCCCAAAGGAGGGGGAGATGTCCAACCAGACCGACGACGGCTCCAATTCCGGAGGAGAGCCTGCGAGCGCGCTGGAAACAGGCACGCCGGCACCCGATTTCACGCTTCACTCAGCACCGGACGAGGCGGCGTCGCTCGCCGATTTTCGCGGTCAGCCGCTGATCATCGCGTTCTACCCGGCCGACTGGAGCCCGGTTTGCGGAGACCAGATGGCCTTGTACAACCAGGTGCTACCCGAGTTCCAGCGCTACGGCGCGGCGATCGTCGGGATCTCCGTCGACAGCGCGTGGAGCCATCGCGCCTTCGC
>Ga0070698_100004373_pt1 | contig 15532 bp, 12 predicted proteins | sample KBSK1502metaG_FD_65477 | JGI IMG/M metagenome (GOLD analysis project Ga0070698, IMG submission 65477) | Corn, switchgrass and miscanthus rhizosphere microbial communities from Kellogg Biological Station, Michigan, USA - KBS K1-50-2 metaG | ecosystem: Host-associated > Plants > Roots >...
TCGCATCGGCGATCTACGACCTCAAGATCCACTTGCTACCGGCCGACAAGCCGATCGATCCGGCGAAGTTCGAGCAGCACTCGATGAAAGAGATCGGCTGCCCGACCGAGATCGTGATGCGCCATCGCCCGCCGCACTTCCAGCACATCTTCTCCGACGATGCGTATTCGGCCGGCTACTACAGCTACATCTGGGCCGACACGCTGACGGCCGACGCCGCCGAAGCGTTCGTCGAAGCGAAGAGCTTCTACGACAAACCGACCGCGAAGCGCCTCTATGACTCGATCATGAGCGTCGGCAACTCGATTCCGCCGGATGTCGCGTTCCGCAATTTCCGCGGCCGCGATGTCGATACGGATGCGCTGATGCGCGACCGCGGCTTCCCGACGTCGGCCAAGAGGAAAGCTTAAAGCCCGAGCGGCTTGCCGTCGGCGAACAGCACGTCGGCGCGCGCCGCCGCCAGATCGTCGAGCTGCATCTCGATCATGCGGCCGCGTACCTGCGTGTCGCGATTGGGATGGCGAAACTGGATCTCTCCCGGCAGCACACCGCTCACGCGCCCGACGTTGTGGCACCAGAACATCTCGAGGCGGCACGCGTAGAGCGCCGTGCCCGGCTTTACGTGGTCGAGGTTCTCCTGCGGCACGAGGGCGACAGTTGTGTTGTCGGTCAGCGCCCGCAGATACGCCGAGCCCTGCAAGTTCGCGACGATCTTGTCTTGCCGCGCGAGCGAGGCGCGCAACGCGGCGCGCACGTCGTCGGATAGGGAGTCGCCGTCGGCGAGCGTCTTGGCGAGGCGCTGCTGTTCCGCTTGCTGGATCGCGAGCTCGTTCTGCAATGCGACGACCTTCTCGTCCGTCGCCGACACCACCGTCGGCACGAGCCAGCTCTTGCTGACCACGTAAAACGCGGTCACGCCCACGTATCCGACGATCACCAGCAGCAGCGCGGCGAGCGCAGCGATGGCGATCCACCGTGCGAGCGTTCCACCGCGTTCGGCGCGCGGACCGAAGCTGAGCTGCTTGCGTTCTGCGGTCGGCGCCGGCGCCTGCTCGAGCCACTCGCTCTCCGTCACGCGTTCACGCGGCAGCGTCAGCTCGAGCTCGCTCGCGTCTGCACCGATCGTGGCTTGAGAGCGCTGCACCGCTTCGACACCACTTCTATCACTGACTGCCTGTGTGACAGCAGCGCTCGTGCTCTCCGTAGCTTTCACAACGTTGCGCTGAGGCTTCTTCCCGTCGCTCGTCACTGGCCCAACCAATCATAGGGCTCATGCCTAAGACGCAGACCAAGTCCAACTGTCGCGCGGATTTTGCAACGCATCTGATCATGCAGTCGCGTAGGGAGGAGTTGGCTTCACACGTTGCAGACCGAGCCGGTGTTCCAGTCGCGTTCGCAGATTACGGCCTGCGTGCCGTATTGACAGCGATCGGCCCGCAACTATCACCGACAGGCCGCGAGCTCGTCGCCGACGAGCTGCCACCGACGCTCGCGCCCGCGCTCGAGTCGACGCCGATCCGCGCGCTCGACCCACACGACTTATTGCCGGGCATGCGACCGGGGCAGGCGCACGCGCTTGTCGCGAGCGTGTGTCGCGTGCTCGCGGACGAGCTGTCCACCGACGCGCTCGCAGCGTTGCGCGCAGCACTCTCACCCGAGCTGGCGCGGTTGCTAACGCCGAGACACTGACGTTTCAAGTTGTTTCACCGCCCGAGCGCCCAGTGCGTAGCAATCGAGAATTGTTCGTGAGAACACTCGGGTCTGCAACGTGCAAACGCGCCGGCATCAGGACGAATGAGCGAGCCGATTCCACTAGCGCGTTGGGGCAAGGTACTCGATCAAACGCGTTGCATTGGCTGTCACGCCTGCAGCACGGCGTGCAAATCCGAGAACGGCGTGCCGCTCGGCGTGCATCGCACGTTCGTCAAAGCGGTCGATGTCGGTGTCTTTCCACTTGCACGCCGGGCATATCAGGTCACGCGCTGCAACCAGTGTGACGCCGCGCCGTGCACGACCGCCTGCCCGACGCGCGCGATGTATCGCCGGCCCGACGGCATCGTCGACTTCGACAAGAGCATCTGCATCGGTTGCAAGGCATGCATCGCCGCATGCCCGTACGACGCGATCTTCATCAATCCAAACGACCACTCCGCCGAGAAATGCAATCTGTGCTCGCATCGCATCGACGCCGGGCTCGAGCCCGCATGCGTGACGGTGTGCCCAACGGGCGCTATCGTCGTCGGTGATCTCGACGATCCGAGCTCCGAAGTCGCTCGCCTCGTGCAGCGCGACGCCGTGATGGTGCGGCGCCCGGAAAAAGAGACGCGGCCGAAGGTGTTCTACAAAGGCGCGCATCACGCGACGCTCGATCCGCTCGCGGCGCGCCGGTCGCCACTATTGATGTGGAGCGAGCAGCCGACGCAGTACGCGCAAGGCGGTACGAGCTCTGCGGCCGCGCTGCTTTCGTACGACGTCGCACACAGCGTGCCGTGGGATTGGCGCGTCAGCGCGTACACGTGGACGAAGGGCATCGCCGCCGGCGTGTACTTGATCGCGCTCGTATGTCTCGCGCTCGGCGACGCGCAGCCGTGGCGCTGGACGACACCGATCCTCGCGACGAGCTTTCTCGCGCTCACAGGCATCATCTTGATCGCGGATCTCGATCACCCCGAGCGCTTCTATTTGATCTTCACGCGGCATCACGGCCGCAGTTGGCTTGTACGCGGTGCATTCATCATCGCGGCGTATGGTGCTGTGCTCGCAGTCCACCTCGCGCTGTCATTTTTCGGGCGCGATGCGCAGTGGCTCGCGATCCCCGGCGGCGTCCTCGCCGCGGCAACGGCCGTGTACACCGCCTTCTTGTTCGCGCAGGCGAAGGCGCGCGATCTATGGCAGAGCCCGCTGTTGCCACCGCACTTGCTCGTGCAGGCGGCGCTCGCCGGTGCGGCGATGCTATCGCTCGTCGCGCCGCGACCACTGCTCGGCTGGCTCCTCGCGGGCGCCGCCGCAACACATCTCGTGATGGCGCTCGGCGAGGTCACGCTGACACACGCCACGGCACACGCACGCGCCGCCACGCGTGAGCTCGTCGCCGGGCGCTTCCGCATGCACTTCTGGCTCGGCAATGCGCTCATCGCGTGCGCGCTTCTCGCGCCGTGGCTGCCGGTCGCGCCTGCGATCGCGGGGCTCGTCGGGTTGCTCGCATACGAGCACGCACACGTGCAGGCTGGGCAGGCGGTGCCGCTTGCGTGACGTGCGCGCGCTCGAAGAACGCGTGTCGGCGGCGCGACGGGAGACGGAAGCGCGCGGCGAGACGTTCTACCCGGGCGCGAGTCGCATCCACCTCGCCGCATTTCCGCCGCGCGAACGCTGGCAGGATTGGGTCGAGATCGATGCGCGCACCGCCGACAAGCGCGAGCGCCACTACACGCTCGTGCCGACGACGTGCTTCAACTGCGAGTCCGCGTGCGGCCTCCTCGCGTACGTCGATCGCGAGACGCTCGAGGTGCGCAAGCTCGAGGGCAATCCCGAGCATCCGGGTTCGCGCGGTCGCAACTGCGCGAAGGGGCCGGCGACGCTCAACCAGGTCACTGATCCGGATCGCATCTTGTTTCCGCTCAAGCGCGTAGGCGAACGCGGCGAGGGCCGCTGGGTCCAGACGAGCTGGGACGAGGCGTTAACCGACATCGCGGCGCGCATTCGAGCTGCGCTCGTCGAGAAACGACCGAACGACGTCATGTATCACGTCGGGCGCCCCGGCGAAGACGGCTTCACCGAGCGCGTGCTGGCCGCGTGGGGCGTCGATGGTCACAACTCGCATACGAACATCTGCTCGTCGAGCGGGCGCGCCGGTTACCACTATTGGATGGGGTTCGATCGGCCGAGTCCCGATTATGCGAACGCCGATGTCATCGTGCTCATCAGCGCGCATCTCGAGTCCGGTCACTACTTCAATCCGCACGCGCAGCGCATCATGGAAGCGAAGGCACGCGGCGCGAAGTTGATCGTGTTCGACGTGCGGCTATCGAACACTGCGACGCACGCGGATCACTGGATCGCGCCGCAGCCGGGAAGCGAGGCCGCGATCATGCTCGCGATCGCGCATCACGTCGTCGCGACGCGGCGCTACAACCGCGAGTTCGTGCGGCGGTGGTGGAACTGGCAGGAGTACATGACCATCGCGCTCGGCCGCGCGAATGCGACGTTCGAAGATTTCGAGCGCGAGCTCGAGGCAATGTGGTCGCGCTACACGTTCGCGTTTGCGGCGAGCGAATCGGGCGTCGATGAAGCATCGCTGCGCGCGGTCGCCGACGTGATCACACGCGCCGGCACGCGCCTGGCGACCCACAACTGGCGCAGCGCCGCTGCCGGCAACCTCGGCGGCTGGCAGGTCTCGCGCACGCTGTTCCTGCTCAACGCGCTGCTCGGCGCCGTCGCCTGCGAAGGCGGCGTGTATCCGAACGGGTGGAACAAGTTCGTGCCGCGGCCGATCCACGCCCCGGATCACCCGCACACCTGGAACGAGCTGACGTGGCCCGTCGAGTACCCACTCGCGATGAACGAGCTGTCGTTTCTGTTGCCGCACTTCATGCGCGAGGGCCGTGGCTCGCTCGAGGTCTACTTCACGCGCGTCTACAACCCGGTGTGGACGAATCCCGACGGCTTCTCATGGATCGAGATGCTCTGCGATCGCGACAAGGTGAAGCTGCACGTCGCGCTGACGCCGACCTGGAACGAGACCGCGCAGTACGCCGATTACGTGCTGCCGATGGGCGTCGGCAGCGAGCGCCATGATCTGCACTCGTACGAGACGCATGATGCGCAGTGGCTCGGATTTCGGCAGCCCGTGCTGCGCGCGGCGCGCGAGCGCCTCGGCGCGCGCATCGCGGATACGCGCGACGCGAATCCCGGCGAGGTCTGGGAAGAGAACGAATTCTGGATCGAGCTATCGTGGCAAATCGATCCCGACGGCGCGCTCGGGATCCGCAAGCACGTCGAGTCGCGCGAGCAGCCCGGCACGAAGCTCGGCGTCGACGAATACTATCGCTACATCTTCGAGCACTCGGTGCCGGGGCTGCCGGCACGCGCCGCCGCGGAGAACCTTACGCCGCTCGAGTACATGCGGCGCTACGGCGCGTTCGAGATCGCGCGCGGCATCGGGCCCGTGCACGAGGAGCGCGTGGCGACCGACGAGCTCGTCGATCATGTTACCGACCGCGGCCGCGTCTACACGCGCGCGCCGAAACCGGTCGCGACGAACGTCGTGCCGACGCCGACGCCCGATCCGGATCGCGCCGGTCGCCGCGCCGTCGGCGTCGAAGTCGACGGTGCGATCGTGCGCGGCTTTCCGACGCCGAGCGGCCGCCTCGAGGTGTGGTCGCGCACGCTCGCAGAATGGGGCTGGCCCGAGTACGCGCTGCCGACGTACATCGAGAGCCACGTCCATCCGCGCGCGCTCGCCGACGGGCAGCTCGTGCTCGTGCCGACGTTTCGATTACCGGTGCAGATCCACACGCGCAGTGGCAACGCGAAGTGGCTCGATGAAATCGCGCACACGAATCCGCTGTGGATCCACACGCGAGATGCGGCGCGGATCGGCGTCGCGACCGGCGAGCTCGTGCGCATCGAGACCGAGCTCGGCTACTTCGTGCTCAAGGCGTGGGTCACCGAGGGTATTCGGCCCGGCGTCGTCGCGTGCAGTCATCACATGGGTCGCTGGAAGCTCGGCACAGACGGCCAGCGTCAGGTGATGGCGACCGTCGCACTCGATCGCGAAGGCCCGCAGTGGATGATGCGCCGCAAGCGCGGCGTGTCGCCGTATCGCTCCGCGGATCCCGATACGCAGCGGATCTGGTGGTCCGATGTTGGCGTGCATCAAAACCTCACGTTCGGCGTGCACCCCGATCCGATCTCCGGCATGCATTGCTGGCATCAAGCGGTGTTCGTCAAGCGCGCCCAGCCCGGCGATCGCCACGCCGATATCTTCGTCGACACGGCGAAGAGCCGCGACGTGTACGAGCAGTGGCTCGCGCGCACGCGCTCCGCACACGCGGTGTCGCCCGATGGCACGCGCCGCCCGTATTGGCTGTTGCGGCCGCTCAAACCCGCGCGCGAGGTTTACGCGCTGCCGAAACAGGAGCGGTGATGGAGCTCCTACGCGCGCTCGCGGTGCTCGCCGAACCGCCCGCTGCCGAACACGCCGTACTCGCAGCTGCGCTCGAGCTGCCGGCGCCACCGCCGGCCGACGAGCACACCGACGTGCTCGTGTTCCAGGCGTATCCGTACGCGTCGGTGTACCTCGGCAGCGAGGGCAAGCTCGGCGGCGATGCGCGCGATCGAATCGCTGGCTTTTGGCGTGCGCTTCGTGCAGAGGTGCCCAAGGATGTCGATCATGTCAGCGTCTTGCTCGCAGCGCTGGCGAATCTCGACGACGAGCACGCGCGCCACGCGCTGTTCTGGGAGCACGTCGCCAGCTGGATGCCGCCGTTTATCGCGACGCTGCGCCGGATCGGCGGCTTCTTTGCGGCGTGGGCGGAGACGCTCGACAGCGTGATCGCCGATCACGCGACGCGCCTTGCCGCACCGGCGCGCATGCCGCTGCACTTGCGGCTCGCGCCTGATCCGACGACGCTCGACGATATGCTCGCACCCGTGTGCACTGGCGTCGTGATCGTCCGCGACGATCTCGTGCGCTGCGCAGCGGAGCTCGGGCTTGGCATGCGTGCCGGCGAGCGCCGCTTCGTCCTTCGCGCGTGGCTCGAGCAAGATGCCCCGGCGGTGGTCGGCTGGCTTGCCGCAGAAGCCCAACGCCAGGCGCTGGCGATGCGTGGTCCGCTCGCGAGCTGGTGGCGTGCACGCGCGCTGGCGACAAGCACGTGGCTCGCGGGAATGGGATGACGCGAACGGGCAGGCTTATCGGTTCGGCGGTCGTCGTCGGTGTGCTCGGTGCCGCCACCGCGATCGCGGTGCGGTTCGCGTTGCGCGAAGGCATCGCCCTGCTCTACGCGAGCTCGGACGTCGTCTCCGGTCTCGTTGGTTCCGCCGATTGGGTGCGCATCATCGCGCCCGCAATCGGCGGCGTGATCGCGGGAACGATCGTGATGCTGCTGCTCCGCCGCGGCTCGCCGAAGGTCGCCGACGTGATGGAAGCCGTCGCGCTTGGTCGCGGTCGGCCGCGTTTTGGCGCCGCGATCGCGCAAGCGGCCGCGTCGATCGCAGCGTCGCTCGGCGGCGGCTCGCTCGGTCGCGAAGGTCCGCTGATCCAGCTCGGCGCCGGCATCGGCGATGTCGTCGCGCGCCGCGCGACCGATTCCAATCGCGAGCGTCGCGCGCTGGTGGCCGCCGGCACCGCGGCTGGCTTTGCGGCCGCGTACAACACGCCGATCGCCGCGGTGCTGTTCGTGCTCGAAGTCGTGATCGGCACGTTCACGCTCGATCTCGTCGTGCCCGTGCTCGTCGCGACCGCGATCGGCACCGCGCTCACGCGCATCGTGATCGGCGGTGGCCCGATCTATGGCGCGCGCGCGTTCGCGCTCGCCTCGCCCGCCGAGTTTCTCGCTTTCGGTTTGCTCGGTGTGCTCGGCGGCGTTGCCGGCGTCGCGTTCATGAAACTGCTCGGCCTCGGCGAGCGCGTCTTTCAGCGCGTCGCGCTGCCGCGCGCGCTGCGCGCGGGTCTCGGCGGCCTGCTCGTCGGGCTGATCGTGTGGCGTTTGCCCGAGGTCGCCGGCAACGGCTTCGAACCCGTACGCGACATCATCGACGGACGCTTCGCGATCGGCACGCTCGTCGTGCTCGCGCTCGCGAAGGCGATCGCGACGACGTCCTCGGTATCATCGGGCAGCCCCGGCGGCGTGTTCACGCCAAACATGCTGCTCGGCGCAGCGCTCGGTGGTGCGCTCGGCGAAGTCGTCGCGCGCTATTCCGGCATCGCGGTCGCGCCCGGTGGCTACGTTCTCGTCGGCATGGCCGCCGCCGTCGCTGCAACAACGCACGCACCGCTGATGGCGACCGCGCTCATCTTCGAGATGTCGGGCGACTACGAGATCGTGTTGCCACTCTTGCTCGCAACCGCGGTCGCGACATTGCTCGCGCGTCGCTTGCAGCGCGATTCGATCTACACCGCCGAGCTGCGCCGCCGCGGCATGCAGTGGGAAGGCACGCTCGCCGAGCGCCTCGCGCGCGCCGCGCGTGCCCGCGACCTCATGGAGCCCGATCCGCCGATCGTCGCGGCGAGTGAACCGCTCGCGGCAGCGCTCACGCGCATGGCGGAGAGCCGCGGCCGCCTACTCTACGTCGTCGATGATGCGCAGGTCCGAGCGATCTCGCTAACGAAGGCGAAGGAGCTGTGGGCCGCGAGCATGCGCGGCGAACCATTGCCCGATGTCACCGCAGGCGATGTCGCGACGCCGGTCGCCGCCGTGCGGCCCGCCGACACGCTGCTCGAAATCGGCGAGAAGCTGTGGACCGTCGATTGGGGCGAGCTGCCCGTCGTCGACCCGGCCACGCCCAATCGTCCACTCGGCACCGTCACGCGACGCGGCCTGCTCGGCGCATTCGATCGCGAGCTCTTGCAACGCGATGTGCTGACAACGCGCGTCGTCTCCCTCGCCGGCGACGAGGTCGATTATCTCGAGCTGCCCGATGGGCATCGCATCGCGCTCGTGCCCGCGCCGCGCTCGCTCAAGCTCGACGTCGGTGCGCTGCGCAGCGAGCTCGGCGTGATCGTCGTCGCAATTCGTCGCGAAACACCCGGCAACGCGCCGCCGCGCTGGCTGGACCCCGATGCCACCCGCGAGCTGCGTGCCGACGATCGGCTGATGGTCATCGCCACCGAGACCGAGCTCGCCGCGCTGCAACGCGCCTGATCATTGCTCGGCGACGCCGCACGCGCGATTCGCCGGGACCGCTTCGGCGAGCCGCCGCGGTGGCGGCAATCGCAGCTCGCTCATGAGCCGCGCGAACTCGTCGACATTGCGATTCGCGATGCGGGGATTGAAGCGACGCTCTTCGCCGATCGTCGAGCTCGTGAATCCGCGGTAATCGTGGCCTGGATATACGACGGTAGCGTCGGGCAACGAGAACAGCACGTCCGTGATCGAAGCGTACAGCGCGCGCGCGTCGCCGTTCTGAAAGTCGGTGCGACCGCAGCCACGCACGAACAAGGTGTCGCCCGTAAAGACGGCACCGGGCTTGTGAATACACATGCTGTCATCGGTGTGGCCAGGTGTTGCGAGCGCCTGCAGCATCGTGTCGCCGAGCTCGACGAGGTCGCCGTGGTGCAGCCGAACGTCGACACAGGGCGCGCCCTTCTCGCTCGCGTACGTGCGTGCGCCGGTGAGATCGCGGATGAGCCCCGCCGCTGTGACGTGATCTGCATGCATGTGGGTGTCGAAGACGTGCGTGAGCCGCACGCCGAGCTCGGCGATGAGGCCGAGGTCGCGATCGATCTGTTCGCGCACGGGATCGATGAGAGCCGCGAGCCGGGTGCTGTCATCGACTACGAGATAGGTGTACGTCGAGCTTTCGCAGTCGAAGAGCTGGCGCAGCATGCAGCTCGAGGGTGCATCGGTGGTGCCACGCTAATCGCGCGATCCGTCATGGCGCTGCGACAACGTGCAACGCAGGGTTTGCATCATTGGAGGCCGAGTGAACGCATCCGCCGCCAAAGCGTCGCGCGGCTTGTCCCGAGGAGCAGTGCCGCGCGCTCGCGATTACCGCCAGCGCGTACGAGCGCGTCGCGTATCCGCCGCGCCTCCGGGTTGCCGATCACGATGCCGCTCGTCGCCGGTTCATTGACGGCGACTTCGGGCGCAGCCGTCGGTCCGGGCGTCGCGAGCTCGGGCGGCAAATCGTCGAGCTCGAGCACGGCTCCCTCGCCGATCGCGTACGCATATGCAAGTACGTTGCGGAGCTCGCGCACGTTGCCCGGCCACTCGTAGCGTTCGAGCGCTGCCTCCGCCGCGAGCGAGATGCGCTCGATGCGACGCCGCCCGCTCGTATTCATCTCGGCGATCATTTTCTCGACGATCAGACTGGCATCGCCTGGTCGCTCGCGTAGCGGCGGCAAATGGATCGGGATCACCCGCAAGCGGAACATCAGATCGGCGCGAAAGCGGCCGGTCTCGACCTCGTGGCGCAAGCTGCGATGCGTCGCCGAAACAATTCGCACGTCGACGGGAATCGGATCGCGCGCGCCCACCGGGATCACGGAGCGCGTCTCGATCACGCGCAACAGCTTTGCCTGAAGCTCGAGCGGCAGATCGGCGACTTCGTCGAGGAACAACGTTCCGCCGCGTGCGAGCTCGATGTGCCCTTCGACATCGCGAATCGCGCCGGTAAACGCGCCGCGTGCGTGACCGAACAGCTCGCTCTCCAGCAAGTTTGCCGGCAACGCCGCGCAATTGATCGCGCGGAACGGGCCGCGCCGCCGCGGTGACAACGCGTGCAGCGCTTGCGCGACGAGCTCCTTGCCCGAGCCTGTCTCGCCACGCACGAGCACCGTGGTATCGCCGTCCGCGACCTTCTCGACGATGCGAAACATCGCCTTCATGCGCGGATCGCACGTCCACATCCCGTGAAAACAGAGCGGCTCGACATCAGCACTGCCGACGCGGCTCATGTACACGAGCCAACCTTTCGTGCCGATCGGTACCGAACGCACTCGGAGCCGGTCGCTCGAATCGTGCTGGCCCGGTCGCGGAATCAGCGCTCGAAATCCGGTTCCCGCCGCGAGCGCCTCGGCAAAAGGGCGCTTCGGCCGATCACCGCAAAGCAGCGTTACGGCTGAAACGCCGACCGGGATGCGCGCGCCGAGCACCTCCTCGGCTGCAGGTGTCGCGGCGCGGATGCGGAGTTTCGGATCGAGCACGACCGCTGCACCGACGAGATCGGCGAGTGTGGCGGCGAGCAAATCGTCGGTTTGCTCGCGCTTGGGAGGCTGTGTCATGACATCCGCAACGTAGGCAGCGTTGCAACGAGCTGCAACATCGGTGATGCGACGAATGTTGCGACCCTGCTCGCGGCGGCGGCGAAGTTCTGGATTTCGCAGCGTGGTCCACCGGTACGGTCGGTGCTAGCTATCTACGAGATGCATCCCTGGTTGTATGCGCTGCTCGGTGGTGCGCTGATCGGTTGCGCGTCGGCGCTATTATTGCGTTCGCACGGTCGCATCGCCGGCGTCAGTGGAATCTGCGGGGGCGCCCTCGAACGGCCGACCGAGCTGTGGCGCGTCGCGTTCCTCGTCGGGCTCGTGCTCGCCGGTCTCTCGAGCACGGTGGTCGCGCCGCATGCCGTCGGCGCGTCGCCGCGATCGCTGCCGCTCGTTGCAATCGCCGGTCTGCTTGTTGGCGTCGGCACGCGGCTCGGCGGCGGTTGCACGAGCGGCCACGGTGTCTGTGGCATCGCGCGACGCTCCGGCCGCTCGCTGATCGCCGTGATGACGTTCATGTTTACCGGCGTGCTGACGGTGTTGATCGTGGGGGCACCGTGACGAAGCGCGTCGCCTCGCTCGCGCTCGCGCTTCTATGCGGCCTCGTGTTCGGCATCGGGCTCCTGCTGTCGACGATGACGCAGCCGAGCAAGGTCATCGGCTTTCTCGATGTCACGGGGCGCTGGGATCCGACGCTCGCGTTCGTGATGGCCGGCGCGGTCGGCGTGTACGCGCTCGCGCTGCGCTGGATCGCCCAACGCACACCGTGGCTCGGCGGAGAGCTGCAGCGGCCGGCGCGCGGCGACTTCGACATCCCGCTCGTTGCCGGGTCGGCGATCTTCGGAATCGGCTGGGGCCTCAGCGGGTTCTGCCCGGGGCCAGCCATCGTCGCCGCAGGGTCCGGCGCGCCCACAGCCCTTGTCTTCGTCGCGACCATGCTCGTCGGGACCGTGGTCGGTGGCCTGCTCGACCGGCGCTAGGATGCGATACGATAGAGACAATGGAGGCCGACGATCCGTCGGATCCGTCGGATAAACCGTCGGATGATGATCCGCCGCAGCCGCGCGTCACTCGTCTCTACGGCGCGGTCGATCTCGAAACGATCTATCCGCCGACACTCGTCGACGGATTGAAAAAGCCGATCACCGCGCCTACGCCGAGCCAGGGCTCGATGCTCGAGCGCTATCGGATCGGCGAGCTCCTCGGCCAGGGCGGCATGGGCGAGGTGCTATCGGCACGCGACGAAAAGATCGGGCGAGCGGTCGCGATCAAGCGCCTGCGCGTCGAGAACCCGACGCCGGAGATCCTCGCGCGCTTCCTGCGCGAGGCGCGCATCCAAGGTCGCCTCGAGCACCCGGCCGTCGTGCCCGTGCACGAGCTGTGGCACGAAGGCGGCCAACCGTTCTTCGTGATGAAGCAGGTCGCGGGTACAACGCTCGCCGACGTCATCCCCAAGCTCGCGCACGGCGACGCGCGCGCGGCGGAACAATTTACGCGGCAGCGCCTACTGCGCGCCTTCGTCGACGTGTGCCTCGCGATCGAATTCGCGCACACGCGCCGCGTCGTTCATCGCGATCTGAAACCCGCAAACATCGTGCTCGGTGACTTCGGCGAAGTGTACGTGCTCGATTGGGGTATCGCGCGCATCACCGATGAACCGCAGGAGACCGATCACGACAGCTTCCGCGATATCGGGACCGTCGCCGGCACCGAGACGGTCGCCGGCGCGATTCTCGGCACGCCCGGCTATATCGCGCCCGAGCAGATTCGCGCCGATTACTTCCTCGACGGTCGCGCCGACGTCTACTCGCTCGGCTGCATCTTGTTCGAGATCCTCGCACTGCAGCCACTGCATCCGCGCGGCCAAGCGGGCATCGCGAGCGCGCTCGCCGGTGTCGATGCGAAACCATCGGTGCGCGCGCCGCAGCGCGAGATACCGCCCGAGCTCGATCAAATCTGCGTGCGCGCGACGCAGGTCGAGCCCGCCGCTCGCTTCGAGAGTGCGCGACAGCTCGGCGATGCGGTCCAGCATTTCCTCGACGGCAACCGCGACATCGTGATGCGACGCGAGCTCGCGAACGTCGAGCTCACGAACGCGCGCAAAGCGCTCGCAGGCGGCAATGGCCCCGTCGAGCGTCGCGATGCGCTGCGCGCGGCGGCGCGTGCACTCGCGCTCGATCCAACGAGCCGCGAGCCCGCCGATCTCGTCGGTCGCCTCATTCTCGAACCGCCGACCGAAACGCCGCCCGAAGTCGAGAAAGAGCTCGCGGGTGTCGATCTCGAATCGCTGCGCGCAAGTGCGCGCTTCGGCATGCTCGCGGCGCTCGCCTACCTCGTGTTCTTTCCGATCCTGTATTGGATCGGGTTTCGCGAGATCTGGTACCTGATCGCGGGCGGTGGGCTCTGCCTGGTCATCATCCTCGACGAGATCTTGATCGCGCCGCACAACGCGTACCTCTCTGGCTACATCGGGCTCGCTGGCAATCTCGCGATGTTTGCGTTGTTCGCGTGGATGCTGAGTCCCGTCGTCGTCGGACCGGGACCGGCAGTCGTCACCGTAACGCTCATGGCGGCGCACCGAAAACTGATCCGCCCGTGGCTACTCGCGCTACTCACCGTGATCGCGACGCTCTCGCCGTGGCTCCTCGAGCTCGCGGGCGTGCTTCCCGTGCGCACGACGGTCCACGGTGGCGAGATCATCTTGCACACGCAAGCGAGCGCGCTCGATCCCGCCGGCACGCTCGCCGCGCTCATGGTGTACATCGCCGCGCTCATCCACCTCGCAGCGCTGATGGCGCGCTTGCAAGATGATGAGAGGCGCAGGAACCGCCGCGCGATGCAGCTGCAATCCTGGCAACTTCGGCAGCTCGTGCCGCGCCCGACGAGCAAACCACCGGCGTGATGTAACAAAAACGTTAGTCACACGCGGAACGCAGCGTTTACCCTCGCGGCCCATGAGGTGGCTACTCGTGCTCGGGTTTCTATCGGCATGTTCATCGCACGGAAGCAACGGCGATGATGATGACGTCGACGCTGCAACCGGCGATGGCGCGGGCGGTGATGGCATCATGGAGACCGCGACCGATCCGGCGTGGCCGGCGGATTCGCCGCTGCCGAGCGAGTTCGACTTTCCGCCATACTTGAACCTGCTCGATGCAAGCACCGTCGTCGTCAGCTGGCGCACGACGAACGCATCGACGGGCATCGTCCACTACGGCACCACGAATCAGTACGGCACCGATGCAGCCGATACGACGTCAGACAATCTTCACCACGTCACGCTTTCGAACCTCGCACCGGCGACCGCGTACTACTACGAGGTCGCGATCAACGGCACGAGCGCGACGCGAAAGGGCGTCTTCGTAACGCCCGGCGCGACGAAGTGGCGGTTCCTGCACTCCGGCGAGTTTCACGCGCCGAGCGAATCGAGCGGCGCCGCGAAGTTCGCCGATGCAGTGCGCGCGTTTCGTCCGCACGTTGTCATCGAATCGGGCGACATGGTCGATGACGGCACGAGCCTCTCCGATTGGCGCAGTTACCTGCGCACATCGGCGCCATGGATCTCGAACGTGCTGCTCATGCCGGCGCACTCGAACCACGTCAACGGCAGTGGCGGCAACGCGAACCTGATGAGCCTGTTCGTGCTGCCGAATAACGAGCGCTGGTATCTGACGCGGTTCAGCCAGGTTCAGTTCTTCACGCTCGATTCGACGTACGACGCGAACGGCGATGTCGCGTCGGCGGAAGTGCCGTGGCTCGGCCCCGCCGTCGCCGCAGCGCACGACAATAACGATGACCCGACGTTCGTGATCGCGGCGTGGCACTACCCCGCGTGCTCATCGCAGTACCTGTCGCGCGCGACGCAACGCCAGTGGATCCAGGAAAACTTCGTCGCGACGTTCAAGAGCAACGGCGGTGTCGATCTCATCCTCGCGGCTCACGACAAGTACTACGAGCGCTCGACGATCACCGGCGGCATCGTTCACGTGATCACGAACATCGGCAACATCTCCCCCGAGATCCCCGGCGGCAACTTCGTGGATTGCACCGCGGTCAAGACGCTGCGCAACTCGCGATCGACAGCGCTGATCAGCATCGACGGCAACGCGCTGAGCGCGAAGATCATCGACGAGACCGCGACCGAGATCGATTCGTTCTCGATCATGAAGTGACCCGCTACCACGTCATGCCAACCGTTGCTCCGATGCGATGGTTGCGCTCGGTATCGGGAATGAAGAAGAAGTGCACGGGCGTCTGGATGCTGCCGACGTTTGGCGTCCAGCCGGCTGCCGCGATCATGTGCGTCGGCGCCTGGCCGTCGGGCGTGACGTTGACGCCGACACCGAGCTGAAAGTTGCGATTGAACTCGAAGCCGATCAGGCCGCTCGCGGCCGGAATGAACTTGCTCTGCTCGAGGCCGGCGATCGTGACGTTACCGACCATCAGCACGTTGAGCCACGAGTGACCGATGATGCGATAGAAGCCCTCGTAGCCGATCACGAACATGTTCGGCGACTTCAGGCCGAACTCGCTCGCGAGGCTCATGCCGTCCTCGCGCGTCGGCTTCTCCATGTTGAAGACGTACATCCAGCCGAGGCGAAAGCC
>Ga0070698_100004374_pt1 | contig 15531 bp, 17 predicted proteins | sample KBSK1502metaG_FD_65477 | JGI IMG/M metagenome (GOLD analysis project Ga0070698, IMG submission 65477) | Corn, switchgrass and miscanthus rhizosphere microbial communities from Kellogg Biological Station, Michigan, USA - KBS K1-50-2 metaG | ecosystem: Host-associated > Plants > Roots >...
GCGTGCCGTTGGCGAAGAGTCCGGGACCGGGACCGGCCGCGCCGGTGCCGGTGAGGATGCCGCCCAGGATCTCGACGGCGAGCGAGAGCCCGTAGCCCTTGTGCTCGCCGGCCGTTAGCGGAGATCAGAAAAAGAGGAAGCAAGTCGTTGATCTGACGATCCCCTTCACGGCCGTTCTCAGCGACGTCGAGGTCAAGGCGTCGATTGCCTCTTCTCTGAGACCGGGGCACCCCGGTAAGGTGAAAGTCCATGCCTAAGGCGATGAACCTCCGGCCGACCGTGCTCTACCTCGTGACTTGCTGCCGTCAGTGGTATCAGTTCGGGCGGGCGCTGCTCTGCCCATGGTGCGGGGCGGCCGTGCCGCCGATCCGATCCCGGTCGGTCGCCTGATGACCGCCTGCTGGGCCTGCGGGATCGATCTCACGGCCGCGCGCGAGTGCCACGGCTGCGGGACCTGCCGCATTTGCTGGGCACAACCAGCGGGATCACATGCCACGGTGCCGCATGTTCATGGGCGCGCGCCCCCGCGTGAGGATGACGACGCAGAGGATTGAAAACAGGGAGGCCCGGTGCAGTTCTGGCCGGGCCTTTCGTGTATCAGGGGTGCCGAGACCTTTCGACGATCGGCGGTCCCGTCTGCGGCGCGGGGCGCGGTGGTCAGTTCTTCGCGGCCCGACGGACGCGATAGACGAGAGCGCACGAGCGCTGGGAGATTCACGCGACGGTGTAGGTGAAGGAAGAGAAGCCTTCGTCTGTCGGAAGTGTTTGTTATGATTGCGTTGTCAGCGGGTTCGACGGCGAGGCGCTTATTCCGAAGGCGACAGGGACCTTGACGCGGTAGAAAGGAGCGAGTTAGCATCGCTCCCCCATCACTCAATAGGAGGGGCAAGAGCATGGCGACTGGAGGCCAGACGACGGCCGACTCTGGTGCAAAGGTTGAGGTACACGGGAGGTCAGTGGTGCCGAATCCCAACAGCACGACCCTCGGGACCCTCCGGGGTGAATCCAACAGATATGTCGAGGGACCATCCCGCGCGATTGTGAGGAATGCCCTGTCGAAGGCTGAGGAGGTTCTGGAGTATCTGAGGGCGCTCAACCGCTAGCGTGGATGCTGAGTATTGGTCTTGGTGGCGGTTCGCATGGGGTGCGGTCGGAGCGGCGGCCCCTGAGGTCGTCCGGTTGTTCAAGATCGTTTCGGACCCCGCTGGCAGCGCTCCAAGGATAAGCCGACCGTATTTCCCAATTTCGCTCGTCTTCATCGCTCTGGGCGGAGCCTTCGCCGTCGCTTGGGGCGAGAACAACCCCCTCAAATGTCTCTGGGTGGGGGTGTCCCTGCCTGTCATCGTGTCTTCGCTTGCGTCGCAGATACCACCGGGCAAACTCTAGCGAATTGATCACCTCGTCATAGATTCGGGGGACTCCGCCGTCATGAAAGTTACGATGCTGCTCGCGGACGCTGCCCAAGCGGTCAGTGGAAAACTCTACATTCTCGGGGGCGGTTGGTCGATCATCGGTATGCCGCCAGCCCCCACGGCGATCGCCCTCAAGATTGACGTGCCGTGGGGTGAGGCGAACCGACCGCATGATTTGATTCTAAGTCTCCTTGACTCGGATAATCAGCCAGTATTGATCGAGAACAATCCGATTGAGGTTCGAGGGCAATTTGAAACAGGCCGCCCTGCGGGCCTGATCGCGGGGACTGACCTCGATGTTGTGCTCGCGATCAACATAGGCCCGTTGCCACTTCCGGCCGGGCAACGGTTCGTGTGGCGTTGTTCGATTGACGGCCAAACAAGGGATGAATGGCAACTAGTCTTCAGCACACGGGCGGGTCAGGCGGGCCTTGCTGCCGGACCGCCTCAGCACTAGGGGAGTAGAGAAAAGGCGGTGGGCACACCGAACGCAGTCCTGTGTATCAAAGAGTGGACGGTGACGGCTCTCCACGGAGCGCGCTATCCTGACGCGGTCATGCTCACGCTCCTCGATGATCTCGAAGCGTTCTACCTCGAACACCGGCGTGTGGCGCGCTCGATACGGGCATCGAGGCCGGGCGCGTGTGGTTGATGTGCGACTGCGGGGCTGTGCTTACCCGGTTGATCGATCTGCCCGACTAGAGGGGCAACTGCTCGGGTCCCTTGCCCTTTGCCTTCGGCGCTCTTTTGAACGTCACGTTCGTCTGCTTCGCGGGCGGATAGTCAATGCGCTTGCCACCGAGAAGGTCCGCGACCGTGAAGAGTTGAAGGTGGGGATATTTCTTCTGCCAGCCCGGCGACTCATAGAACCCGGCTGAAGCCGCTTCGGTTCGCATCTGTTTCGTCGGCTCTTCCAACGAGATCAGCACGCCGATTTCGGCCTTCTCCCGCTCAATGACTCCGCGCAGGTCGCGCACATCCTGCGCTTTGAGACCACCACCCTTGACCGAGAGGATGATCTGCTTCGTCTTGCCGCCTTCGGCTTCATCATGGAAGTAAAGCCGTCCGTCGATTCCTTTGTCGGCACCTTTCTTCTGCTCTGCCGGGCGTGCGCCGACTAATCCGAGCGCCCACCACTGGAATTGATACTTATCTTCCGCCGCTAGTGCCTCTGCATCGGGAACGGAAACGGGCTCGCCGATTACATCGTATTCGGCCTTGCCGCCGTAAGCGGTGAAGAGGCGGTGGCGAATCAGCGTGATGGCGAGATGGGTAATATCAATGCCGATCCAATTGCGCTCAAGCCGTTGGGCCACGGCGACGGCGGTGCCGCATCCGCAAAACGGATCGAGAACCACATCCCCCTTATTACTACTTGCCGTGATAACTCGCTCCAGTAGGGCTTCTGGCTTCTGAGTCGGATACCCAAGGCGTTCTTGGGCCTGCGAGTTGATCGGTGGGATATTGTCCCAAATAGACGGCATCGCCGCGCCGGGCATTTCATCAAGAAAGCGCACAAGGTAGGGAATGCCAGTAGCGGACCACGTGAGCCGCCCGGCCTTGTCGATTCCCTTGAGTTTCTCCAGATTCACTCGCCATCCCCACTGTGGCTTATAGCCTTTGTACTCGTAGGCGAGATTTGGGCGCGGCCCCATGCTGGCGGACCGGATGATGTTATCGAGTCGATACTGCCGCCCTTCTTTGTCGGTTCGACCGTAGTGCGTCTTCAGGTAGTGCTCACCGTGCGCGGCGTATTGCGGATTCCATGTCGCCACACGAGATCGGACATAGTACAAAATGCAATCGTACACGTCGGCGAATCGTCGGGCGTCATTGTGGGCACTTGTCCGCTTCCAGATGATCTCGTTTCGGAAGTTCTGCGGGGCGAAGATAGCATCCATCAGCATCTTTAGGTAATGGCTCGCCGTTGGGTCACAGTGTAGGTAGATGCTACCTGTCGTCTTTAGTACGCGCCGAAGTTCGACAAGGCGCGGAGCCATCATCGCTAGATAGGCGAGCATATCGCTCTCGCCGAGGAACGTGCGGAACGCTTGCATTGCCTGCGACACGCGCCCACCGCCCTCGACGACCTCCTCATACGCGGCAGCGGCGGCTTGGTCCCACCGCCATGTATCCTCAAATGCCTTGATCTGCGCCGCTGACCGGGAGCCGTCCTGCTCGGCAAATAGGACGTTGTAGTCTTGGTTGCTCTTGAACGGGGGGTCGAGGTAGACGAGATCGACGCTCTCGTCGGCTACGTAGCGCCGTAGCACGTCGAGGTTGTCGCCGTAGTAGAGGGTGTTCACGCTGGCGGCATTTTATCTGGTTCTGCGCCCATCTCCAAGTATCTGGGCGCGGGGGAGCCGCTACTGCTTGACTCATGGATGTCTCTCCTTCATGTGGCGCGCGATCGTGTCCGGGATCAGGTCTCTCGATGCGAGGAGCATGCGCTTCCCGCAGCGCTCGGCCGAGGGCGGTGTGCCGGGGATCGGGGTGAAGTCATGCGCGAGATCGACTGCGTCACCGTCGCCGTACTTCTGCATGCTCCAGCCTTCGGGCAGGGCGCCCGCCACCGTGGCGAGCGGATGATACTTCGTCAGGTGCGCGTCTTTGCCGTCGAGCGAATAGGTTCGGCCGCACAACTTGATCGGGCAGGGGATAGACTCGGCGCCGTCGGCGTCGCCGTGCGGGTGGAGCGGATACTTGATCGTGTCGTGCCCCTCGGGCGCTCGCCTTGGTGCCGTCGGTGGCACGACCCGGAAATTGCGGCGGCACTTCCGACAGTTCACGCGGTGCTCGACGTCGAGGGCATCGTGTCCGGGAGTCATACTGCGTCCTCCAGTTGGTGGAAGGGTGGCGGGGCGCCGTGTGGCGAGTGGCGGGAGTAGCGGTCTGCCCAGTGGAAATTGAACTTGTCCATGATCTCGGCCTCGGTGCCGCTGAAGAGATCGAAGCACACGCGGCACTTCTTCACGTAGCGCGGGATGCTCGGGTCCGCCGCTGGCGGCGCCGAGGTCAGCGCGTGCCCAAACTCGCTCGACCACGCGAAGACGATGCTGGGGAACGAACCGGCGAGCAGCCGCACGAGATTGAGGGCGCCCGCGACGGCGTTCGAGATGTCGTCCTTGCCGCGCGGCGGATGGTCTACCGAATCTTTGCCACTCCGACCCGTGCGACGTTCGAGGGCGCGGAACTGATTGAGCATGCGCGGGACGTCGAGGAGTTCGACGCGGGCCGAGGTCATCAGCGGCTTGGCCGCGAGGTAGAGATCCGACTTGGTGAGGTCAGAGATCTCATAGTGAATGCCGACGCGGCGGAAGGCATCGCGCGGCCACTCGCCTGCGTAATGGTCGCCGACAACCTGCTTGACGCTGTAGCGTTGGAGATCGGCCGCGATCTCAGCCACGGCTGCCTCTGGGGAGAACGGCGTTTTGATCTCGCGCACGAAGTCGAGGATCGCCATGTTGCGCGCGCTGTCACGATGTGCGATCGCGAGGGTGAACGAATCCGGGCCGCCGCCGCTCGGGTCCACGAAGGCAACATACTTCAGGTTGGCGCGCGGCTGGAGCATGTCACGGCCGGTCACGGTGACGGCCGTCAGCACTTCCTCGGAGATGTACGACTCAAGGTCCGAGCGGAACTGGCCGCCATACTCCGCGCTCGCGCTTTCGGGATCTTCTTCATAGGCGCGATCGATGTCTTCCTGCGGGAGCAGCGGGTTCATCTCCAACGAGGTCGCCTGCCAGATCAGCACGGGCGCATCGTCCACGCCGAAGTAGCGCTTGAACTGCTCCCACAAAACTCCTCTTCGAGCGTAGGGCGACGAGATCGCGATCAGCGGGCCGCCGCTCGTCATGAGACCCGGCCGGAGGGCGCGGAAGATTTCAAGGTCAGGATTGGTGGACGTCTCTTCGTTCCGCCAGAATGCGGTTTCGTCGCAGATGACGGCGGCCAGCGTCCGGCCTCGGGTCAGCCGGAAGTTTGCGGTATGCACTTCGACGCGCGTCTGGTTGGTCAGCGGGACCGTGGTCCGCGTGGGCTTGCCCATCATCGGGGCGATCTCGGGCGTCTCGGAGATCAGGCCCTTCACGTAGCCGAGCAGGACCTTGGCCTGTTCACGATCGGCCGCGATCAGGGGGACGACGGCCGTCTCTCCCGCGCGGAGTTTCCACGTGCGCGGCATGATCGCTCGGGTGACCGCGATGGCAGAGGCGACGGCGGACTTCCCACCACGTCGCCCGGCGACGACGTGGGCTTCGCGGAAGGGCTTGGTTGGCGCCGTGGACCGGCCGGTATGCTTGCGGAAGGTCTCGACCTGAGCCGGGGTCATCTCGGCGCCCCGGCCTTCGAGGGCGAGCAGGAACACGGCCCACGTGGACCACGAGGAGTCAGCCGGGAGTAGGTCGAGCGCACTCCCACGGAAAAATACCTGAGGGGGCGAGGCCGAGACCCCCAGCCCTACCTCGGTTCCTACGTTCCGCAATTCGAGAGCAGCGCCCGGTCGAGCGTTGGGAACCTCCCGGTTCACACCCCTTCCATCTACAGCGCTCCCTGCTGGCGAGCCTGCGCTTGGGCTCTGGGGCGAGCCGGGCATCAGGTCGAGGTCAGACCCCGCGCTGGCAGCGATCGCTGCCCTGCGGGCAGCCTTGGCTGCTCTCGCCTTCTCCAGACTGCTCGGCGTACCTCGTGGATTGGGCATCAGGCGCCTACCAGACGTGAACAAGAGAGCGAACCAGACGCGAGCCAGAGGCCGAACCAGAGCGCCGGGCTCGTGGCGCCCTGATCTCCGCTCAAGAGCGGAGAACTACTCAACAGGGCCGCGTCAGTGGCCACGCACACTTGGCCCTTTAGTCGCGCCAGCGACGAGGGCGAGGGCTCAAGGGCGACGTCGCAGCCAGCGACCACGAGGCCGGGCGTGTGCGTGTGGCGTGGGTTCTGGGCTCGGTTGTGCTCACCCTCCACGCATTGGGCGCTTCGCGCCATGGTGACCGTCCAGCCGCGTGAGAGCGCCACCGTCAGGTTGATCTCTACGGCTGCCGCTGCTCGGAGGCTTCGTCGGTTGTGTCGGTGAGTTTCCGTAGACACTCCCAGATTTTTCGATCCGAGAGAGGGGGGTAAACAACGTGCGTTACTCCAGAGTGTGTAGGGAAATGCACTGACAAAGCCGACACAACTCCGGTTGTGTACGGTTGTGTCGGTACTGGGCGCGAGGTTTCGCAGGTTGTGTCGGTTCATGGCCTTCCGCCTTGGTTGCGCCGCAACACGAGGGGGTTGACCTTGTAGTCCACGGTCACGCGTCCGCCCTTGGCGCCCGGATCTCGGTCCCTGCCTCGGACCCAGCCGAGTTCCTGAAGGAGTCGCAGGCCGTCGCGGATGTCGTCCATGTCATGGCCCACGCCGCGCCAGTCCTTCCGGGCGATGTCACGAGCCGTGAAGGTGTCTCGGGGGTCGATGGCGCCAGCCTGAAGGCGGGTGGCGATCTCACCGGCCACGGTCTCGGTCCGCTCGGTCAGGGCGGCATAGACACGGCGCGCGTGCTCGGCGAGGTAGGCGACCCAGAGGATTGCCCGGTTGACGGCTTCGGCCGTCACTGGGCCAGAGCCGTTGGTCGCCGCGCACTCGGTCAGGTGGACGATCAGGGCGAGGACAGGCAGGAGCGATCGGTACTTGGTGAAGTGAGCCACGAGCACGGGGTTCGAGGGGTCGTCCAGCGACCGCTCGAACGTCTGGCGCCAGCGGTTGAACAGGGCTTGAGCCTCGGGCGTGAAACGTAGGAACGGCAAACCGGCCTCGGGCGTGGTCACGCCGAAGGCGGCAGCGTCGAGGTTGGCCAGCCGGGAGAAGATCTCGAAGAGCCGAGTTCGGGCGACGGTGTTCGGCCAGCGGTCCACGTTGACCCAGTTCGCCTTGCGATCCGGCCAGACCATGAGTTGGAAGCGCTGGATCATCCCGTCGTTGGTCTCGCCGTTGCCGAAGACATGGTGAAGATGCTGGCGCAGCGGACCCGGAGGGATGTTACCGATGACCGAGACGCAGGCGGCATCGATGCGCAGCGTGCCGCGTTCCACGCGATCGTAGACGTACGGATTCTTGCCGTTCCATGCTTCGTTGTAGAAGGCGCGGTCGTTCTCGTGGCCGTCGCGATCCATGAGGTTCAGCCAGCCGATCAGTTCATCGCGCCGCTGGGTCACGCCGTTGGTGTTCTCGTTCAGGATCATCCCGAGTTTTTCGACGGTGGCGTCGTTCACCACGAATCGACGGGCGCCCGCATTGGCGGCGTCCGCCGCTTCCCGCAGTTGGAGAAACCGCGCTTGTGCCCCGGCCTCGTCATAGACGGCCTCACCCGGCGCCGCCTTCTTGCCCTTGATCTGCTTTTCGAGTTCGGTCATCTCACCATCGCGCTTCAGAGCCTCGAACGCTCGAACCCCCTCGGCCGCGTCGTACTCGGCGAGGGCTGCCGCTTCCAGCCGAACCAACGGCGCGAGCGCCGCTTCCGAGGCAGGCGTCTTCAGTTCGCCCGGCTCGCCGATGTTGAGCGCCCAGAGATTCGGGACTTCGTTCCAGTCGTCTTCGACCTTGGGATAGATCACGCACTGACGGCCGATCACCGAGCCGAGCGCCGCGAGGAGTGGCGCCGCGACGTAGTCCGGTGGGCACTGCATCCGCTCGGCCGTGTCCTTGACGAAGGCCGCGCAGGCATCGGGGAGCATCGTGTAGTCGAAGGCAGGCACGGGCCGCAGCGTGTTCGGCAGCGGTTCAGGATCTTCCCATTCGCCTTTGGCCCGGTTCTCGGCGCGTCGTGCCTGATCGGCACGGTACGCCGTCACGGCTTCCGCATTCTCCACGGCGCGCGCTGCCAGATCTTCGTCGGAGATCTCGGGATAGCGGCGCCCCGTCCAGCGGTCGAGCAGGGGCAGGATAAACTCGTCGGCCGTGCCTTCACCGACAAGCACCGCGATCAGGTAGTCACGATCCACATCGGCGCCCGCGTCGATGACATCGCGGACTCTCTGTCGCTTGAGGACGGGATCGCGGATGATCTCGTTGCGGGGGTCGGCTGCGCGTTCGGCTTCAGCGGCAGCGTTGAAGAGTGCAACCTGTTCGTCGAGCGTTTCCTCTTTCATTGCGCGTGCCCTTCAGTGCGTGCCCGTGATGGTCCTAGTTGGTGATTCATGTTCCTCGGAGCCGGGGAGCCGACTCCGAGGAAGCACTTAGGCATCGACGGCGATCAACCGTCAGCGAGGGCACGCTTGCCAATTAGACTTACCGAGTCGTGATCTTCATCTCTTCTCCTCTGTGTGTTCGGGTTGTTGATATATCTCTCATCTTCTAGTGTGGCACAGAACGTCGTCAAATTTACGTCGCGCCCGCCTCGATTGCATTTTTTTGTCGTGTGCTCCTTGGGGCTCGCTGCTCTGCCGGTGAACCCAAGGAGATTTTTTCCAGCGTTTCAAAGACGCTGCACCAATTCGGGAAGGCTGGGCGCTCGGCGTATCCATAGAAGACGTTCGGGATGGCGGGCGGTCCCACCAACCAGATCCGCTTCTCGAAGGCGATCGCCATCCCCAACTCAGTCATCTTCCCGGCTGACCGATGCCGACGATTGAGAATGAACAAGTCGGCCGCGTGGATCTCGGCGACGTCTCGCGGCGCCTCGTGCTTCATGTGCGAGGCCGTACACCGTCGGTCACCATAAGCGAAGCCAGCATCCAGCCACGAGGCCGTGACTTCGTGCCCGAGCAGGTTGATCCGCTGGCGGATGATCCGCAAATATTCCTGATCCGTCATGCTGCCCGCGATATAGATCTTCACCGACGGCGCCGCCAGTCATCGATATTTGCGATCGTGCTCTCGGGGAAGTCACCCTCGGGCTCGGGCTCTACCACTCCGCGCTTCCGCGCCCATGCCCGTGCGACCTCGGCGAAGTCGGCGCCGAGTTGCTTCTGGCCTTCGATCGTCCAGCCGGGTGTCGGTGGCGCCACCGCCTTGGGCGCCTTCGGCGCCTTGGGCAGTGTGATCTTCTGCGCCTTGCACATCGCTTCGAGCAGCGCGATCACGCGGTCAAGTTTGTCCGTCGCGTTCATTCGGCTTCCATCTTTTCGATCGCGGCCAGCATCTCTTCGCGACTCATGGGCGTGATGCTCTTGGCGATCCGATCCATGTCGGCGCACGTCGGCCACGTCGGCGTGACAGGACCGCGCGCGTCCTTCGTGACGCTCGTGGTGATCTCGGGCATTTCAAACAGATTGCCCGTGTTCGGATCGCGGCACACGATCCCCTCGAAGACGTCGGTCGCTTCTCGGACGCCGATCATCCGCTTCGAGACCGGGTCCCTAAGTACGTGCTTGTGAATCACCGTGCGCGTCCGCTTCGAGACGGGCTTCGACGCAGGCTGCTTTGACTTTTCGATCGCGAGTAGTAGCGCATCGGTCACGGCGGCGAGCGTGCTCATGCTCTCGGTCCTCGCAACGTCGCCGCGATCTCATGACCTTTGTGCGCCCTGTTCATCGAGTTCAGCGTCGCATCCGTGCAACGCTGGCAGGAGGGGTAACGCCCATCTTCGCTGATCGCGCTCCTCGGGAACTTATCCAGCGGGAGCAGACGACGGCACATCGCGGCGCACTTCTTGCGAGGGACCGCGCGCTGTTTCGCTCGCCATTCGCGCGTATGAGCCACCGTGCAGACTTTGCAAAACTGGGCGAGGCCGAGTGGCTGACCGCGATGCTTATGGTACGACGAGAAGGGTTTCGATCGTGAACAACGCGGACACCATTTGTGCGTGGCCGTCGTCTTCGATGGTCCTTTGTAAACATGTCCGCCGTTCTCCGAGATGCACTTCCGGCAGATTCGATTGAGGCCGTCTGGCTTCGCTCGGTCGATGCCGAAGTTTTTGCTTCGCACGTGACATTGAGGACAGGTCTTCATCAGTTCACCGTAGGAAAACTGCGAGCAGGCCGAGGATCGCGGTTGGAGTCGCGTTCCCCGCCACAATGGACGAATCTCTGGAAATCCCCGCCGTCTGGACGGGCAGAGCCGCGCCTGCCGCATGCTGGAGAATTGGAACCCTCGCGCCGAACGACCGCGCCACAATCGGAGCCGTCGGCTGCGAGGGCTTGCACGGGCTCAAGCCGGTGAGCCGCGCTCGGGAAAGGTTTCGGGACGCGCACCCCGGCCGTCGGTCATCGGAACAATTTCCGACCCGGCCCGCCGTCATGACCCGAAGTCGCAGGGGTGGCTGCGTCGTCCCGAAAGTGATCTCAGTCTTCATCGTCCGAGTAAATCTTTGGGCCGTTGTCGAGGCCGGGGAACTGCTCCGAAGGTGCGCCGTTCCATGCGTCGCGCCCTTGATTCTTGGGCTCCGGCCGGTCGTCATTGATCCCGATGTAATCCAGCCGGATCGGTTCGAGATCGACATACTGGGCCACGTAGTGCTTCACCAAGGCGATCGCTTGCGCTCTCGCATTCTTCCCGACGATCACGGTGATTGAGCCGTCCGAAGGATCGCGGACCTGAACCTCGCCGCCCTTCCTCAAATCACTCAAGACACTGAGTTGCGAATCGGCCCTGTGCGTCCATCTGCGGATCGCCAAGAGTTCGGCGAGGAGTGGCGTCGCGTCGTTCCACGCCTTGACTACGTCCGCGATGGACTTCGCCATGGCCTGCTCCTCGAAGGCAACGGCAGCCTTCGCGATCGCTTTCCGCTGGGCGCGCTGTGCCTCGGCCAGATCTTCGACGGCCTGCTCTTCATTCGCGGTCGCCTCGGCCACGGCCTCACGCGAGGCCTTCATGATGATGACCGCGTCGTCGGCCATCACTTGCATCTTCTCGACGTCGTCAAGGCACCGCTTGGCCACGGCGACGCTGGCCAAGATCGCTTGACGCACGAGACCTGTCGCGTTGCCTGCGGACTCCTCAAGCACCGCGATAGCCTTCCGGTTGCTCTGGATGTCAACCATGACGACCCCCTACTTCGACTGGCCGCCGATGTCGCTTGACGTGCCGCCTTCCGGTCCCGAGATCACGCCCCGCCAGAGACCCTTCGGCCGCCGCGACTTGCTGACCGAGGTCGCAGCATCCGGGAACTTCGCGCTTGCTGCTGGAGCGATACCGGGGTCCTTCGGCGCGAGCACGTGACCATTGCCGAGCCGCGTGACGATGTCACCAACCTGACCGATCTCCTTCCGGTCGTACGACCCGCTCATGCCGAGCATCGGATCAACGGTCGGAGCCTTGTCCACCGTCTGGCCGCCGATGTAGTTCGAGCCGGGAGTGAACCGCGCGCCGCTGTTCGGCGTGGTCCTCGTGTCACCCTCGAACGTCTCGCCCGCGCCCGCGTTCGGGATCGCGTCGGGGTCCCCGCCTTCGATGCGTGAGAACCCGCCACTGATCCGTGCGAGAACTTCGTTTCCATATTCCCTGTTGAGCCGGTCGGCCGAGGTATCAGAACCGCGCGGTTGTCTCGCCTGCGGCTGGTCCTCGATCGGAAACTCGCGCGAGTTTCCATCGATCACACTCTTGAAACTAACGCGGTTGCTGATGCGATGCTTCGCTGTAGTCCCGGCGACTTTCCGGTAGGCGACCCCGCCCCCGCTCGGCTTCTTCGGGTCTTCGGGCTCCGGCTCGCCGACGTCCACCATCCCGCTCGGTGTCTCGTACGAGGCACGAGCGACGCCACGGTTGCCCTTCTCGGAGCCATCCATATCGTCATCGTCGGCGTCTGCATCCTTGTCGAAGGCTACGACGCGAGGCTTCGCACTCTTCGAGTCGTCATCGGCACCGCCCCGGCCGCCCCTCGGAGTGGCAGTCTCGGAGCCCTCCATATCGTCATCGGCATCTGCGTCCTTCTTTTCATCCTCGCTGTACGCGGCCTTGCCGACGGGCGAGAAGATGTCACCGAACGAAACCTTCGAGCGCCGGTCGCCGTTCTGCGCCTTCGCGACAGCGCGCTTCTCGGTGACGTGCGCTTCCATCTTCGCGTACAACTCCTGCGCGCTCATGCCCATCTGAAGGGCAGATTTCGCCAGTTCATCATGTGCCGCCGCCTTCACTGCGATGTCGCCCGAGTGCATCCGCTCGTACAAACTCTTCATGACTACTTTCCTCCGTTGACGACCCGGCAAATTCCGAGTCGGATGTGAGTAGCAACCCCCGCGCTCTCGTCGTTCAAGAGCGGCGTAGCCCAGTCCGCGATTGCGATGCTGCGTCCGGCGTTTCGTGAAGCCTGAAGTTGTGCGGCCGTCGCCATGCTCAGCGCGTACGAGATTCGCTTACAGGCCTCGGCGGCCATGGCGGGCTCGATGTCCTTGCCGCCCATCGTGACCACGAGGTACCGCTTACGCGGCGCCTCGAATCGAATCCGCTGGGCACGGCGCCGGATCTTCTGCTCGGCCTTGTCCGCGAGCGCCGTCTTTGCCGCTCGCGCGGCCTCGGCCTTGAGTTTGTTCGCCGCTGTCTCAGCGGTCTGGAGATCCTTCCGGCGCTGATGCTGGCGCTGCGTCTCGTCGCGTGCCTCTTCGAGTCCGCGTTGTGCGGCTGCGATGGCGCCGAGATCTCCACTTGCGACGGCGGCCGTGAGATCCGACATGGCTTTGTCCACGAGGTCGGGCTGCTTCGCCATGGGCGAGACCTCCGCTCTCGCAGGCGATGCCTGCTCCGGCTCGGCCTGCTCGGTATCGTGGGCCTGCTCTTCGACGGTCAGTGCTTCATCGGCTTCGAGATCAAGGTGGACGAGCGGACTCATGCAGTAATCCTCCCAAGGTTTGCCGTGACGGACCTGCGGCCACGTGGATCGCGGACGCGGAGCGCTTCGATATGATCGAGGACATCGAGCAGGCTGACCCGCATCGGCGATTGCCGGACGACACGAACGAGGCCGCGCGTTCGCAGGCGATACTTGAGCGTGTTCGTCGGGACGCCGACGAGGGCCGCCGCCTCCATGACGCTGACCGAGAGCGTGTGACCTGTCTTCATTGGGTCCGAGCCTCCCCTGCTGTGACCGTGGGGCGCTCGGTACTGGCGAGCCGTCCGGGACGGTGTTCTACGTCTACTTCCAAGCGTATCACGGTTCCGCTTTTCGCTGACAATAAAGTTCCATAGATCTGAAACTATCGAAGTGTGCGCTGTAACTTACTGGAAACATAGAGGAACATGAGGCCTTGCTATACCCGCTATAGACCTGTATCATCAGAGATCTAAGGAGGTAGGCCATGGACAAGGCAGTCAGGGAGTACATGAGGAAGATCGGCAAGAAGGGCGGCCAGACGGTCACGGCCGCGAAGCGCGCATCACTCGCCAGAGCGCGCGCGATCAAGGCGGCGAAGGCGAAGAAAGGAACCTCAAAGTGACGCGCGCGGGGATCTACGCAAGGAAAAGCACAGTAGATGAACGCACTGCTGAGGACGGCAAGTCCGTTGCCCGGCAGGTCGCAGCCGCGAAGGCGTTCGCCAAGTCGAAGGGCTCGACGGTGGCCGACGAGAATATCTTCGTGGACGAGAAAGTCTCGGGCGCGGAGTTCATTCGCCGTCCGGGCTTGAACCTCCTGCTCGATGCCGTCGAGCGGAAAGCGTTCGATGTCCTCGTGGTCTGGGAGCAGTCGCGCCTCGGCCGCGATACGTTCCGCACGGGGTCGCTGATTCAGACGATTGAGGATGCCGGAATCAAGATCGTGAGTTATTCAGACGGCAGTGCGATCACGCTCGAAGGTGACATGGGCGAGTTCGGCACGTTCATGAAGGGGCACACTGACGCGGCGGCGAAGAAACTCGCTTCAAAGCGCGTGCGGGAAGCGCACGGAGATAAGACCGTGCTGGGGCATGCGACAGGACAGCGGACGCTCGGCTACGACCTGAAGCGCGTCGGCGATCACACGGAGCGCGTCATCAATCGGAAGCAAGCGGACATCATCAAACGCATCTTCGAGATGTCAGCCGCAGGCGAAGGCGATCGGGCCATTGCCCAGACGCTCAACCGCGAGAGCGTTCCCTACTTCGTATGGAGCACGAAGAAGTCTGACGGCTTGCGTCCCGACGGCTGGATCGTCGGCGGCGCGTGGAAACGGATCACGGTCGGCCGCATTCTCTCGAATGAGACTTATTTGGGTCGGCAGATCTGGGGCAAGAAGAAGATCGTAACCAAGGGCGGTCGCGCGAAGATGGAGGTCAAGCAGCCGAAGTCCGCGTGGATCGTGACGGAGATCCCCAGCCTGCGTATCATCTCGGATGCGCTCTGGGAGAAAGTGCGGGCCGTCAAGGTGCGGTCTCGCGCTCGGCATCTCGCAGGTGGCGCCCATTCGGGCAAGGGGCGCCCCGCAAAATACCTGCTCACGGGCATCGGCAAGTGCGGCTCGTGTGGCGGCTCGCTCGCCGTCTTCAGTCACGGCGGCCCGAGCACGGTTCGCTACTACTGCTCGCAGCGGTACGCGGGCGCCAAGAAGAAGTGTAGCAACGGGCAGGGCATCCCAGTCTCAGCGCTCGACGCAGCGGTGGCCGGGGCCGTGAAAACGGACCTGCTCTCCGACATCCCGAGGCTAGAGAAGATCTGCCGCGAGCATCAGGATCAGTACCAGCGCATGCTCGACGCGGAGCGCAAGGCGGCCGGACCGAACCCGGCCGTCCAGATCAAGACGCTGGAGAAGAAGGCTGGGCGGCTGGCGGCCACGATCGCCAACGGTGGGAGCCCCGCCGTCGAGAAGTTGCTACGCGAGACCGAGGGCGAGATCGAACGGCTGAAGGCTATCGAGTTCTCCCCGGCCCTGCCTGCGATCAATCTCCGGGCCGTGCTGGCGGGCGCCGTGAAGGACCTGAAGGGCGGCCATGGGCTGCTCAAGGGTGACCCGGCGAAGTTGTGGCACGTCTACCAGAGCGCCGTCGGCGTGGACCGTGACCTACTGACCCGGCTGGGCATCTCGAAGATCGTAGTCGTCAGGAAGAAGGACGGCTGGAGCCTCGACGGGCTGGCCAATCTCTCCGGGCTCGTCGGAGCGGTAGGAAATGGATCTCCGCTAGTCAGCAGCGAGCCCACCGGATCGCCGTAGAAGATCTCGGGATCGTTCGCCGGGCGGCCCTCGGCGTCGATGAACCAGCCTGGAGGCGCCTGCTGCTTGCGGTTCTTCTTCACGCGC
>Ga0070698_100004375_pt1 | contig 15523 bp, 11 predicted proteins | sample KBSK1502metaG_FD_65477 | JGI IMG/M metagenome (GOLD analysis project Ga0070698, IMG submission 65477) | Corn, switchgrass and miscanthus rhizosphere microbial communities from Kellogg Biological Station, Michigan, USA - KBS K1-50-2 metaG | ecosystem: Host-associated > Plants > Roots >...
CGCCATGCACACCGACGCCGCCCACGCGTGGACCGTGCCGGAGCTCGCAGCTCTCAGCAGGCTCTCACGCGCTGCGTTCGCCCGCATCTTTCAGCTCGCACTCGGGCAGGCGCCGATGCAGTACCTGACCGAATGGCGGATGACCCTGGCACGAGACCACCTACGCGCCGGCGAGCTAACCCTCGCGCAGATCGGCGCACGCACCGGCTACGCCTCCCCCTACGCCTTCGCCGCTGCGTTCCGACGCCACCACGGAGCTCCACCCGGCCAATGGCGACAAAAGCAGACGAGAAGCACGCAAGTCGCGCAGGCAGCCGAAGGCGGGAATCCTGAGCAACGAACGCTACACGGGGAGGCTTCCGCGGAATGACGGCCCGGTTTTTGAAGGCGCCTATCCGACACTCGTCGAGTCGGCGACGTGGGGTGCGCGTGTTCGTGTGATGATGTCGCGCGCGATCCCCGAGCGAAGCCTTCGGACCTACCGCGTGTATGCGCTGACCGGCCTTCTTCGGTGTGGCCGGTGCGGTGGCGCGGTCAGCGGGTGGAACCGGCTCCGCACCGAGCGCAAAAGCAAACGTCGCTAGTTCTACTCCACGGACTGATTGAATATCAGCCGGATGACCTTGGCTGCTGGCTCGTCAACCTCTGTCCAGGTCTTCGTGACCTTCCCATTCGCCGAGGCGCGCGAGGTCATCGATCCCGAGAACGAGGACTACCCGCTCTACGTGAACTGAACATTCCAGCATGAGCGGGAGTTTCTCCGGTCTTCCCGGCGGCATACTGAGCGCGTGACGCCGAGTCGAACGATCGCGGTCGCTGTGCTGACGTTCGTGGCCGCGGTCACGGCTGAGCGAGTCGGGGAAGAATTCGGGACGGGGAGAGTCCTGAACATCGACGGAGAAATCAACCACGCCCTCTTCCATTTCTCATGGGCCGCGCTGACCATGGCTCTGGCGCTCGGGGTCCGTAGAGCTCGCAGCGCCTGGTCCGCGACAGGCTGGACCGCGCGGAGCCTCTTCTTCGCGCAGATGTTCGCTCTGTTGTCGGTAGCAGGTAACGTTCTCGCGGGCGTGGGTGTCTTCGTTCCATTCCCTGAAAGCAAGGGGGACCCAGGGCAGATGTACATCTACTTAATTCACCCTCACAACGTCGGAGAGGTTGTGGGCGTGGGGTCGGCTCTGATCCTGCTGGCGGTCTGCCTGGTCATGCTGGGCGTCGGGGTCCGAGGAGCACTGCGACCGAGAGCCCAACCGGCCTGACATCGCAGTGGCCCTACTCGCGCGGTGATGACACTCGGTTGTGTGTGGCGCGCGAGGTCATCGATCTAGCGAACGACGACTGGCGCCTGTGGAGCAGCTGCCCAGGCACCGCCGCCTACCGGCGTGGGCCGAATCGACTGACGTACCGGGGGCGAGCCGCGATGCACGCGTAGGCCGTCGATGGCTTCGGCGGCGGACCCGCCGCCGGGAACACCGAAAAGCGTCCGGCCCGCTGCCGCCCCAACAGCTGCGGTGGGTCCGGGACGTTGAGGCCGAGCTGCCTGAGCCACCCTGTTGCCCAGCCGAGTAACGCGAGCACCGCAAGCACAGTCAGAGCGCGAATTACGTCCTGCGTGCCTTGTCCGACGGGTGCCGTGAAGAATCGAATTAGTCTGTCGACGCCCGAGGCGTTGAGAGCAGGCATCGCTGAAGGCGGTTTGGGTTGTCCCCCACCTCACCTGCGGTGCGCGTTGTCGACGGCGCTCTCTCATCGGTGAACTGTGCGTCGAGCTCAGTGACGATGCGTCGGTAGTCGTCGAGTGACGAGATGCGCAGGAACCCCCGGATGTTATCCACGTCGACGTGAAAGATCCACTCGCCATCCGCAGACTCGGTGGACCCACCGTACACGTACTTCTCCTCCTGCATCACGAGGAAGAGCCTGCGCACCAACGCGTCTGTTCGTGTGAGTTGGTCGACGACTGGGAAGGTATGACGGCCGACGAACGGAGAGCGCTGCTTACGGCAATCTTCGACCGGATCATTGCGACGCGGGCGGGAATCGAGCGACTGGAACCCTCTGATGACTGGCGCCCGTACCTGACCGTAGCGTTCCCGAGACCGGTCCGGGTGCCGACGGAGCGGAAGACGGGGCTCGAACCCGCGACCTCGTCCTTGGCAAGGACGCGCTCTACCAACTGAGCCACTTCCGCGCACGCGAGACAAGCCAAGTATATCCGTCAGCTTCGCCGCCGCCCCGGTTGCCTCGCCCGGAACCGCTCGAGGTCTGCCGGTGTCACGGTCCAACTCCAGCCGACGCGCTCTCCCCGAAGCCGACCGAGCCTCAGCCAACGGCGGACCAACTCGGGATTTCTCTTCAGGATCGACGCGACCTGATCAACCGTCAGCCGCTTCATCGCGGGACTGTCCCGGTTAGTAGTGAGATACTACTAGTGGTGCGCGGACGCAATGCAAGGCCGTAAATCACCGTGGATAGGTCTCGACGATGCCCAAAGACACGACGACGCGAGGCGAGCTGAGCGAGCTCGAGATAGCGACAGCCTTGGCACGCGCCGGTCGGCGCGTGCTGCGGCCGCTCTCGGCGGGGCTCCGGTACGACCTCGCGGTCGACAACGGCGATGGGACACTTTGCCGGATCCAGTGCAAGACCGGAATCCTCCGCGATGGCTTCATCGAATTCAACGTGGTGAGTTTCGACGGCCGAAGGCCGAACGGCGTTTCGTATGTCGGACAGATCGACGCGTTCGGGATCCACTGCCCGCAAAACGGCCGCTCCTATTTGGTTCCGCTGACCGCGCTGCACGCATCTGTCTCGAAGGGCCGACTAAGAGTGCTCCCAGCGAAGAATCGTCAGGTGTCAGGGATTAGCCTCGCGGAGGCCTTCGAAATCACGAGCGCTGTGGAGTTTCGTCCCCGTTCCGGAACAGAAGGATCGACGCAGTGAATCCGTGAACGAAATTGCGGCCCGCGACCGGGCCGAGCTCGCCCGCCGCGAAGAACCCCGCGACCGGGATATCACCGAACGCGCGCCGCACCGCGCCGACGTCGTGGTCAGGCTGACCGAACAGTCCCTGACCGCGCCCGTTGCACGAGAAGAGGAGCGCCCCCGCGACAGGCGCCGCGCGCTCCGGCTCGAGCATCGCCCGCAGATCCTCGCGCGCTGACTCCGCATCCCGCACTTGGAACTGGACGGTCTGCCCCACCTCAGCCATGTCGCTGATCGCGATCGCCCCCGTGTCGCGATCGACGCCCACGAGGTTGCGGATCACGAAGTCGCCGCGGCCGAGCTCGGGCTTGAGCTCGGTGGTGGCCTGGCCGACATGGAGGCCGCGCCGCATCAACAGCTGATCGCGTTCGGTCGCGGTCGTGTAGAGCTCCTCGACACGCTTCAGCGCCGGCTGACCACCGAGCTCGAAGACGATGTTGCGCTCCGCACGCGTGATCGCGAACGTTTCGCCGACCGGCCGGCACCCCTGCGACACGACCGCGGTCGCACCCTGCGCGCCCTCGAGGATCGCACCGATCGCGCCCTCGGTGAGCACTTCGTCGTCCGCGATGAGGCGCGTGCGCCCCGCGACGATGCCGCCGGACGCCATCCCCCCGACGATCGGCAAGCCGGGCGCGTGCTCGTTCAGGTGATCAAGCAGCAGATGCGCGGGGAACGTGTACGGATCCGCAAGCATGACCAGCACGCTGTCGGGCGCACGGGTCGGCACCTCCTCGAGGCCGTCGAAGACACCGTGCTCCTCTTCCTCGGCGTAGGTGAGGGTGAAGGGTCGCACCCTGACGCCGGGAAGCGTCGCCGCCCACGCGGAGACAGCGGGCGCGTCCTCGACTTCGCGAGCACCTCCGATGACCCCACCCGCCACGCACCCGAGAAGCGTTCCGCCACCGAGGCTCGCGTTCGCGCTCTCGACGATCGACTCGAGCTCGTCCTCGAATTGCGGTGCGACAAAGAGGAACGCGAGGTCCGGAATCGCGCCGTTCAGAGGAGCGAGCGCGGTCCCGAGCGCATCCTCCGTCGCCGCGAGGCCGGAGCGCCGCGTCGAGATACCGGCGCCGACGCGTAGGCTCGCGCGCCGCGTGGTCATGCCGTGAGCCTATCGCGGAGTCCTAGCTGTCTGGGGTGTCGGAGCGCCGGACGGGGGCGAGCCCAGTCCGCCGGACGTGCAGCGCGAGGGCCCCAGCCGCGATCGCGAAAATCGTGACCTCTAGGAGGAGCGACGTCTGGTAATCGCGGCTACTTGTGAAGCACGCAACGCTTGCGGTGCAGCTCGACTCCGACGTACAACATCGAATGGGCCTCCATCCTGTCGTTCGTTGATTAGCCGATCATTGAACCGCCGTGAACACGGGAGCGGAGGCGTGCTCCCTCATGGCGTCAGCAATGAGGACGGGCGGAGCATGAGCGAAACAAAGCACATCCTCGCGTTCGACATCGGCGGGACCAAGCTCGCGGCCGCCGTCGTGAACTCGGACGGCGGTGTCGTTGCAGAAGCGCGCACGCCGACTATCGCGGACGGCGAAGCTCTCTACGCACAGCTCGAATCGCTGGGCAGATCGGTCGTGAAGAGCTCCGGGAGACACGTCTCGGCGGTCGGCGCTGGATGCGGCGGTCCGATGCAGTTTCCGAGCGGCGTGGTCTCGCCACTCTTCATTCCGCAGTGGCGCGACTTTGCGTTGCGCGACCGGCTGGCCTTGTCGTTCGGCGTCGAAGCCGTCGTCGACAACGACGCGAAGGCGATGGCCCTCGGCGAATGGTGGCGCGGGGCCGGTCGTGGCAGCCGGAACATGCTGGGGATGGTGGTGTCGACCGGCATCGGCGGGGGCCTGATCATCGACGGAAGGCTGCTCGACGGCGAGCACGGTCACGCCGGGCACATCGGCCATGTGAATGTCGGGCCCGACGGCCCCGTCTGCCGGTGCGGGGCAAGAGGATGCCTCACCGGCATCGCCTCGGGCGCAGCCATCGCGCGGCGAATCGCCGAGGCGCAGGGCTCGGGTGAGCCGACCGTACTTAAGGCGGGAGCGACCGCCGAAGACGCGGCGCACGCGGCCCGCGCTCACGACACGCTCGCGGCTCGGCTCTTCGCAGAGGCCGCCGCCGGCCTCGGGCGAGGGATCGCTTCTACGGTGTCACTGCTGGATCTCGACCGCGTCGTGATCGGCGGAAGCATCGCGATCGAGGCGTGGGATCTCATCGGGGACGGGCTCGAGACGGAGCTTCGGGCGCGTGCCCGGAGCGCGTTCACCCGTGACGTGCGAGTCCTGCGCGCGTCGCTCGGGCAACGGGCGGGGCTCGTTGGCGCCGCCGCCCTCGCGCTACGGCGCGCTGAGTCTTAGCCCTTCACCGCGCCGGCGGTAAGACCGCCGACGTAGTGCTCGACGAAGAACGAATAGATGAGCGCGACCGGCACCGAGCCGAGGAGTGCCCCCGCCATGAGCGATCCCCAGAAATACACGTCGCCCTTCACAAGCTCGGTCACGACACCGACCGGGATCGTCTTGATGTCCGTCGAGTTCGTGAAGACGAGGGCGTAGATGAACTCGTTCCAGGAGAGCGTGAATGCGAAGATGGCGGCCGAGAGGATCCCCGGCAGCGCGAGCGGCAGCACGATCTGCGTCATCGCGCGAAGGCGGCTCGCCCCATCGATGAGCGCGCTCTCCTCGAGCTCGCGGGGGATGCTGCGGAAGTAGCCCATCAGCAGCCAGGTGCTGAACGGGATGAGGATCGTCGGGTACGTGAGGATCATCGACCAGAGGGTGTTTGAGAGGCCGAGCTGACGGACGACCTCGAGGAGGGGTAGGAAGAGCAGCGTCTGCGGGACGAGGTAGGTCACGAAGATCGCGCCGGCGATCGCCCCGGCTCCGCGGAAACGCAGCCGGGCGAGGGCGTAGCCGGCGAGGGTGCTGCACACGAGGGAGATGGCGGTCGCGACCACCGAGATCGTCAGGGTGTTAAGCGCCCAGCGCAAGAAACCCGTCTCCGCTAAGAGGACGCGGTAGTGCTCGAGCGTCGGCTCGAAGACCCAGAAGGGCAGTCCGTTCAGGTCGATGAGCTCGCGATCCGTCTTGAGCGAGGTGATCAACATCCAATAGAAGGGGAAGAGGAGGAGGATCGACGCGAGCGAGAGCGGCAGGTAGAGCGTGAGGAGCCGGCGGGAGGCGGTCGCGGTCATATCGACGACCGCCTCATGTAGACGAGCAGCGCGACGACGCAGACGATGAGCACGGGGAACATGTAAAGGGAGATCGCGGCGCCCTGGGACAACTGCCCGGCGCGCACCGCGACGTCATAGGCCAGGGTCCCGAGCAGGTGCGTACTGTTCGCCGGACCACCCCGGGTCAGCACGTAGACGAGCTGGAAGTCGGAGATCGTCCAGACCGTAGAGAAGAGCAGGACGATGAGCACCACGGGCCTGATGAGCGGGATCGTGATCCGCCAGAAGCGTTGCCACGGCGATGCGCCATCGACCGCGGCGGCGTCGAGAAGCTCGCGGTCGACCGTCTGAAGCCCCGCGAGGATGCTGATGGCGAAGAACGGCGTCCCCCGCCAGACGTTCGCGATGATGATCGAGGTCATCGCCCACGCGCCCTCGCCGAGCCAGTTGATCCCGCGATCCGCGAGACCGCTCCGCACGATTACCCAGTTGAAGACGCTGAACGTCGCGTCGAAGAGCCAGAGCCACGCGATTGCCGAGAGCGCGGTGGGCACGATCCAGGGCAAGAGGAGCGCCGCGCGCGCGATGTTTTTCAAGCGGAAGGACTGGTTCATGAGGACCGCGAGGCCGATCCCAAGCGCGAGCTTGAAGACGACGGTCACTCCCGTGTACACGAACGTGTTCCGCACCGTCTGCAGGAAGATCTGGCTTCGGAGCTCATCCGTAAAGTTATCGAGGCCGACGAAGCGCACCACGCTCGTCGAGACGGACTGGTCCGTGACCGCGAGCCAGAGCGAAGTGATGAACGGCCAGCCGATGAACGCCGCGAGGATCAGGACACCGGGCAGCAGGAGGACATAAGCGAGCACGCCCTGCCGGTCGAGCAGCTCCCCGATGCTGGGGAGCTGCCCCGCGGTGACGGGCCGCTCGTGCGTTTCCGCCCGCACCGCGCGAGCCTACTCTGGAGCCGTACGGCGGAGCGGCAGGACCGCTAGAGCTTGTAGACCTTCTTCAGTTCCCCCTCCGCCCAGCTCATCGCCGACTCAGGCGTCTCGCCTTGCGCGACCTTGGCGAACATGTCGACGAGGATGTACTTCGACCCCGATTCCGCGGCCGCCTGACTTGGCGGCGCCGGGTAGCCGTACCACTTGGTGAGTGTGCCGACCTTCTTGAACGGATCGAACTTGGGGTCCGTCGACGGCCAGAGGTCGCCCTCTCCCTTCTTGTACGGCGCGAGCGTGTAGCCGCTGCCCGCCTTCATGAAGCCGCCATAGGTCTTGGGCGACATGATGTACGAGACTAGCTCGCGCGCGGGTCCGGGGTCCTTCACGTACTTCGGGATCGCGTACTGGAACGGCACGCCGAGGAGGACTTGTCCCTTCGGACCGGCCGGCAGGAGCGCCAGTTGCGTGTCCTTGGCGAGGTCGGGGTCGGCCTTCAGCGCGGTGAGGTAGATGGATGCGCCATTGAGCGTGGCCCAGATCTGCTTCGCGGCGTACGCGCGGTTGTTGCTCGAGTCGTCCCAGGAGAGGCATTGGGGATCGGCGCTCTTGTCGAAAAATTCCTTGAACGCCACGAGCGCGTCCTTGGTCGCCGCGCTGTTCACGGCGATCTTCTTACCGGTCTCGTCCGTCTCCGATCCCCCGTAAGACCAGAGGAAGGGCTGGACGAACGTCGGCGGATCGCCGAAGGAGTGGCCCAGGGCCTGTCCGAGGAACAGCTTCGACTTGGATTTCGCGTCTGCAGCGACCTTCGTGAGGTCGGACCACGTCGCCGGGAATTTGTCCGCGCCCGCCTGCTTCAGAACGCTCTCGCGCCAGTGGATCGCGTTCCCCAGAAGACCGAAGGGAACGGCGCGCCATACGCCCTGCACCTGGGAGTTCTGCTTCATCGCGTCGTAAAAGCCGCCGCCGTCGCTTCCGACCTTCTCCGCTATCACGCCGACGTCGCTGAGCTTGTCGGCGTAGAGGTGTGCCCACGTCCATTGCAGGAGCATCACGTCGGGGCCGCCGCCCGCCTGGAGCGCGGCGACGATCTTCGGTTGCGCCTCGTTCGCCGACACGAGCTCGACCGTGAGATCGACACCATTCGGCTTGGCCCAGTCGTTGACGAGAGTCTCCTTGAACCACTTGTCCTCGTCCGGGACGAAGCTCGTCCAGTGGAGAAGGTTGACCTTTGTGCCCCTGAGCTGGACCGCCCCGACGGGCGACCCGGTTGCGGAGCCGGTCGCGGGCGCCGGGGCCGGACCGCACGCGGCCGCGGCAGCGAGCGCCGCGGTGTAGTAGATGAAGCGCCGTCTCGAGAAGAGCCGATCAGTCGAGGTCGTGATCTCCCGCCGCTCCATGAGGAACCTCCCGACCGCCGATGTCGGCGGGAGTATGTTCCCGACCCAGCCGCCGTCAACTGACGTAGCCTGCGGCCGTGCGCGCACTGGTCTGGCGCGGTCCGCGGCAGCTCGCGGTCGAGAACGTCGGCGAGCCGCGGCGAGGCGACGATGAAGTCATCGTGCAACCGGAAGCCGCGGGGATCTGCGGCTCCGAGATCGAGGGCTACCTCGGACGGATGGCGAACCGCGTTCCGCCCCTCGTCATGGGGCATGAGTTCGCTGGGATGGTCGTGGCGGCCGGAACTGAAGCCGGTCGGGAGTGGGCCGGGCGCCGCGTGGCGGTAAATCCACTCCTCTCCTGTCGTGTCTGCGTGCGCTGCAGAGCGGGCGAGCGGAACCTATGCGCGGAGAGGCGCCTCGTCGGCGTGAACGTGTCTGGAGGCTTCGCTGAGCGCGTGGCCGTCCCGGCCGCGAACCTCGTAGCGCTGCGCGACGGTGTCGATGCACGGACCGGCGCGCTCGTCGAGCCGCTCGCGAACGCTGTCCACGCGATCGGACTCGGGCGCCGGCTCGTGTCGAAGGGGACCGCGATCGTCTTCGGGGCCGGCACGATCGGCCTCTTCGCGCTTCACGCCGCGCGCGCCGCGGGCATCACGGACGTGCGCGTCGTCGAGCCGCACGAAGCGCGTCGCGCGGCGGCGCGCGCGGCGGGCGCTCGCGCAACGCACGCCGATTCCACCGAGCTCGCCCGGGAGCGAAACGCCGATCTCGTGGTCGACGCCGTCGGCGCCACGGCGACGCGCCGAGCCGCGCTCGAGGTCGCGCGCCCGGGAGGCGCGGTGGTGCTTCTCGGGCTGCACGAGAACGAGAGCGCGCTGCCCTTCCACCGAGTGGTGCGCGATCAGATCGCGCTGCAGGGCTCCTTCGCCTACACGGATGCGGACTTCGCGACGGCGCTCGAGCTCCTCACGAGCGGCAAAGTCTCGCTGGGCGAGCTCGCGGGGACGCGTCCGCTCGACGAGGGGCCCGAGCTATTCGCGACGCTCGCCGCCGGTCCGACGGCGCAGCTCAAGACGTTCCTCTCCGCGCTAGCGTCGTGAAGCTCAAGGGGCCCGTGGCGGTCGTCGCCACGACCGGTACTACTTCGTACGTCGCGATCGCGCTCGCGTCTTCGCCGGCCGCGTCTTCGCGAGATTGTGCCCGACGGCGGCCTTCACGATCGCTTTCAGCGCCTGTTCATCGAGCTTCTCGTTCCGAGAGACGTCGATCGCCCGCGACTTGCCCAAGAGCTGCGCGTTGAAGAGCTTCTTCGGGTCCGGAAGGCTTGAGCCCGCGGAGAACGAGAGCCTCACCCGCTCCTTGAGGATGATCCCGACACACACCATCCCGTCGTGCGACCAGACGGCCGAGCCCAGTGGGTTGCTGGGCCGCTTCCACTTCACATCCTCCGCAATCTCGGGGTCCGCGTTGTGGACGATCTTGCGGAGCTTCGCCAGGATCGCGCCGCGCCAATCGGGCGTCTTCGCAATCAACTCATCGACCGGTCCCGCTCGTGTCATGTCAGCGCCGCACTCCCTCGTCTATCGGGTCTCGGCCGTGCCGCGGGCCACGGGCCGGACGTTATCGCATCGCGGCGTGCGGCAAATCGACGCGCGAGTCGCGTCGGACGAATTCCGAGTCGGCCTCTCGGTCGCGCCACAGGGAAACGACGATGGTGCGTAACTCCGCATCCGTGTAACCAGGCATGCCTTTGTCGGATGGTCGAGGTTGCTTCACGTCCCGAAGTACGGAGAGCGGCGCGTCGCCGGTACCGGCGGCGGTGGCGCCGTGCCAGCTCCCAGTTAGGTCCGGCTTGCGCCGGACGCTGTGCAAGCGTCTTCCCATGTGCCGGCCGTCAAGGTCGGCCTTCGCCTTCCTGTGACAGCCTTCAACGCGTCCGTTGTGGCCTACCGCGCTCACGAATCCAGCGAACAATCCACGCCAGTCCGAACGGGACGCCAAGAAAGCCGATCCATAGGGTCAGAAGGAGCGCCTGATCCAACGGCCGACGGCCGAATAGCGCGCCGATGAGCGCGAAGACGGTCCCCACGACTACGAAACCGACCCAGCTGAAAGCACACCCTTGCGCCAGACTCGGCGTACCGAACCAGGGGATGCGCGGATGTTCAAGACGTAGGTTGTAAATGGCCAAGTACAGGAAGAACAGACCGAAAAGGACCGTGAGCCCGCTGAACTCTGGCTTGTAGTCAACACGACCGCCCCACGCGTTGATCACTCCTACAAGAGACGGAAGAGCCAAGAGCAGCAGTAAAAGGCTCGCGATGTACGAGATTGCCCGATTCACGCGCGACCAACGTAGCGATCCCTCCAACCGGTTCCGTGTCAGCCGCTTGGCAATGGTTTTGGCACGCCGAGATCGCGACGGTCAGGGTTGCAGGGCACTGTGTTAGAGGGTACGTGCCCGGAGCCGGATCAGTCAGTCAAGCACTCGGCCGCGATCCCCAGCACAAGACCCTTTCTGCTAATCACGGCAGGCAGACTGTTGCTCCACAAGTCGGGCCGCGCCGGAGCTGCTGTATAGACCACGCTTCTGACCTGCTCAGGACGCACCACCAGCACACGCTTCGGGCCCGGGGCGCAACTTCTGAGATAGAGAACGTTGTCGGTGCGAGCAAGTTATGTGTACCGGCCATCCAGATCTGCGGCCTCCATGAAAGTGACGTCAGCCAGCCGGCCATTGAAAGGCTCGAGTCCGATAACAACGGCCCCTGTGGCGAGTAGGGCCAGAACGGGCCCAAGCCCCGAGACTGTTGATCTCATCGCCCAATTCCTGCCACTCCCGCGCGTCTTCCGGAGCGTCACGAAGCGCCTTGCCTCGCTCACGAAGTTCGTTCATGCGGGCCAGATGCTCGTCAGCCACTCGTCTGATCTCGTCTGCCCTACGACGCAGACTGGCTCGCCGGTGGAGGATCGGAGCATTCCGTACAAATGGCAGCAGGTTAGCTAGGAACATCCCCCCGCCCACGAGCACCGGACCTATACCCGCCGTGGCCAATTCCCCCACAGAAGCGGCGAGCGCAGCCGGTACGGCAGGAATAATCGGGTCGGACCGAAACCCCATGACCCTTGTAATTGCGCCCAGGACCGGGAGGAAAACAACAGCGATCGGCGTCGCTTTCGACAAGACCTCCCACGTGTATGCGTCCGGGCTCGCGCCGGACTCGACGGCATCGACCACGGCTACAGGTTAGCCATCCCCAATGGTTCAGAGGCTTCGTAAACGTGGCCAGCGCGAGCCCAGTCGTGAAGTCATGGCGAGTTTGCTTCTGTGCCGAGGGCCAGAATCGAACTGGCGACACATGGTTCTTCACGTCATGTTCCGAGCGATATGCGAATTCGCGCCTGAACACACTCGCGACGACACATGGTTATGGGCGACAACAAATTGTTCAACAAGAAGACGGCGAGCAGGCAGTTCCGTCCTTTGTTGTCGACGACACAAAGATTCGAGTGAGAGCGGCTGATCTCACTCTGTGGGCATGCCCCACCCCTTCCCCTGGCTCAGTTAAAGGTGGGTGCGTGGTCTGCTACCCGGTGGCACCCCGGGAGCGGGCAGATGGGAGGCTCGGTCAAGGTGCTCGCCCCCCATTGAGCCATTGCGCGGCTGCGACCGGACCGATCTGGGCGAGGCTCCTTGAACCCATCGGCTGCGAATCGAGATGGCCCCGCCGGATATTTCTCTGCCGTACCGGATGCCATTGCCACGCACGCGCTGTTATGCAAGCCGACGGGCCAATTGGGTTCGCGACTTGACTTCCAGCTTCATGAAGGCCTTGCCGAGGTGGTATTCGACGGTGCGCGGGCTGATGAAGAGTTGTGCCGCGATCTCGCGGTTAGTTCCACCGAGGGCCGCAAGGCGGGCCACTTGCGCCTCCTGCGGTGTGAGCTGGTCGATCGTGTCGATCGTCCTCTTCCGCGCTCGCTCGCCGCTCGCCTCGAGCTCGAGGCGCCCTCGTTCGGCGAACGCTTCGGCGCCGAAGCTAGTGAATAGGTCATACGCAGCGCGGAGTTCCGTGCGGGCATCGACGCGACGACCCATTCTGCGCAGCCACTCGCCGTAGAGGAGACGCGCTCGGGCCAGATCCAGCTGCAACCGTGTGGGCGCTAGTCGGTCAATCGCCTCACGGTAGAGCGCCTCGGCGACGTCGTCCCCGCTCACGAGCGCTCGAGAGCGCGCTTCAACACCAAGTGCCCACGGCGTCCCGCTCGCCTGCGTCGATTGCCGGAGGAGCTCGACCGCTTTGACAGCCTCCTCGGCGTGCCCACTACGGCTGGCGGCCTCGATCAGTTCGACCACCGCGATCATCCAGAAGTACACCTCCGTCGGATTCACAGTCGCCTGAGTGGCATGGGCGAACGCCTCCTGGTAGTGGCCCGCGCCGTTCTTCAATACCGCGTTGGCCCAGTGGCCCACTGTGATGCCCATCCCCTCCCCGCGTGCGGCAAAGCCGTCCGTCTCGACCCGAACCAGCCGGCTGAGTTCAGCCTCGCGGCCCCCGAACGCCGCCAGCGGCATCGCCGCGTAGGCCGGGAAGAGCCGATTGTCGGTCGCCTTGGCGAGCGCTGCCGCCTCCTCCACGAGCAGCGCGGCTTCGCGGAATTCGCCCGTGAGCAGGTGAATGCTGACCCGGCTGCTCAACGCAAAAGGTAGCTCTGCCAGCGCGCCCAGGTCGCGAGCGACCCGGATCTGCTGGCGCGTCAATGCCTCCCAGTCCTCATAGCTCCAGATCGTCCCGGCAGCGCGGCCTGCCAGCCATCGCCAGCGAAGCCCATCCTCCGGACGGAGGTCTGGGCGGAGGAAGGCCTGCACGGCTTGCCGAAGGGCGACGGTCCCGGCGGCCGGGCCGCCCGCGACGAGCAGGGCCAACCCGTCGAGCAGAAGATCGAGCGGGCGCGACGGTGTGACCTGCGGGGCCGAGCGTGCGAGCGTCGCGATCTCGAGCGCGTCGGGCGATTCGCCAAGTCGGCCCACGAAGAGCGCGGCCGTAAGCGCGTCGAGATAGAGCTCACGCGCACGCCCCGCGTCAATGTCGTGAAAGGCGCGCGCCGCCGCTAGCAGGCGGGCCGGTGCTTGCCTTCCCCGATCAGCAGCGAACAAGATCCGCGCGCGGAGAACCTCGGCTTCCGCGCGGTGCCATTCGTCGAGTTGGCCGCTCTCGGCACTCGAGACTAGTAGCAGCGCCTCATCGAGTGCTCCTACCTGGTACTTCGGGGTCGCTGCGGCGAGCGCGCGGACCGCGCGGCGTTGCGGGTCTATCGTGAGGGTCGCCGCGCGCTCAAGAAAGGCTGCTGCAGCGGCGACTCCGCCCCGGGCTCGAGCACGGTCCGCGGATCGCTCCAGTTCGGAAGCGACGTCTTCATCGGGCTCCGACGCCGCCTCAGCCCGGTGCCATGCCCTGCGGTCAGGATCAGCCACGGGATCCGTCGCACATGCAAGTGCCCGGTGCGCCTCACGGCGTTCGCTGAGCTCCGCCGCGCAGTAGACCGCCGACCGCACGAGCGGATGCCGGAACGCGACCCGCTGGCCCACCTCGATGAGTCCTTCCGATCGGATCGCGTCGGCCGCCGAGCCGGAAACGCCGAGCTCCGACGCGGCGCGCCAAAGGAGCGCGGGATCACCGGTCGCGTCCGCTGCGGCGAGGAGTAACAGCCGCCGGGAATCGCCGGGGAGCGCCCCGAGCCGACGCGTGAAGCTCGCCTCGATCTGTGCGTGCACCGGCAGAGCGGTGGGCGACCCGAAGCCACCGGCGAGTTGTGCCGGCGTGAACGCCCTCGGTAGCTCGACCAGAGCCAGCGGGTTCCCATGCGTCTCGGCGACCAGCCGATCGAGCACGTCATCATCGAGCGCGGCCGGGAGGACGGACTCGAGCAATGCCTTGGCATCGCGATAGCCAAGAGGCGCGACATGCAGCTCGGGGAGGCGAGCGAATGCTGGGCCGATTTCGCGCAGCGCGAACACCAACGCGACGTGCTCCGCGACCATGCGGCGCGCCAGGAACCCGCATGCAATGGCCGACTCACGATCGAGCCATTGGGCGTCGTCCACGAGAACGAGCAGCGGGCGCTCCTCCGCAACCGCCGACATCAGGCCCAGGACTGCAAGCCCGACGAGGAACGGGCTGGGTACCGGGCCGCCGCTTAGACCGAGTGCCACCGCCAGTGCATCGCGCTGCGCCGAAGGCAGGCGGTCCCTGGAGGCGATGATCGGTCCGCACAATTGCTGGAGCGCCGAGTACGGCAGCTCCATTTCGATTTCGACGCCTGCTGCACGGAGCACACGGAAGTTGCCGACACGTGCGGCCATGTCGTCGAGCAGCGCGGTCTTGCCGACCCCTGCGTCGCCGAGGAGCACCAACACACCGCCGCGCCCAGCGCGAGCGGCTTCGAGAAGAAGCTCAAGCGCCTCCCGTTCGCGCTGCCGGTTCAGCAACCGCACTTCGCGCCTCCAACGTCGGAGCGGTCCATCACCCGTACGGGGATCACACTACGGGGTCCCGAAACCGTGGGTAACCGGGGTCCCGGACTAGGGGATTCCCGGATGCGAGCGCGCGACTCAGTGCGGCATGTTGGTTCGGTACGGCGGGCGGATCGCCTCGGCGCGCAGATTGGTGACTGTAAGTACCGGGACACCTAATCGACCGAGACGCTGACCAAGGCGCCTATGGAAGTGAAGAGGAAATCAGGTGGTATCACAGATGGAATCACAGTCTGCGGACGCCAAAGAGGAGCTTCTCCTCGAGTTGATATCGAAGAACACGACCAGAAGCATCAAAGACTTCTCGCCCGAAGGCATCAGGCTCGAGTCCAATCTCGAGGGAGAGGCCAAGGGCGTGTACAACGCCAAGTTCTACGCGACGATCACGATGCTGGTGAAGCCGGATCGGACGATCGATGCGGAAACGCGACAGATCCACACGACGACCGAGGGGGAGACAGTCCTCGTCTACTACAAGACGACGAGCATCATCCTGAGCCCC
>Ga0070698_100004376_pt1 | contig 15521 bp, 16 predicted proteins | sample KBSK1502metaG_FD_65477 | JGI IMG/M metagenome (GOLD analysis project Ga0070698, IMG submission 65477) | Corn, switchgrass and miscanthus rhizosphere microbial communities from Kellogg Biological Station, Michigan, USA - KBS K1-50-2 metaG | ecosystem: Host-associated > Plants > Roots >...
TGGCACGAGATCATGGAGAAGCAGATGAGGATGCCCGAGCCTGAGCAGAGCCAGTCCACCGCTCCCCGGCCGGGAACGACCATGACCCTTGCTGACGCCCGAGGGCTCGTGGTCGCCGACCTGACCAAGACCTTCGGCGCGACGATGGCGCTGAATCGGGTGAGGACAACCTTCGCCAGGGGAGTCGTGCACGGTCTCATCGGCGAGAACGGCTCGGGCAAATCCACCTTCGTGAAGATAGTTGCCGGAATACATCGGCCGGACTCTGGCGAGATCATGCTGGACGGGGAGCCGCTCACGTCGGCCGACAGCAGCTCACCTGACCGGAGGCGGACGGCCTGCGTCTACCAGGACAGCTCGCTCATCGAGGAGCTGACCGTGGGGCAGAACCTTGACCTGATCGTCGAGCCGGCCATGCGCGGCGGCTCCGAGCTGTGGCGCCGGATGCTGCTCGACGAGCTTGAGCTGAGTGATGTCAGCCTCAGCGATCGTGTCTCGGAACTCCGCGGCGATGTGAAGCGCCTCGTCGAGATAGCCGCGGTGCTGGCGCGCAAGCCCGACGTGGCGCTCTTCGACGAGTCGACTTCGAGCCTCGACGAACATGGCGTTGCCCTGATGCTGCGGCGGATGCGCGACGCGGCCGCTGACGGCGCCTGCGTCATCTTCGTGACCCACAGGCTGCACGAGGTGCTCGCCGTGACGTCCGAGATCACCGTGCTCCGCGACGGAGTCTTGGTTGCCGAACTGCCTACGGCGGGGGTGTCGGCCGGTGAGCTAGTGCGGCACATGGCCGGGCGGGAGGTCCGCGCTTTTGCCGGGCGGCGGACGGTCTATGCGGGCACCGATGTCGCGCTCCGGGCTACGGCCCTGCGGGCGCATCACTGCGGTCCGGTCGACATGTCCGTTCACCGCGGTGAGATCGTCGGCCTCGGCGGTGCTGTCGGGAACGGGCAGGGCGAGCTGATCCGCGCTCTGGCCGGGGAGGGCATCAACGGCGGGGAGGTATCGATCGCAGGACACTCGCTGCGTCAGCGTGAAGAGGGCGGCGATCTCGGCACGGTGTTCGTCAGCTCCGACCGACGACATGAGTCGCTGTCCGCCCTGTTGTCGGTTCGGGAGAATTACACCCTGGCCCTGCGGGCCACCAGCGGTCACTGGTGGGACTGGCTCCCCCGTCGCCGGGAGGTGGCCGAAGCCGTTGAGCAGGCCGATCGCTACGGGCTCGCGCGTTCGTCGATCGAGCAGCAGGTGAGCTCGCTGTCGGGCGGCAATCAGCAGAAGGTGGCGATCGGCCGGGCGGTGGCGCGGCGACCGGATGTGCTGCTGATCGAGGAGCCCACAGAAGGCGTCGACGTCCGGTCTCGGTTTGACATCTACCGGTCCCTGGCCGAGGCGGCCGACAGCGGCACGGCGGTGGTGTTCACCTCCAGCGATGCGGGCGAGCTGCGCCTGCTGGCTGATCGGGTGCTGGTCCTGGCGCGCGGCCTGCAGGTCGCCGAGCTGCGCCACGGGCAGGTGACGGAGGAAGCCATCGTGCACGCCTTCTCGACAGCGACCGAGCCCGAGCCGGAGCCTGAGCACGCGCTCGCGTCGGGCCAGGCCGCGGCCAGCGCCAGTGCGAGCGCCGGACAGCGCCACCGTCGCACGCTGCGACAGCTGACCTGGACGCCGGCGACCTTCGTTCTGCTTGCCGCCATGCTCGCCGGGCTGGGCGTCTACGGCGCACTACGTGACCAGCGCTTCGCCGCCCTGGGAAATATCGGCTCGATTCTCGAGCTATCCCTGCCCCTGGCCCTGGTGGCGATGGCGCAGCTGCCGGTCCTTATGGTGGGAGAAATCGACGCCTCGCTGGGCTCGATGATGGGCCTGATCGTCGTGCTGCTGTCGTTCGGACCGCACGTCCCGGTCCCGCTGCTTTTCGGGCTCGCTCTTGCTGCGGGCATCGTGCTGGGACTGGTGAACGCGATCCTGGTAGTCGTCCTGAGGATCAAGTCCGTGATCGCGACCATCGCCACCCTGGGCATGTTCCTCGGCGCGGGCGAGATCCTGCGGCCGGTACCGGGCGGCCAGATCAGCCCGGCGCTGTCCAGTACCATCCTGCACGCCGCGGGACATATCCCAGTCTTGTTCATCGTGGTGACCGTGCTCGCTGTGGTCGGTGACCTCTACATCAACGCCACCCGCACTGGCTTGATGGCCCGAGCCGTCGGCTACTCGGCGCAGCGTGCGAGACAGATGGGTGTCCGGACGCCACTGTTCCGGGCGGCCACGTACGTAATCGCGGGCCTGATCGCGGGACTAGGCGCCGTAACGCTGGCGGGCCAGACGGGGGTCGGCGATCCGGCCGTCGGTTCCAGCTACACGCTGCTTTCCATCGCCGTGCCGGTGATTGGCGGCGCCGTGCTCACGGGCGGACGCGGTTCTGCCCTGGGCTGCCTTCTCGGGGCGCTCTTCGTCGCCGAGATCCAGGACTTCATTCCGTTTATCAACCTGCCCAACGGCGGCTACCTGATCGCCGTCGGTGTACTTACCGTGCTGGCCCTCATCACCGGGATCGGATGGACTGGCGTGCCGCGCTTGATTGTGGCGCGATATACACCGAAGTGGCGGCTCCCAAAGTCCGGCCGCCGGAGGCGCGGCCCAGCGGCGTCCGCCGATCGAGCCGCGCGAGAGATCGCGGATGACTGACACTTCCTGCCTTCTCCTGGCCGCCAGATAGCAATCCCATCATTGACTTACGATCGTTCGTAAGGTAGGTTCTACCTGTGACCGATAGTGTTGCCGCCGAAGTGCCGCTCTATGACGATCTGCCGGTAATCGACTCGATTGGAATGCCACATGCGTGGGACTATTTCGGTCGCGGCGATCAGCTCGGCACGCTTAACTACCTCACTGCCGAGGTAGTCGCCGCGGCGATGGCCCGGGCTACTCAGGGCGTCGTCATCCCGCTGAACCTTCCGCTCGACGAGCCTTCTCCGCCGCTGTTCGGCCGAGATCCCGTGACGCACGAGTTCTTCATGCACGACCGGAACACGTGGGACGACCGGCTCGACGCTTACTTCCCTCAGGGCTCGAGCCAGTGGGACGGGTTCCGCCATGTCCGCGCTCGCGAGCACGGGTTTTTCGGCGGCGCGCAGGGCGATCCTTCCGCAGACATGTCGTGGCTCGGCGTGGACAGCTGGGCGCGGCGAGGCATTGTCGGCCGGGGTGTCCTGCTCGATGTTGGCCACTACCTGGCCTGCTCGGGAACGCCCCTTGAGTGCGACATCGAAACGGAAATCACGGCTGACCTGCTGAGGACGGTCGCAGCCGTCCAGGGCGTCGACATCGGCCACGGTGACCTTCTGCTCGTTCGCACGGGCTGGCCGGCTCAATACCGGGCGCTCCCGGCGAGGCGACGGGCCAAGCTGCTGGGCGCGCCAGCCTTTCCCGGTCTGCACGCCGGCGAGGAGACGGCGCGACTGCTGTGGAACTGGCACGTGTCCGCGGTCATTACCGACGTTCCCGCTGTTGAGTCCGTGCCTGGCGACCCGGCCGTAGGCTCTCTCCATCGCCGGCTGCTGCCCCTCCTGGGGCTGCCGCTGGGGGAGCTATTCGACCTCGAGCGACTTTCCGTGTACTGCCGCTCGACCGATATCTATTTCTTCGTCGTCGCCTCGGCGCCGATGAACCTTCCCGGTGGCTGCGGATCTCCGTCGAACGCGCTCGCCATCTTCTAGAAAGGAACGAGGGACAAGATATGAGTGAGCATAGACGAGCATCCGAAGAGACCCGGGCGCAGATCTACCGTGAGGCGCGCCGGCTTTTCAACCTCAAGGGGTACGTCGGCATGACGCTTCGCGAGGTGGCATCCGGGGTTGGGATCGAGGCGCAGAGCCTATACAACTACACGGCATCCAAGCAGGACCTGATCGTGTCGCTCATGAAGGAGGGGACGGCCGCGATCCAGGAGGCCGTCGATGCGGCGGTGGCCGCGGCCGGGCCGACGGCCACCGCCCAGCTGCGAGCCGCGATGACGGCCCACACTTACTATTACTGCGCAAGTGACAAGGTGATAGTGGTCCGCGACGGTCTCGTCCATCTTGACGCCAAGCATCGCGCCGATCTGATAAAGATGCTGAAGGCATACGAGGGTACGTTCAAGGAAATACTGAATCACGGTGTTGAGTCCGGCGAATTCCGGCCAGTCGACGTCACGCCAACGTGCTTCGCGATCCTGGGCATGGGCGAGACCGTCGTCAACTGGTTCAGCGATAATCGCCGGCTCTCCGCGACGGAGGTGGCGCGGTGCTACGCCGACCTCGCGGTTAATTCGGTCAGGCACACCACTCCGTAGGCCAGCCGGGTTACCAAGGACCTTCTTGATGAGAGTAACGACATTCGGCGACGAGCGGGCAGAAACCTTCCGCAGCGAGATCCGCAGCTGGCTCAACGGTGCGGTCCCTGACCGGTGGCGCCATGAGCGCGAGCAACTCAGCCCGCCGCAGGTCCGGGAAATTCAGCAGCACTGGGACGTTTTGCTGCACGAGAGCGGTTATGCCGGTCTCGCCTGGCCCATCGAGTACGGCGGGCGGGGCATGGGCGCTGTCGAGGAACTGATCTACTACGAGGAGTCGGCGCGCGCAAACGCGCCCGAGGGGTTCGGCCGCATCGGCCGCGTCCTCGCTGGTCCGACCATCATCGCCCGCGGGACAGCCGGGCAGCGGGCGAAGTACCTTCCGCCCATCCTCGATGGTTCGGAGATCTGGTGCCAGGGCTTTTCCGAGCCCGGCGCGGGCTCGGACCTGGCGGCCGTCGCGACGGCCGCCCGGCGCGCCGATGGCGGGTACCTGGTAACGGGTCAGAAGGTCTGGACGAGCTTCGCCCAGTACGCGAAACGGTGCCTGATGCTGGTCAGGACATCAGACGGCCCGCGTCATCACAACCTGACCTTCCTGCTGCTCGACATGGACCAGCCGGGTATCGACGTGAGACCGATCAGGCAGATCTCGGGTGATGAGGAGTTTTCCGAGGTCTTCCTGGACAGCGCGTTCGTCGCCGATGAGGACCGAGTCGATGCCGAAGGCGAGGGGTGGGCGGTCGCCATGACTGTCCTGGCCAACGAGCGCGGGACCACCGAGGCGGGCACGCGTCTCGTCGAGATCACGTCGGAGGTCGACACCCTCCTGGCCTGCTGCGCTCGGCGGGGCCGCTACCGAGAGCAGGCCGAGCGCCTGCGCGGGCGCCAGGATCTCCTGCGCTGGCACGTTCTGCGGTCGACCGAGGAGAAAGCGTCCGGCGCGGACTGGTTCCGCAGTGGCTCCACCCTCAAGGTGATCTGGAGCGAGTTGCTCCAGCAGTGCGCGCGGCTCGGTGTGGAGGCCGACTGCGCACGCCACCGGGGTTACTGGCGCTACCGCTACCTTGACTCGCGCGGCGCCTCCATCTACTCGGGGACCAACGAGATCCAGCGCAACATCATCGCTGACCGCGTCCTGAGGCTCCCGAGGTAACCGGCCATGAGCATACTCGTCGACGAGATCGGCTCCGTCGCGGCCGAGAATGTCGGCACCATCCTTCGCGACACTGGCACAGGCTCGTGGGGCAGGCTCGTCGAGGGCGGCTGGGCCGCTCTCGGCGCGGATCCGGACGCTGGCATGGACGTCCGCGCGATCCAGGAGGTCGCCCGCGTCACCGGGCGCTACTCCCTCAGCACCCCCCTGATCCCTACCTTGCTGGCGGGTCGGTGGTTTCAGCCGAGCGCCGACCAGATCAAGCTGGGCATTGGGATCGCGCTGCCGCGTGACGGGCAGCTGGCCGTTCCGTACTTCACCGGGTCGATGGTCATGCTCGACGCGTCGGGCGATCCTCTCTCGCTGGACGGGCACGAGATCATCAGGGACTCGTTCTCCGAGGCCATGCCGTTCGGGATGATAAGCGTCACAGAAAGCGCGCCGGCGCTGTCCGCCGAGAACGAGGCGGAGCTGCACGCGGTGCTCGCCGCCGTCGCCGTGGGGTGCGCCGACGCCGTGCTTGACCGCTCGGTCAGGTGGTCGGGGGACCGCACGCAGTTCGGCCAGGCCATCCGGGCGTTCCAGGCTGTCCGGCACATGCTGGCGAACATGCACATCTTGCGCGAGCAAGCGTGGACCGCCGCGATCGCGTGTGCCAACGAGCCAGGGCACGCGGCGCGGTGGTGCCGTCAGGCGTGCGCCCTGGCGATGTCCTCGGCCGAGCTCGGGATCCAGGTGCACGGTGGCGCCGGTTTCACCTGGGAGGTCGGGCTGCAGCGCTTCCTATGTCACGTGCTGCAGATCCAGAGCCTGACGGGTGCCGTCTCGTGACCGCCCGCAAGCTCTTGACGATCCGGACGCTCGGCCGCGTCGGGTATGTGACGTTCGATCGTCCGGAGAAGCTCAACGCCATGAACAACCAGCTGCTCGAGGAATTCTCGGCCGCCATAGCGGCGCTCGGCGCGGACGCCGGGGTGTCGGCGATCATCATCAGCGGCAATGGGCGGGCCTTCAGCGTCGGGTTTGATGTCGACCCGGGTAACAGCGGATCCGATGCGGGCGCGGGACTGGAACCGTATCCCGACTGGGAGTCTCTGCGTCGCAACATCCTACGATGGCTCGCGGTCTGGGACACTCCCAAACCTGTTCTCAGCGCTATCGAGGGTTATTGCATGGGCGCGGCCACGATGCTGGCCGTCTGCACCGACGTGACCATCGTGAGCGAGGATGCCGTGATCGGCTGGCCGTCGATCCCGCTCGGCGGCGGGCTCCTCAGCCCGACGACGGCATGGCTCGTCGGTCCGAAGAAGGCGAAGGAGCTGTCGTTCACCGCCGGGAGCCAGATGTCCGGAGTCGAAGCGGCTGCGCTCGGCTGGGCGAACTACGCCGTTCCGCGGGGCGGAGCCCTCGCCCGGGCCGAGGAGATTGCCGGGCAGATCGTGAAGGTGCCGCTTGACCTGCTCCGGCTGAAGAAGCTCGCGCTCAACCGGCAGATGGATCAGCAAGGCTTCCGGGAGGCGGTCCTGCAGGGCGCCGAGTGGGACGCGCTCGCCCACACATCGCAAGGGACGCACCGCATGATGGACGAGATCAGGAGGCGCGGCCTCAAAGGCGCAATCGCCTGGTACAACTCAGCGGACACCGCATGAACCGCGCGATGCCCTTGCTCGACTGGACCTTCAGCCAGCCGCGCAAGGACTGCATTGTGACGCAGGAGGCCCGCTACTCCTTTGCGGACGTCGGCTCGGCGATCGCTGCTTCGGCGACGGTCCTGGCGGATCGCGTCGGCGTCGGAACCCGGGTGGGCCTGTTCATCGACAGCACACCCAACTTCGTTATCTACGAGTACGCGGCCTTCTATCTGGGTGCCGTCGTGACACCCATCAACCGCGCTCTGCGGGAAGTCGAGGTCCGCGCGCTGGTCGGCTGTCTGGGCATCACCGTCGTCGTGGCGGACGCGCCACTTGACCTCGGAGAGCAGGTCAGCGTTCACGTCGTGTCGGGGGAATTCGACGTTCCCCGCGTCGAGAGCACGGTCCCGGCCGCCAGCATCGGGATCGATGACCCGGCCCTGCTGCTTCAGACTTCGGGATCGACTGGCGCCCCGAAGGGCGTGCTGCTCGCCGTCCGCAACCTGGTGGCGAACTACGACGCAACGTACCGGTGGATCGGGGTCGGGCAGACCGACACCATCTTGATGGCCCTGCCGATCTTCAACACCTACGCCCTCAACCAGGGCATCAACATGACAGCGATGTCCGGCGCGACGATGCACCTGCTGCGACGATTCTCCCCGGAGAACGTGGCCGCGGCGCTGCAGCAGTCGCGCCCCACGCTTCTGCCGATGGTACCGACGATGCTGACCCGCCTGCGCCAGGCCGGCATCCGCTATGACGGCCCCATCAAGGTAGGCATCGCGGCGGCACCATCCCCGGTCCAGATCGCTGCCGACGTCTGGCACATTTTCCCGAGCGCACATCTCTACATGGGGTACGGCCTCACTGAGGCGACTGCGATCGCGAGCCTCAATCACATCGGGACGATAACCGATCATCACGAGGACTTCGCCTCCACCGGACCAGTCGTCTCGGGCATCGAGCTGCGTATCGGCGATCCCTCCGGCGATGATCAGCGGGGGGAGATCCTGCTCAAGGGGGACGCGGTCATGCAGGCCTACGTCGGTACCGACGAGCCGGTCCCGGTGACCGACGGCTGGCTGCACACGGGCGACGTGGGATATGTGGCGGGCGGGCGGCTGACGATTGTCGACCGCATCCGTGACCTCGTCATCCGGGGCGGACAGAACATCTATCCGGGAGAGGTCGAGAAGGTGCTCACGGCGCACCCCGCCGTGCTGGAGGCCGCGGTCGTCGGGAGGCCGGATGAGGATCTCGGCGAGCTGCCCGTCGCGTTCGTCGTCCGCCGTCGCGGGTTCGATCCGACGCCCGACGAACTGCGCCGGTGGGTGACGGAGCGCCTCGCGCTATTCAAGGTGCCGACCGACATCATCGTCGCTGACGAGCTGCCGAAAACCCCGACAGGCAAGATCCAGAAAAATGATCTCCGCGCGATGGTCCGGTGAGCGCAATGAAGAAACGCGTGCTGCTGGTCGGAGCGACCGGGACGATAGGTACCGCCGTCGCGGCCCTGCTGAGCCCGTCGCATGATGTCGTCCGGATTGCGCGCCGGGACGCCGAGATGGAGATGGACGCGTTGTCGGCCGAGTCGATCCGGGCCATGTACCAGTCGGCCGGGCCGTTCGACGCCATGGTGTCGACGATGGGATCAGCGGTTCCCGGGCCGCTGACTCAGCTGTCGCCACAGGACTTCGCGGACTCATTCCTCCGCAAGGTGCTGGCCCAGATCAACCTCGTCCTCCTGGGCCTCCCGCACATCGCGGCAGGCGGCTCGTTCGCGCTGTCGAGCGGGATCTTGAGCACCATGCCCCAGCCCGGCTTCACGGCGATCTCCATGGCCAATGCCGCGATCGACGGATTCTGCCGAGGGGCCGCATGCGAGCTGCCAGCGGGGGTGCGCATCAACTGTGTCCGGCCGGTCTTCGTCCGGGAGTCCTTTCCAGAGGGCTCGGTGGCGGACTTCGGCGGATTGCCCGTACAGACGGCCGCGGAGACGGCGGCAGCCTACAAGGCGGCGGTCGAGGGCGACTTCACGGGGCGGGATCTCGACCCGCGTGACCTCGAATCAGCGGGCCGGTTTTCCGGCTAGCAAAAGGCCAGGGAGAGCGGTCTGCGCCGCCGATCGCCCTCTCTCAGATCGGAGGATCAGATGGATCTCGAAGCCAGGCTCCTGCGCCTTGTCGACGAGGCTGAAGTCAAGCGTGTCCAGCTGCGCTACTGCCGCGGCCTGGACAGGATGGACTGGGGTCTGGTCCGCGCGTGCTTCCATCCTGACGCGACTCACGACCTGGGCCCGTTCAAGGGGACGGTCGAGGAGTTCATCCCGTGGGTCTCGGCCCTCATGCCGTCCTTTGAGAGCACCACGCACTTCGGCGGCAGCCAGACCGTCGAGATTGACGGCGACGACGCGTGGGCCGAGCAATACGTCCGCGCATATCACAGGACGGCCGCCACGGACGATGGCCCGGCCGTGGACTGGATCCTCAACCTTCGATACGTCGATCACCTGACCAGGCGGGCCGGTGAATGGCGGATCGCTCATCGTCGGTGCGCGTGCGAGTCGCAGCGCACCGACGCTGTCGTCGGCGACGCTGCGCTCGGCCCAGAGTGGCTCCGCGGCACGCGTAGCCCCGACGACGTCTCCTACGAGCGGCGCTCAAGCAGCGCGAAAGAACTCCGGCACGCTTGACTTACGACCGTTCGTAAGTCAAGATGTGAGGCAAGTCATATAGAGGGACCCGGTTTCAGCCGGCCGATCGGCGGCTCCGCCACCGCGCATCCCGTCGATGAAGATGAAGGAGCAAGATGGACGACAACTTCGGGCTGACGGAAGAGACCGTCGAGAAGCTCTTCGTGACACTCAGCAACTGGGGACGGTGGGGTGCCGACGACCAGAAGGGCACCTTGAACCTCCTCAGTGCCGAGAAGACCAGGCAGGCAGCTGGTCTGGTTCAGGAGGGCGTGGGCGTGTCGATGTCGCGCGTCGTGAGCGACGAGCCTGCGAAAGACGTCCTGGATCCGCCCCTGCACCACATGACGTTCTCGGGCGAGCGGTTCGCGCTGCATCCCGAGGACGTGCCGGAGATCGGCCTGCAGCTCAGCCGGGACTTCCTCGGCTGGACCTACCATGGCCTTTACATGACCCACCTGGACGCGCTCTCGCACGTGTTCTGGAAGGGCCAGATGTACAACGACAAATCGCCAGCCAGGGTGACGACGGCCGAGGGGGCGACGATCCAGTCGGTGGAGGAGGCGGTGACAGGAATCGTGACGCGTGGGGTCCTCGCCGACGTCGCACGCTACCGCGGGGTTCCATGGCTCCGGCCCGCCGATGCAATCGGGCCGGACGAGCTTAAGGCGGCCCTGGAGGCCCAGGGCGTCTGGCCGGAGCCCGGCGACGTGCTCATCGTCCGCACCGGTCACTGGGGCCGGCGCATAAGCGAGGGCCCGTCCGAGATCGGAGACGGCTTCCCCGGCTTGCACGCGGCGTGCATGCCCCTGCTCCGCTGCTGGGACATCGCGCTTCTGGGCGGCGACTCCGTCAACGACGTCCTGCCGAGCGGATTCGAGGTCATGGGATTCCCCATTCACGAGATCGGCCAGGTGGGCATGGGCCTCTGGCTGCTCGACAACTGCGACCTCGAGGACCTCAGCGAGGCCTGCCACAGCCGCGGCCGTTATGAATTCATGTTCGTGCTCTCGCCGTTGCGGGTGAAGAACGGAACGGGCTCGCCCGCGAACCCGCTCGCGATCTTCTGACCGCCGTCCACAGCTCGTGCAGGAGTTAGCTTCTATGTCTAGGTTCCCGAAAGAGTTCGAGGATCTGTGGATCCGCCCCATTATCGGTCACCTCGCGACAGTCCGGCCAGACGGGAATCCGTCGGTAACGCCGATGTGGTTCCACTGGGACGGCGAACTGCTGCGATTCACGCACACCACCCGTCGCGCCAAGCTCCGCAATATCGAGCACAACCCGTACATTGCCCTGTCCGTGAACGATCCGGACCACCCGCACCGCTACCTGCAAGGTCGCGCCCGAGTGGAAAGCGTTGTACCGGACCCGGGCGGAGCGTTCTACCGGCAGCTGCAAATCCGGTATGGATGGCCGCAGGATGCGCCGGCGCCGGACTCGACGGACCGTGTTGTCATCGCCGCGCGTCCGGTAGCCTTCTCCACCCAGGATCGCTAGCCCTCGGATCCAACCCCCGGCTCGCCATTAAACAGCGACACGATAAGCGCTGGATTTCCCCTGAGCCGTTGGCTTCGCCAGTAGCTTACGAGCGTTCGTAAGTTACTAGCGACAGGCCGATCGACACCTGACGACGCCTAGTTGCGAGACCTATCACATTCCGGTTCAGCGACCGAGAGGAATTCTGATGAGCCAGTTCGAAGGCAAAGTGGCCTTCATCACGGGAGCGGCGAGAGGGCAGGGTCGCGCCCATGCCGTAAGGCTGGCAGCGGAAGGCGCCGACATCATCGCGGTGGACTTGCTCCGCGACATCAAGGGCGTGGATTACCCGCTCGCTAGCGAGAGTGATATGGCACAGACCGTCGACCTCATCGAGTCGCTGGGGCGGCGGATCATTGTCGGGCAGGCCGACGTACGGGACCTGCCTCGGCTGGAAGAGGCGGCACGCCGAGGCGTATCCGAGCTGGGGCACATCGACATCGTTATCGCCAATGCCGGCATCTGCACTGTCTCTAAGTCGTGGGAAATGAGCGAGGAGACCTGGCAGACCCTGATCGACATCAATCTCACCGGCGTCTGGAAGACCATCCGTGCCACGGCACCGTTGATGATCGAGGCAGGCCGCGGTGGATCGATTATCCTGATAAGTTCCATCGCGGGCCTGGCCGCTTTCCCGAACATGGTGCACTACAACGCCGCGAAGCATGGCCTCGTCGGAGTCATGAAAGCGTGTGCCATCGAGCTCGGGCAGTTTAACATCCGGGTCAACTCGGTACACCCGACGAACGTCAGCACGGACATGCTGCTACGTAACCCGCCGATCCGGGAACTAATGACAGGTGACCCGAGCGCCGGCCGCAACGATCTCGCACCTGCACTGAGCGGGATGCACGTGATCAGCATCCCGTGGGTTGAGGCCGAGGACGTGAGCAACCTCGTCGTGTGGCTGGCATCAGATGAGTCGCGTTATGTCACGGGCACGACGCAGGTCCTGGATGCGGGGGCGCTGGCGCCATTCAAGATCTCCCGATGACGACGGCCTGGGTGAGGAGTAACCATGTATCAGGTCTCTGCCTTCTATCAGCACCCGCAAGATCCCGTGGCCTTCGACGATTACTATCTCAACGAGTACAGCAGGATCGCGGTGAGATTGCCTGGCCTCATTCACATGACGCTCAACTGGCCCCAGCCAGGCGATGACGGCGCCCCGCCGCCGTTTTATCTCGTCACGTTGATGTACTGGCCGGACAAAGGCGTGGCGCTCGCTGCACTGGCAGGGCCGGTTGGCGCCGAAGCGGCTGATAGCGCGTCAAGGTTCGGCGGACTCGGCCCGATCGTGATCAATGCCGAGGGTTCAGCAAAAGTGGCATTCGTCCCCCGGGCGCCCGATACACCGCATGAGATCCATTCGATCCTTGGCCTGTATGAAGTTCCTCCTGACCCGTCCGGGTTCGACAAGCACTACCGAACCGTGCACAGCGAGCTAGCGGCGAAGATGCCTGGACTCGCGGGATTTACCGTGAACTGGACTCAGCCGGCATCAGACGGAACCCCAGCCCCCTACTACCTGATTGGGGCTCAGGAGTGGCTCACGAACGACAGCCGAGGCGAGGCGCTCAGCAGCCCCGAGGCAGCGGCAGCCATAGCCGATCTGGATAACTTTGCCGACGTGGGGATGAGCATGCTGATCTGCCGGTCGATGCGCGTGGTGTGAAAGGAAACAGCTGATGTCGACGTGTGACGAGCCATCAGACACCATGGTGGAAAAAGGGAACTCCAGGCATTGTAGCTGCGTAATTCCGGCCTGGTCGTGCGTGGCTGTCGTCGCCCGGCATCCCGAGACCGGTGCCGTAGAGGGCGTGCTCGCTATCAGCTGGCCACCGACGATCGAATCGTCGGATGCTCTGTCGGTCGTGAGGTCTGTGGCAAGAGCCGCGGAGAAAGAGCTATTGACCCACCCTACGCAGCAACGCCCCGCCACCGAGCAGCGATTTACCCAGCGAGCCCTTCGGATTCGTAACAAGGCTAACCCGTACGGGCCAGGCGGGCGGATCGCGGAGGCTGAACTCCCTGGCAACCGACAGGTAATGCTGCGCCCGCCGCATGGCGGTCGTGCGCCGCGATCGCGCACGGGGCCCCCCGCCCGTTTGCACGCGCTCGGCCGTGATGAGGCTGTATTGGAGCTTCCGGGCAGAAGTATCCGGCTTCGGCCGCGTTTCGCGGAGATCGTCGTCCTGCTGGCCTTGCATCCTGAAGGCCTGAGTTCAGAGAAACTAGGGATGCTTCTGATGGGGGACGCGTCTAACCTGAGCACTGTCCGTGCCGAGATCACGCGCCTGCGCAGTCATCTTGGCGGTGGAATTCTTCAATCCAGGCCGTATCGGCTCAATCTCGACCTTACCGCCGACTTCTTCAGGGTCCGCAGCGCTCTGCGTGACGGTCGGCCAGGTGCCGCACTCAAAGAGTACGCCGGGCCGCTGCTGCCGTCGTCGGAAGCCGAGGGTGTCGAGGAGGCGCGGGTTTACCTGGCAGTGCAGTTGCGCGCCGCCGTGCTGTCCACCCGCAATCCTGGCCTGCTCCGCAAGTGGGTTGAGACATCGTGGGGCAGCGATGACGCCGAGGCCTGGGAAGTCCTCGCTGACGAGTTGCCGGGTACCTCAAATGCGAGCGCAGTGGCTGTCGCTCGCGCCACAGCGCTCCACGCGGCGCTGTCATAGGTCGCTCATGCCATCTGGGAGGTCTTCGCGTTGGGGCCTGAGCTGGTAGGCGCGAGCGCGGGAGTATCTTCACATTATCAGATTAATAATTTAACTATATAGTCAGGACGATGGGCCCGCCGAGGGAAGACGCGGAGGCTTGCCATGACCCGGTTGAACGTGACCAACGCGCGATGCGAGGCACTGTTCGCCTCAGGGCTGCAGCGATCGGATACCCCGGACGCCGACATGGTGGCGGAGGTGATCAGCCGCACCGTGCGGCAGCTCGGCACCCGCGGCTGCGCCGGCCGGATGGCACAAGAGTTCGGCGACCACCCCGAAATGGCCGCCGATCGGATGCGGTGGGTCCGGCAGCTCGTAGGCGAGGTGTCCGCCCCGGCCATCGCGCGGCGGGCGAGCCGGGGCGGGCGGCCGCCGGCCGATCCTGGCCGCGGGACGGGCCGGCCAGCCACCGGCAGCGCCCGGCGCGCCGCCTAGCCAGCTGAGTCCCGCCGCGCGGTTTGATCCCGCTGGCCCGCAGGAACGGTGGAGCGCGGAGCATGCGGCTCAGCGTGACCGGCCCGCCCATGCCATCAACCCGCGTTCGTCTTCGACATTCGTGATAGCGCAGCGCAATTTAGATCCTGCGCCACTGCGTGGCGCTGCCGTGGGATGGGCGGCGCCGTCCGGGCCGACGGCGCCGGCCGGCGCGGCTTGCAGCCGCGTTCAGTACCCTAGCCGGGCCGGGCGTCCCGCACCACGATGGTCCGAAGCCACGCCTCGATCGCCTGCTCATCCAGCCCCGGGGCGGCGTCCTGGCTGCCGGACCGGATCAGGAACGCCAGGCTAGGGACGTCACGAATCGAGGCCGAGTTCTGCCCAGACCTGCTCGGCCGGGATCGGCTCGGCACCTGCCTCGATCTCGGCCAGCGCTTCCCGGGCTGCTTGCGCATCCGCGAAATCCTCCAGCAGCTCGCGCAGCTGCTCAGGTGAGAGGGCCTCCAGCTCTGCAGCCAGCTCAGCCGGGACGATCGCGGCCAGGCGCTGCCCATGCTCGGTGAGGTAGACGACCTTTCCTCGGGCAACATCGTGCGCAGCGGCGGTGACATCGCCCGGCGCGTGGTCGAGCGGGATTTCGCTCATGGTCCCAATGTACGACTCAAGGGTCCCCAGCCGCGACGCGTAGCTCGTAGTCCCAGCTTAGAAGGTCGGTTTGCGCAGCAGACGGCCTGCCTGTCCGCAGGTGAGCCGGTGTATTGGGCTGTCTGTAAGTGACCCTAAGTACCCGGCGTTAACCGGCCGATCGGGCACGCAGCGGGCACGGCGGCCTCTTCTTCTCGAACTAGCGGCGCGCTGGGCGGTTGGCAATTGCCCCAGCTCACAGAGGGTATGGGTGTAGCTCATGCTTGCTGCTGTCAGGGGTCGTTGCTGTACTCGGCTGCTGTATCGTGACCGCTTCACCTTGCAGGGGATGGCCTGCGTCCGGTCCGGGCAGGCTCCCGCCCGG
>Ga0070698_100004377_pt1 | contig 15519 bp, 18 predicted proteins | sample KBSK1502metaG_FD_65477 | JGI IMG/M metagenome (GOLD analysis project Ga0070698, IMG submission 65477) | Corn, switchgrass and miscanthus rhizosphere microbial communities from Kellogg Biological Station, Michigan, USA - KBS K1-50-2 metaG | ecosystem: Host-associated > Plants > Roots >...
GCCGTGACCGCCCGCCTGGGCGGCTGAAAGCCCGTCCCTACGGGCGCGCCAGCTCGCGACGATGCCCGCGGATCCAGCGCGCCATGGAGCGTGCGACCGTGTCCGCGGCCGAAGATGCGGAGGGCTCGGTCACGCTGCTCGCGAAGTCGGCGACGACGTTCCCCGCCGTGATGCGGACGGTGAGGGCGAGCTCGCGTCCACCAGCGCGACCTCGTTCATCTTGCGCAGGCGGTCGAGGAACCTCGCGCGCAGGGCCTCTCCCTCACGCCGCGCGGCCCAACCGCGGCCATGGCGAGCGCCAACGCGACCGCCGCCGATGCCCTCATGCCTCCTTCATACACCCGATATACTCCTCGCATGGTGCGCCTCGGCGTCAACATCGATCACGTCGCGACCGTGCGGCAGGCGCGGCGCGCGCCCGAGCCCGACCCCGTCCACGCGGCCGTGCTGGCCGAGCTGGGTGGCGCGGACGGGATCACCGTGCACCTGCGCGGCGACCGCCGGCACATCCAGGACCGCGACGTCGAGATCCTCCGCCAGGTGGTCAAGACGCGGCTCAACGTCGAGATGGCGTCCACGCAGGAGATGCTGAAGGTCGCCCTCACCATCAAGCCGGATCAGGTCACGCTCGTGCCCGAGCGGCGCGAGGAAATCACCACGGAGGGAGGTCTGGACGCCGTGCTCAACTTCGTCCAGCTCAAGCCGACGGTGAAGATGCTGGAGGAGGGCGGCATCCACGTCAGCCTGTTCGTGGACCCCGACCTGGAGCAGGTCAAGGAAGCCCACCGCCTGGACGCGCGGGCGGTGGAGATCAACACCGCCGCCTACGCCGACGCGCGCGACGCGCGCACGCGCGAGGCCGCCCTGCGCAAGGTGGTCGACGCCGCCCGCCTGGGCGTGAAGCTCGGCCTGGCCGTGCACGCCGGCCATGGCCTGACCTACCAGAACGTGGGCCCCATCGCGCGCCTGCCCGAGATGACGGAGCTCAACATCGGCCACAACATCGTGGCCCGCGCGCTGCTGGTGGGCATGGAGCAGGCGGTGAGGGAGATGGTGGCCGTGCTGAGGCGATAGGTCCGCGTCCCGGCGAATTGACCATCCCCGCGCAACCCCGCTATCCTTGTCCTTCATCGCGAGAAGCCGCCCGCCGCGCTCCCCCGCGCGGACGTGCCGGGAGACAGTGGATGCCGCTCGAGGCCTTCGGTCAGACGGACGTCGGGCGCCGCCGCAAGCTCAACGAGGACAACTTCCTCGTCAACACGGACACGAACCTCTACGCGGTGTGCGACGGCATGGGCGGGCACAACGCGGGCGAGGTCGCCTCCAAGATGGCCATCGAGACCCTCGAGGCCTTCATCCGCAAGAGCGCGGGCGAGGAGAAGGACATCACCTGGCCCTACGGCCTGGAAGCGCACCTGAGCTTCGAGGCCAATCGCCTCAAGACCGCCATCAAGCTGGCCAACAAGAAGGTCTTCAAGGCCGCGGACAACCGCGAGGACTACACGGGGATGGGCACCACCCTGGTGGCGGCTCTGGTCTCGGGCAAGGTGGTGACCGTCGGGTCGGCCGGAGACAGCCGGTGCTACCTCATCCGTCCCGGCGAGCTCAAGCAGCTCACGCGCGACGACTCCTGGGTCTCGGCGGCCTGGGCCGAAGGCATCCTGAGCCACGACGAGATCGACCGCCATCCGCTGCGCAACGTGATCACCAAGGCCGTCGGAGCCAAGGAGGAGATCGACCTCGACACCACCGAGCACCACCTCGCCAAGGGCGACGTGCTCCTGCTGTGCTCGGACGGCCTGCACGCGATGCTCAACGACGAGAAGATCCTGCAGGCCGTCACGCCGCTGCCGGCCGCGCTGACCGAGGCGGCCCAGAAGCTCATCGACGCCGCCAACGAGGCGGGCGGGAAGGACAACGTGTCCGTCGTCCTGCTCCGCTACACGGAGTAGCCACCGGGTGCCCCCCGCGGGCGCCTCCGCCCGTCCCACCGCCGGCCCCGCGTCCTTCTCCTCCCGTCCCCGCTGAGGCCATGGCCACCTTCGGCCGCTACGAGATCCTCGGCAAGCTGGGCGAAGGCGCCATGGGCGTCGTGTACCGCGCGCGCGACGGCGCCATCGGGCGCGTGGTGGCGCTCAAGATGCTGTCCGCCGAGCTGGGCGCGGAGGACGAGCTGCACCACCGGTTCCGCCGCGAGGCGGAGGCCATCGGCCGGCTGAGCCATCCCAACATCGTGACCGTCTACGACCTCGGGCAGTCCGAGGGCCAGCTCTACATGGCCATGGAGCTGCTCGAGGGCGACGACCTCCGCTCGCTGATCGAGCGGCGGGTGGAGGTGCCGCTGGCCGACCGCCTGCGCCTGCTGGTCCAGATCTGCGAGGGGCTCGCCTATGCGCACTCGCGCGGCGTGGTCCATCGCGACATCAAGCCGGCCAACATCCTCGTCACTTCCGCCGGGCGCGTGAAGATCCTCGACTTCGGCCTGGCCCGCGTGGCCACGCGCGCCACCATCACCCGGAAGGGCATGATCCTGGGCACGCCCGATTACATGGCGCCCGAGCAGGCCATGGGCAAGGCGGTGGACCGCCGCTCGGACGTGTTCTCGTCCGGATCGGTCTTCTACGAGTTCCTGACCGGCGAGAAGCCGTTCAAGGGCAAGACGCTGCACGCGGTGCTGTTCCAGATCATCCAGGAGGATCCCGACCCCGTCCTTACCCTCAACCCCGAGCTGCCGACGCGGCTGGCCGCCGTCTTGCACCGCATGCTCATGAAGGACCCGGAGAAGCGGTACCAGTCCATGGACGAGGCCGCCCGCGACCTGCACGAGATGCACGTCTCGCTGCGGCGGACCCGATCGCGCTCGGTGCTGCCCCAGCCGCCGGCGGCCGGCGGTGAAGAGGTGCGCGGAAAGGTCCGCGAGCACGTGGCGCGGGGACGCGCGCACTTCGAGGCCGGCCGGCTGGGCCAGGCCGTGGAAGACATGACGGAGGCCCTGGTGCTGGACCCCGCCTGCGAGGACGCCGCGGAGGTGCTCTGGCGCGCCTTGAAGACGCGCCAGGCGGGCCGGCCGGAGCCCGCGCCCCTCGACGCGGCCACCGAGCAGCGCGTGCAATCGCTGCTTTCGCGCGCCGCTCCCGGCTCGCCGCCCGCGCAAGTACGCCACGCGCTCGCCGAGCTGGCCCTGATCGCGCCCGACGACGCGCGCCTGGTCGAGCTGCTGCGCGAGCGCGGCGGCTCCGCCCGCGAGCACTGATGTCCAGGCCCAACATCGCCGAGCGCGAGACGCGACGCGGTCTGCGGCTGCCCCTGAACGTCTCCGGGCGCGACGCGCGCGGCGCGCCCTTCGCGGAAGGAGCGGAGACGGTCAACATCAGCGGCGGCGGGCTGTGCTTCGTGGCCACGCGGCCGGTCCCGGTGGGCGCGCGGCTGGACCTGCGCATCCAGGTGCCCCCCGCCCTGCGCCATCGCTTCGGCGGCCGCGCCGTGTACGGGGTGAAGGCCGTCGTGTGCCGCGTCGAGCACCTCGAAGGGGCCGCGACGCACAAGGTCGGGGTGCGGTTCCTGGGCGAGCTGGAGGCCTGATCCTCCGCCTCGCTCGCGTCGTCTCGCTAGGTGGGCGATGAAGCGCCCGCTCATCCTGCTCGGCGCGGCGGCGGTCACCGCGGTGCTGGCCTGGCTGGCCCTCATGCTGGGCGACGTCGGGTTCGAGACGCGGCGGTTCAGCCTGCACGAGGGGCGCCTGAAGAGGCTCCAGGCCCTGCAGCCTCAGGCCGACCAGGTCACGCAGGGGCTGGCGGACGAGCACGCGCGCCTGCTCGGGGTCGCCCGCGACGCCGGCTCGGCGGAGACGCTGGCGCAGCGCTACGGCGGCACCCGCCAGGACGAGATCAGGGCCAAGGCCGCCCGCTGGCCGCACGTGCGCGTGTTCCTGGCCGCGGACATGATCTACTTCATCTACTTCGACCCCGGCGGGGTCATGAAGGACTTCACCCTGGTGACGGCCGGTCAGGCGCGCTGAGATCGTTGGCACGCGCGGCGGCGCGAAAAGATATAATCCGTCGTTTGGGAGAATCCCGTCCTCAGCATGGGCGTGCCCTCGCTCCAGGGCAAGATCGCCGTCGTCACCGGTGGTGGCAAGGGCCTCGGGCGGGCGCTCGTCCAGGCCCTGGCGGAGGCGGGCGCCGACGTGGCCTTCTCGTTCCGCGAGAGCGCGCCGGGAGCGGCGGAGGCGGCGGCGGCGGTGCGCGCCGCGGGCCGGCGTGCCTGGAGCGGCCGCGCCGATGCGCGCTCTCCGGGCGAGATCGCGGAGTTCGTGGAGCGGGCGGCCGCGGAGATGGGCGGCCTCGACGTGCTGGTGAACAACGTCGGGGTCTTCCGCAAGGCGCGCCTGGCGGAGCTGACCGACGAGGTGCTCGACGAGGCCTTCGCCGTCAACGTCAAGGCGGCGGTGATGGCCTCGCGCGCGGCCGCGCCCCACATGCGGCGGCGGGGCGGCGGCTCGATCGTGAACCTGGCCAGCCTGGGCGGGCTGCGGCCGTGGCCGTCCTACCTCGCGTACTGCGCGACCAAGGCGGCCCTGATCATGGCCACCGAGTGCCTGGCCGTGGCCCTGGCGCCGGAGATCCGCGTCAACGCGGTGGCGCCCGGGATCCTGGAGCCGCCGGGGGCGGGCGAGTCGGTGAGGAAGAAGATCCCACTGGGCCGTTTCGGGCGGCCGGCGGAAGTGGTGGAATCGGTGCTGTACCTGGCCGCGGGCAGCGGCTACACGACGGGCGAGGTGATCCGCGTCGATGGGGGGCGCGCCCTGCGCTGAGGGCGCCCTCTCGAACGCGAGATTTTCATCGCAAGGAAGGAGACAATCGAGGTGAACATGGCGTCGACGCGTGAGGACGAGAAGCCCTGGAAGACGGACCTGGCCCGCAAGTCCGCCCAGCGGCGGGAGCAGGTGCTGCACGAGGTGGAGGAGGCCATCAAGAAGGGCGCCTCCTTCGAGGACGCGCTGAAGCAGGCCGTCGAGATCATGAAGCGCCGCTTCGCGCGCTATTCCGCCATCACCGCCTACGTGGCGGACGGCGAGGACCTGGCCGTGCACACGTCCCTGGAGCGTCCGGCGGGCCCGGACCGCATCTGGTCCGGAGGCGGACCGCTGGCGGAGGCCGCGCAGGGCCACGCCACCACGGTGGTCGCGGACCTGGCCTCGCAGCCGGCGTGGGGCAACGTGGGCCTCGCCACCGGCAGCGTCATGGTGGGCCCGGTGCGCACGGAGGCCGGCCTCTGGGCCGTGCTCGAGGTCTGGTCCGACTTCCGCGACGCCTTCACGCCGCACGACGTGAAGCTGATGGACCGCGTGGTGGCGGCGCTGGCCCGCAAGACGCCCGCGGCCTGACGTGGCCGTCCGGTCCCGCTGACGTGCGCCCCCTGCGCGGCATCCTTCCTCCCGTCGTCACCCCATTCCAAGCCGACGGCGCCCTCGACCTCGCCGCCTTCGAGTCCAACCTCGAGGCCTGGGCGCGCGAGGACCTCGAAGGCTACGTCGTGCTGGGCTCGAACGGGGAAGCGGCCAGCCTCGAGGAGGACGAGAAGCTCGCGCTGGTCCGCGCCGCGCGCGGGCGTGCCGGCGGCCGCACGGTGCTGGTCGGCACGGGGCTCGACTCGACGCGCGCGACCATCGCGCTCACGCGGCGGGTGGCCGACCTGGGCGCGGACGGAGCGCTGGTCCTCACCCCGCACTACTACAAGCCCCAGATGACGCCGGAGGCGCTGCGGCGCCATTACACCGCCGTCGCCGACGCCTCGCCCATCCCCGTCTACCTCTACTCGATGACGCTGTTCACGGGCGTGCCGTGGCCGCCGGGCCTGGCTGCGGACCTGGCGTCCCATCCGCGCATCGTGGGGATCAAGGAATCGAGCAGCGACCTGGGCCTGCTGGGTCGGATCATCTCTTCCGTACCGGCGCGCTTCCAGGTGGCCTGCGGGTCCGCGCCCGTGCTCTATCCGTCGCTCTGCATCGGCGCCTGCGCGGGCGTGCTGGCCGTCGCCAACTGCGCGCCGGCCCTGGCCGCCGCCGTGTACCGCGCGTTCGAAAAAGGCGACCACGCGCGCGCGCGCCGCCTGCAGGAAGCGCTCACGCCGCTGGCGGTGGCGGTGACCGCGACCTACGGGATCGCGGGGCTCAAGGCGGCCGTGGATCTCGCGGGACTGCGCGGCGGCCACGTGCGCGCGCCGCTGCTCCCGCTGCCCGCCTCCGCCCGCGATGAGATCGCGCGGCTTCTGTCGGCCGCCCGCGAGGCCGTGGCGGCCTGACCGCCGCTGAAGGCGCCGGCCAGCTCTGGTTGTCGAGGACGCGTGCGTCTCCCTGGAACGAGTCTAGGATGTCAGATTATACTGGCAATATGACACGCCAGATCATAGTGGAGCTCGACGAAGGAACCGCCCGGGAGCTGGAAGCCGTCGCACCGAGCCGTGCCCGGAAGAGGTCCGAGTTCGTGCGGCGCGCCTTGCGGCAGGCCCTCGATGCCGAAGCGGAGCGCCGGATGGCCGCGGCCTACCGGAAGCAGCCTGACGATGAGCCTGAAGTCGTCGATCCCGAGGCCTGGGAACCACGCGCCTCCACGGTCCCTCGCCGCCGACGGCCACGACGGTGAGACAGTACGAGCTCTGGTGGGCGCAGATGCCCGAGCCCGTCGGCCGTCGTCCCGTCCTGCTCCTCTCGCGCGATCGGGCCCATGAATACCTCACGCGCGTGATCGTCGTCGAGATCACCTCGACGATTCGCGACATACCGGTCGAGGTCGACCTCGGGACGGCCGAGGGCCTTCGTCACCGCGCCGTCGCCAACTTCGACAACGTGCATGTCGTGGCCAAGCAACGGCTGCTCACCCGTATCGGCGCGCTCAGGGCGCGACGCATCGCGGAGGTCAAGCGCGCGCTCGGCTACGCGCTGGATTGGCCGGAGCTGAAAGCGGTCTGACCTGCGCCGGGAAGGAACGGCCCGAGCGGATCCTCCGCCGTCGCGCGGGGCACCAGGATGCGCAGAGCGCGCGGGACCACGGAGGCCTCCAGGCGCGTGGCCGCGGCCTCCGGCTCCCCGTCGCGATGGTGGTGCACCGCGCGTGCCGCGATGAGCACGGCCGTGGACGCCGGGAGGTGGCGGTAGCGCCGGAAGCGCTCGATCCCACCCAGGAACAATCGGGTCGCGTTCCAGGCCAGCTCGTAGAACGGAGCGTCCTCGATCACCACCATGTCGAGCAGACCGTCGTCGAGGCGGGCGCCGGGCACCAGCACCGCGCCGGCGCCGTATTGCCGGCCGTTCACGAAGGCCACCACCAGCGCGCGCCCCTCGAAGCGCTGCGCGCCCGCCGCGAGCACCCAGCTCTCCGCGCGGTAGGCGAGCGAGCGCGCCAGGCTGAGCCGCACGTAGGTGAGGATCCCGCGGCGGCCGCCGCGCCGTCCGTGCTCGTGGAAGGCCACGCCGATCTCGGCGTCGAACCCGGCCCCGGCCACGTTGAGGAAGGGCCGGCCGTTGACCATGCCCACGTCCATCGCGCGCGGCACCGCCTCCGCCAGCGCGGCCAGCGCGCGCGCCGGCCGCAGCGGGATGCCGAGCGTGCGCGCCAGGCCATTGCCGGACCCCATGGGCACCAGGCCGAGGATCGTCCGGCTGCCCAGCAGGCCCCACGCGATCTCGTTGGCGGTGCCGTCGCCGCCGATGGACAGGACGTGCTCCGCGCCCGCCGCCGCGGCCTCCTGCGCGAAGCGCCGCGCCTCGCCGGGCCCGGTGGTCACGCGCACCTCGGCGTGGCGCCAGCGTGGGCTCCGCTCCAGCGCGGCCCGCGCGCGCTCCGCGGCCAGGCCCGCGCGCGGGTTCAGGATGGCGACGTCCCTCACGCCACTTCCGCGTAGACGCCGAGCGTCTCCTCGACCATGCGGTCGGCGGTGAACCGCTCGAGGAAGCGCCGCCGGGCCGCGGCCCCCATGGCCTCGCGGCGCCGCGCGTCCTGCAGCACGTCCACCAGGGCCGCCGCCAGCGCGTCCGCGTCGCGCGGCGGCACCACGCGCCCGGTGACGCCGTCCTCGACCGCCTCCGGGATGCCGCCCGCGGCGGTGGCCACCACGGCCCGGCCGTAGCACATCGCGTCGAGCAGGCTCGTGCCCAGCCCTTCGAGGCGCGACGACAGGCAGAAGACGTCGAAGGCCGGGATCAGCGCGTCGAGGTCGCGGCGGAACCCGGCGAAGACCACGGTGCCGCTCAGGCCGAGCGTGGCCGCGTGCGCCTGGAGCTGCCGCTCGAGCTCGCCCTGGCCGACGATCACGAAGCGCGCGTCGGAGAGCTCCGCGCGCACCACGGCCGCCGCCGCCAGCAGCGTCGCGTGGTCCTTGTGCGCGGTGAGGGCGGCCACGTTGCCCACCACAGGCGCCGCCGCCGGGATCCCGAGAGCGGCCAGCGCGGTGTCTCCGCCCGGCGCGGGCGGTCGATCGGGGACGCCTTCGTAGACGACGCGGACGCGCGCGCCCTCGACGGCGCCCTGCTCCAGCACCCGCGCCACCGCGCGGCTCACCGCGATGAGGCGCCGGCACCGGCGGTACTTCCAGCGCGAGAGCGCGCCGCGCAGCGGGAAGTCGACGCGCCGCGAGGCCACCACCACCGCCGAGCGCGGGAGCAGCAGGGCCGCGGCGGCGGCGTGCGGGTCGTGCAGGTGGACCACGTCCGGGCGGAAGGTGCTCACCAGCCGCCGCAGGGCCAGGGCGGCCGCGGGGGCGAAGTCGCCGCCGAAGCCCAGGCCGCGCGTGTCGAGTCCGGCCGCACGCGAGCGCGCCTCCAGCGGCGCGCCGGCCCGGCAGGCCACCACGACCTCGTGCCCTCGCCGCGCCATGCCTTCCGCCGTGAGCAGCACCTGGTTCTGCCCCCCGCGCCATCCGCGGGCGCTGTCCACGTGGAGGACCTTCACGTCCGCGGCGGGGTGGGGGAGTGCAGGCCGTTGAGCCTCTCGCGCAGCTTGGCGAGCTTCACGTACGTGTAGTACGAGTTCAGCGCGGACACCGTGAGGCCGGCCTCGCCCAGCAGCGCGCCGCCGCGGATCACGTAGTTGCGCAGGAAGGCCCACACCGCGGCCCCCACGGGGTCGAGCGGCCCGCTGCGCCGTCCCTCCCGCGCGGCCTGCTCCGCCCACAGCGTCGTATAGCGGTCGATGGTGGCCAGGTGGTCGCTGATGTCCTCGTAGCTGTAGTGCTCCATGCGCGCGTGCAGGCGGCCCACGCTGCCGTCCACGCGCACGGACTCGTGGATGAGCCCGCCCTCCCACCGGCCGCGGCGGCGGTCCCACAGGCGGAGCTGCGGGTCCGGCCACCAGTCCGTCCCGCGGATCCAGCGCCCCAGGTAGAAGGCGAGGCGCGGGATCCGGTAGCCGGAATGGGCGAAGCCGCGCGTGGCCTCGGCGCGGATCTCCTCGCGCAGCTCGTCGGTGACGCGCTCGTCGGCGTCGATGGCGAGCACCCAGTCGTGGCGCGCGGCCGCCACCGCGCGGTTGCGCTGCTCGACGAAACCCGGCCAGGGCACGCTCGTCTCCACGCGCGCGCCCGCCGCCGCCGCCACGTCGCGCGTCCGGTCCTTCGAGCCGCCGTCGAGCACCACCACCTCGTCGCAGAAGGCCACGCTCGCGAGCGCGCGGGGCAGGTTCTCCTCCTCGTCGCAGGTGATGAGCACGGCGGAGATCGGCGTCACCGCGGCAGTATACCGTCGGCCGCGGGTGCTCTCCGGCGCGCAGGCGGGGGCGGACGCGGCGCGGCGCGCGGCCGTGCTAGTGTTGCCTTCCAGCATGCCCGAAGACCTCCTCGCGCTGTTCCGCGGCGCCGGCGCCCTGCTCGAGGGCCATTTCCTGCTCACCTCCGGCCTGCATTCGCCGCGCTACCTGCAGTGCGCGCGCGTGCTGATGGACCCGGTCACGGCCACGCGCCTGGGCGCCGCGCTGGCCACCACTCTCGGACCGTTGCTGCACGAGCCGCCGGGCGCGGTGGTGGCGCCCGCCCTGGGAGGCGTGCTCGTCGCCCACGAGGTGGCGCGCGGCCTGGGCTGCCGCGCGCTGTTCACGGAGCGCCAGGACGGCCGCATGACCCTGCGCCGCGGCTTCAACATCCTGCCCTCGGAGGGCGTGGTGGTGGTCGAGGACGTGATCACCACCGGCGGGTCCACGCGCGAGGTCATGGACGTCGTGCGCGACCGCGGCGGACGCGTGCTGGCCGCGGGCAGCCTGGTGGACCGCAGCGGCGGGGCCGTGGACCTCGGCGTGCCGCGCCGCAGCCTGATCTCCATCGACGCGCCGACGTACGCCCCCGACGCGTGTCCCCTCTGCCGGGAAGGCTCGCGCCCCGAGAAGCCCGGCTCGAGGGCCTGACCGCCGCCGTCGGTGGACGCATGCCGACCTACCGCGTCACGCTGGCCTACGACGGCACCGATTTCGCCGGCTGGCAGGCGCAGCGCGCGGGGACGGCGCGCACGGTGCAGGGCGTGGTGGAGGACGCGCTGCGGCCCCTGGCCGGCGGCACGCGGGTGGCGGTGGCGGGTGCGGGACGCACGGACGCCGGCGTGCACGCGCGGGGCCAGGTCGCCTCCTTCGTGCTCGGTTCGGCCTGGGATCCCGCAGCCCTGCAGCGCGCGCTCAACGCGCTGCTGCCCTCGGACGTGCGCGCGCTGGACGCGGCCGTGGAGGCGGACGGCTTCCACGCGCGCCGCGACGCCGTCAGCAAGCTCTACCGCTACGTGCTCGACACGGGCCCTTTCCAGGTGCCCACGCGGCGCCGCCTGGCCGGCCACGTCCCGTGGACGCTCGACGAGGCGAAGATGCGCGCGGCCGCCGCCCTCCTCGTCGGCCGCCGCGATTTCGCCTCTCTCGCCAACTCCGGCGGCTCCGTGAAGACCACGGTGCGCACCGTGCTGCGCTCGGAGCTGACGCGCGACCCTTCCGATGCGCTGGCGCCGGGCACCTTCGTGTACGAAGTCGAAGCGGACGGCTTCCTCAGGAAGATGGTGCGCAGCATGGTGGGCGGGCTCATCGCGGTCGGGCGCGGCGCCTGCTCGCTCGCGCGCCTCCAGGAGGCGCTCGAGGCGCGCGATCGGCGCGTCTGGCCTGCTCCCGCGCCCGCCTGCGGGCTCACGCTCGTGCGCGTGGGCTACCGCGCCCGCGCGTCCGGGCACGAGTCGAGACGGGAGTAAGATAGGTCCTCGGCCACCCGCCCGATGTCACTTCAAGACCTCCTGGACGTCGTCCCCTCCGGCTCCGAAGAGCGCTCGCTGCTGCGGGCCATCGACTTCGAGCGGCTGCCGCGCCACGTCGCCATCATCATGGACGGCAACGGCCGCTGGGCGAAGCTGCGCCACAAGCGCCGCGTGGAGGGGCATCGGGCCGGCATCGCCTCCGTGCGCGACGTCGTCGAGACCTCCGCGCGCCTGGGGCTGCAGGTCCTCACCCTGTACGCCTTCTCCATCGAGAACTGGAAGCGCCCGCAGACCGAAGTGTCCACGCTCATGGAGCTGCTCAAGCGCTACCTGCGCATGGAGCTGGACACGCTGCTGCGCAACAACATCCGCTTCCAGGTCATCGGGCGCATGAACGAGCTGCCGCGCGACGTGCAGGAGGAGCTGCAGCGCGGCATCGAGCGCACGCGCGAGCGCAGCGGCCTCGTCTTCAACATCGCGCTCAACTACGGCGGGCGGGCCGAGATCACGGACGCCGTGCGCGCGCTGGTGGCGGAAGCGGTGCGCAGCGGGCGCGACCCCGCCACCATCGGCGAGCACGACCTGGCCGCGCGCCTCTACACGGCGGGGCAGCCCGACCCCGACCTGCTGATCCGCACGAGCGGAGAGCTGCGCATCTCGAACTTCCTGCTCTGGCAGATCGCCTACGCCGAGATCTGGGTGACGGACGTGCTGTGGCCCGACTTCCGGAGGCGCCACCTCCTGCAGGCCATCGCCGACTTCCAGAAGCGCGAGCGGAGGTACGGCGGAATCGCTCCCGCGTGACGCGCGGCGACCTCGCGCGCCGCCTGGCCACCGCCGCCATCGGCCTGCCCCTGCTGGCCCTGGCCCTGTTCTGGGCGCCGCCGATGGTGCTGGTGCTGATCGTGGCCGCGGCGGCGTCGGTCGGGCTCTGGGAGTTCTACTCCCTCGCGCGCACCCGCGGCCTCGAGCCCTTGCGGGTGACGGGAGGCTTCGTGGCCGTGCTCTTCTTCCTGCAGACCGTCCGCCCCGCGCTGGTGCCCGCGGCCGTGCTGCCCATCGCGGCCCTGATCGTCCTCTCCGTCATGCTGACGCGCGCCGGCGACGTGCCGGGCAGCGTGACCACCGCCGCCGTCACCCTGCTGGGCGCGGCCTACCTGGGCGGGCTCGGCGGCACGCTGGCCGCGCTCCGGCTCGCCCCCTACGAGCTGGGCGGGCCGTGGGTGACGATGCTCCTGCTGACCACGGTCATGACCGCGGACTCCGCTGCGCTGTTCGTGGGGAGCGCGATCGGCCGGCACAAGCTGGCGCCGCGCATCTCACCCGGCAAGACGTGGGAAGGGCTCGCGGGCGCGCTGGTGGGTGGCGTAGCCGGCGCGCTGGTCATCCGCCAGCTCCGGCTGCCCTGGCTGCCGCTGGGCCACGCGGTGGCGCTGGCGGTGGCGGTGTCGCTGGCGGGGACGGCGGGCGACCTCGTGGAGAGCCTCATCAAGCGCTGGGCGGGCGTAAAGGACTCCGGCCACCTCTTCCCGGGCCACGGGGGTATGCTCGACCGCCTCGACAGCTTGCTGTTCGGCGCGCCTGTCCTGTACTATTACCTCCTCTACGCGCGGTGAAACGGCCCCGCTCCGGGGCCGTTCGCCTTTGAGGCGGGTCTGGCAGATCTGAGCAAGCGCGGTCTCTCCATCCTCGGCTCCACCGGCTCCGTCGGGTGCAACGTCCTGCGCGTCGTGGACGCCTTCCCCGACCGGTTCGAGGTCACGGGGCTGTCCGCGGGCGCGAACGTGGAGCGCCTGGCGGAGCAGGTGGCGCGCTACCGCCCGCGCGTGGTGTCGGTGGCCACCGAGGCCGCGCGCGCCGCGCTCGCGCGCGACGTGGACATGTCTGGGATCGAGGTGGGCGTGGGGGCGGAGGGCGCGGCCGCCGTGGCCACGCATCCCGGGACGAGGCTCGTGGTCGCGGCGGCAGTGGGCGCGGTGGGGCTGGTGCCCACGTATCGCGCGCTGGAGGCGGGCAAGGACGTGGCCCTGGCCAACAAGGAGACCCTCGTGATGGCGGGGGAGCTGATGGTCGCGCAGTCGCGCGCCCGCGGGGGCCGGCTCCTTCCCATCGACAGCGAGCACTGCGCGCTGCACCAGTGCCTGGACGGCCGCCGGCCGGAGGAAGTGCGGCGGCTGGTGCTCACCGCTTCGGGCGGACCCTTCCGCACGCGCCCGCGCGAGAGCTTCGGCGAGGTGACGCCCGCGGAGGCGCTGCAGCACCCCACCTGGAACATGGGCCGCAAGATCACCATCGACTCCGCCACCCTGATGAACAAGGGGCTGGAGGTGATCGAGGCGCGCTGGCTCTTCGGCGTGCCCGCGGAGAAGGTCGAAGTGCTCGTGCATCCGCAGTCCGTGGTGCACTCGATGGTGGAGTTCGTGGACGGCACCGTGCTGGCGCAGCTCGGCGTGACCGACATGCGGCTGCCCATCCAATACGCGCTGTCCTACCCGGAGAAGTGGCCGGCCGCCATCCCTGGCCTGGACTTCGCGCGCGGGATGCGCCTCGATTTCGAGGTGCCCGACCACGAGCGCTTCCCCTGCCTGCGCCTCGGCTATCGCGCGCTGGCGGGCGGCGGCTCGCTGCCCGCCGTGCTCAACGCCGCCAACGAGGAGGCGGTGGCCGCCTTCCTCGACCACCGCATCGCATTTCCGGCGATTCCGGATACCATCGAAGAGGTCATGGCCGACCACCCTTTGGCCACCGTGGCGCGCCTGGAGGACGTCCTCGAGGCCGACGCCTGGGCCCGCGACCGTGCCCACCGCGCGCTGGCGCGCCGGGTGCGGGCGCGGGTCTGATCTTCGAACCCTCCCTTAGAATCGAGGTATGAGCGTGATGAGCGGTGCGGGCGCCCTTCTCCAGAACACGGGGGCGTTCATCGTCGTCCTGGGGCTGATGATCTTCTTCCACGAGTTCGGCCACTTCATCACCGCCAAGGCCTTCGGGATGCGCGTGTTCATCTTCTCCTTCGGGTTCGGGCGGCGGCTGCTGGGCTTCAAGTGGGGCGAGACCGACCTGCGCGTCTCGCTCATCCCGCTGGGCGGCTACGTGAAGCTGGAGGGCGAGCTGGACGACGCCATCAGCGAGGACACCAGCGCGCGCGGGGACGGCAAGGACTTCACCAGCCGGCCGCGCTGGCAGCGCTTCATCGTCTACCTGGCGGGACCGGCCATGAATGCCGTGCTCACCATCGCGGTGCTCACCGTCCTCTACATGAACGGCTTCCAGGTCGAGGGCAGCCTCTACGACCGGCCCATCATCGGCAGCGTGGAGGCCGGCTCGCCCGCGGCGGCGGCGGGGCTGCGCCCGGGCGACGAGATCGTGGCCATCGACGGCAAGCCCGTCACCACCTGGGAATCGACCGAGTACGCGGTGATGCTCCGGCCGGACACCGCGCTCAACCTGCGCCTCCGCCGCGACGGGCAGGAGCTGGAGGTGCCGGTACGCTCCACCTCGACCTCGTCCGACAAGGTCGGAACCATCGGCGTCCATCCGCTGGTGCGGGTCGGCCAGGTGCTGCCCGGCAAGCCCGCGCAGGCGGCGGGGCTGCGCGAGAACGACGCCATCCTGGCCATCGACGGCAAGCCCGTGCGCTCCTTCAACGAGATCCCGCTCATCATCGGGGGGGCGGCGGGGAAGACGCTGACCCTCACCATCTGGCGCGACGGCAAGGTGCTCGAGGTGGCGGTGGCCCCGCGCGACGACGGCGAAGGCCCGCGCATCGGCATCGGCCCGCGCTACGTCCTGCAGAAGTTCGGCTTCTCCCAGGCGGTGCACGAGGCCACCCGCTGGACGTGGGGCATGACCAAGCTCACGTTCGAGACGCTGCAGCGCCTCCTGACCGCGCAGATCTCGCCCAAGACGATGATGGGCCCGCTGCAGATCGCGAAGGCCTCCGGCGACGCCGCCCGCGTGGGCCCCGGCCCGCTCTTCTACCTGGTCGCGGTCATCAGCCTGCAGATCGGGATCATGAACCTCTTCCCGCTGCCGCCCCTGGACGGCGGCCACCTCGCCATCCTGCTCTTCGAGGGCCTGCTCCGCCGCGACTTCAGCGTGACGGTCAAGGCCTGGATCATGAATGCGGGCGCGATGGCGCTGTTCCTGCTGCTGGGGCTGGTGGTGTACTTCGATCTCAGCAAGACGAGCCTGCTGAGCAAGTATCTGCCGTAGGCCGGGCTTGTTTAAGGCAGGGGGGGCACTCACGCGCCACTGCGGTGGGCGTTCGCACTGCGGCCACCACCGGGCTGCTTGGCTGCGACCCCCCC
>Ga0070698_100004378_pt1 | contig 15514 bp, 11 predicted proteins | sample KBSK1502metaG_FD_65477 | JGI IMG/M metagenome (GOLD analysis project Ga0070698, IMG submission 65477) | Corn, switchgrass and miscanthus rhizosphere microbial communities from Kellogg Biological Station, Michigan, USA - KBS K1-50-2 metaG | ecosystem: Host-associated > Plants > Roots >...
ATGACGTCGACGTGCGCGCCACCGAGTTGCCAGAAGCGGTGCACGAGGCAATCGAGTACGGCTTACTCGCGTGTCCGAAGCAAACCACCGACGCGATGGATCGCGCTTTCGTCACACTCACCGAGCGAACACTCGCGACAACCGAGCACGTACACCCGTGCTGGCAATGGGTGCGCGAATATCCACTGTCTCCAGGGTTGCTCGCCGTGACGCATGTCTGGCGAGACGACGGGGAGCGCGTCATCGTCGCGACCAAAGGCGCGCCGGAAGCGATCATCGATCTCTGCCATCTCGATGCACAGACAGCCGCCGCGTGGCGAGCTCGCGCCGATGCGATGGCCGCCGATGGACTGCGCGTCATCGGCGTTGCGCGGGCCACGCACTCAGGTGGTCCGATGCCGAGCAACCCGCACGACTATGCATTCGAGCTCGTCGGCATGGTGGGGCTCGCCGATCCGTTGCGCGACGACACGCGCCAAACGATCGCGATGTGCCGTCAAGCGGGCGTGCGCATCATCATGATCACCGGCGACCATCCAACGACGGCAAGCGCGATCGCACGCGCCGCCGGATTGCGTTGCGATAGCGTGATGACGGGCAGCGAGCTCGACTCGCTTGATGATGCGACCGTGACCGCTCGACTTGCCAACGTCGAGGTCATTGCCCGCGCGGCGCCCGCGCACAAGCTCCGGATCATCCAGGCGCTGCGTGCGCGCGGTGAGGTCGTCGGCATGACGGGCGACGGCGTCAACGACGCCCCCGCGCTCAAAGCGGCGGACGTCGGCATCGCGATGGGACACGGTACCGATGTGGCTCGCGAAGCCGCCGGCCTCGTCCTCCTCGACGACGCACTGAGTGCAATCGTCGCTGCGATCCGGACGGGCCGCACGATCTACGACAACCTCCGCAAGGTCGCGGCATATCTCTTCGCCGTGCACGTTCCGATCGCGGGACTTGCGCTCTTGCCACCGTTGCTCGGCTGGCCACTATTGCTCGCGCCGATCCATATCGTGCTGCTCGAGCTCTTGATCGATCCGACGTGCTCGATCGTGTTCGAGCTCGAGCCGCCAGCGGCGGACGTGATGCGACGCCGACCCCGCGGACGCGGAGAGCATCTGTTCGAATCGCGTCGCGTGATGTTCGCCATCGTGCTCGGGCTTGCCGCACTCGTGGGACCGTTCGCGATCGTTGCCTTTGCACATCTGACGGGATCTGCAGACGCGATCGTGCGCACCCTCGGTTTCGTCGCGCTCATCGCCGCGGATCTGGCGCTGGTCGTTGCCACGCGGGCCCGAACGCAGCGCCAGCGCGAACGCAACCCGGCAATACTCTGGATGGTGCTGGCAGTCACGGTGCTGGTCGCGATCACCCTCGCGGTACCGTGGGCGCGGACACTGTTCTTGTTCGCCGAGCTCGACCTGCGATGGATCGCGATGGCCGCGATCGTCGGTGCAGTACCTGTCCTGGCTCTCTCGATCTTCGGTCGAGGCAGCGCTCCGCGGTGGCGCGCAGTCTTTTCGCGAAAAGCGCCACTCGCTCGCAACACTGCATGCGACGCAGACGCTGCGTATCGTCGAGGCGATGCGCATGCATTGCCGACGAGTGACGCGATTCGCTGAACCTGTGCGGGCACGAGCACTGCATTTGCTCGGCATGTGAGCCGAGCAATTGCGACGATCGTTCTGCTTGCGACGAGCACCCTCGCGCGCGCTGAGGATGGTGCAGAGCCGGCGGTGACGTATCAACCGCCTTCTGCCAAGCGCGAAGTTCCCGATTACGACGGGCGCGGCGAAGAGCCGGCGCGCGCCGCCGACGTGGCAATGCTGTCGCTACGAGTAGTGCTCTCGCCGCTGTATCTGGTGAGCGAGCTCATTCGGCAACCGATTGGCGCACTGATGATAGCAGCCGAGCGTGCAAACCTTCCGCGCAAGGCGTACGAGCTCTTTGTCTTCGGACCGGATCACAAGGCCGGCATCATCCCCGTCGGTTTCGTGGCATTTGCCCTCAATCCAAGCGTCGGAGCATACGGCTTCTGGAACGATGCGTTCTCTATTTCCGGCAATGCGCTGCGCGTGCACGTCGAGGCGTGGCCCAACGAGTGGATCGGCGCGTCGGCCTCCGACCGCTGGCGCTTCAACGAGGGTGGCGATTCGGTGCAGTTGCGGACCAAGCTCGTCCGGAGACCAGACAATCCGTTCTATGGCATCGGTCCTCGGTCGCGAGAAGCGGATCAGAGCCGCTACATGGCAACGCGTTTCGATACCGACCTCTCGCTCGAGGTGCATTGGTGGCGTAGCAGCCGCATTGCGATCGCACCGGGCATGCGTGCGATGGAAATCGGCGCCGGCCACTATTCCGACGATCCGAGCGTCGACGAACAAGCGAACATGGGCGTGTTCCCATTGCCGTTCGGCTTCGGCCGTAGTTACGCCGGCCCGACCGGCCGCGTCTACGCGAGCTTCGATACCCGCGAAGACACGAGCGCCAGCTCGGGTGTGCGCCTCGAAACGCACGCCTATACCGGCAGCGACGTTTCGCATGCGATGAGGTCTGCGTGGCTGCGTTACGGCGCCGTCGCGAGCGGCGCGGTCGATCTCGACGGCTACGGTCGTAACCTCGAGCTCTCGGTGGCGGCTCTGTTCGCCGATCCGCTGACCTCAGAACCGATTCCATTCACCGAGCTCGTCACGCTCGGCGGCCAGGTCTGGATGCCGGGATATCTGCCGGGTCGCCTCATCGATCGCAGTGCCGCCGTAGCGTCGCTACGTTATGCGTGGCCGATCGCGCTCTATATCGACGCGACGCTGCAAGGGGCCGTCGGCAACGTGTTCGGCCCGCATCTCGAAGGCATCACGCCTGGGTTGTTTCGATTCTCGGGTGGCATCGGCCTTCGCACGCGTACGGATCCGCCGCTCGAGCTCGTGATCGGCTTCGGTACCGACACGTTCGACAACGGTGCGACCGTTCAATCCGGCCGCATTTCGTTCGGAGTGCCGCAATCGTTCTGACGGAGTTTGCCATGGACGCCTTCACCTCACTCGCGATCGCTCTTCTCGCCGGTTGCGCGGCATCCGATACGCGCCGTTTCCCGCTGCGCACGCCACTCACGCGCGATACAGATCTCGATGCGGTATTCGTGCAATGCCGAAACGCGCCTGACAAGAAGGACAAGCGTCACGTCGCGTGCGCGCCGCTGCCATACGAATCGCCGTTCTATTGGGACGGCGCCGACAACAGCATCTTCCGCCCGCTCTCGCAAACGCTGCGGCCCGAGGCCAAGCGCGAGTCGGTGAACGTCAACAGCGTCGACGAAGTTCCTGACTCGGCGTGGTTTCAGAATCGCATCGGCATTCGCCCCGTCGAGGCGGATGAAATCGAGATGGCCGGCTGCTCGCCAGCCCAGCTGCTCGAACCCGAGGTCGCCGAGGATGGCAGCTGGCTCATCGACAAAGGCCGTGGCAACGGCTCGACGCCGGGGTTTCGTATTCGCGTTCCGGGTAAAGGCAAGTACTACGTCAAGCTCGAGCGCGCTGCGGACGAGCCCGAGCGCCAGTCGGCCGCTTCGGTGATCGCAGCGTCCGTGTTTCATATTGTCGGCTACAACGCGCCATGCGAGCAGGTGTTGTACGTGCGGCCGTCGATCTTTCGGCTGCAGCCGGGGCTCACGTACGGGACCTATTTCACGAATCCAAAGCCGTACGATCAGGCGGCGTTCGCGGAGGATCTCGCTCTCGCGACGAAACGCGATGGGCTGATCCGGATCAGTGCGTCGGCATGGATTGCCGGCCACATTCTGGGCCCCTGGCGCTACGTCGGAACGCGCGACGACGATCCGAATGATGTCGTGCCACACGAGGATCGACGCGAGCTGCGTGGCATGCGCGTGCTCGCTGCGTGGCTCGGCCGTCAGGATGCACGCGAGGCGAATACGCTCGACACGTGGATCGCCGAGCCCAACCGGCCCGCAGATGGGTCGCCGGGCCGAATCATCCACTACCAGCTCGATGTTGGCGAGACGCTCGGCGCGAAGTGGGGATGGGACATCGATCGTCGAATGGGCAAGGCCTACATGATCGACTGGAGCACGACGGCGACGGACCTGGTGACGTTCGGCGTCGTGCGAAGGCCATGGGACACGTCGCGCATCACGCCCGGTCACGAGCTGTTTGGCTACTTCAACGTCCGTGATTTCGATCCGGAAAGCTGGAAGTCCGAATATCCGAACCCCGCGTTCTCGCGCATGACCGAGCGCGACGCCGCATGGATGACGCGCATCCTCGCGCGCTTTACCCCCGAGCACATCGCAACGCTGGCGCGCATGGGTAACTTCACCGATCCCGAACAAACCGAGTATCTAGCGACCGTGCTGCAAGGGCGTCTCGACAAGATCCTCGCGCGCTATCTCACGCGACTGTCACCGATCGATAATTTGCGCGTCGAGGACGCCGGCAGACTTTGCGGGGTGGACCTCGCGCGTTGGCGCCGCGTGCGCGATCCGGCGAGCTTTCGGTATCGCGCTTGGATCGCGGGTGGCCACGCACTCAACATCACGCAAGGCCCCGACGGTGACCTCTGCGTCGCGCTCGCTCACGTCGCGCCAGACGGCGGACCTAGCGACGATGCCTCGTCGCGCTACGTACGCGTCAACATCACAAACGGCATCGCGCCCGGACCGCTGGTCGCGCATCTCTATGATCTAGGTCCTGCCCGCGGCTTCGTGCTCGTCGGGATCGAGCGGCCCGAGCGTTGACATCAGCGAAACGCGTAACCGACGCCAACCGCGCCGTAGCCGCCGTAGCCATCCGTCGCCGTCGTCGTACCGCCGGCGACGACTTCGCCGTGGCCTAGCAAGAAGCCACCTTCGACGAACGTGCGAAACCGCGAGGTCGCGTGCCAGTCGAGTCCGATGGGCACCGCGACCAAGAACGCCGAACCGGACGCGCCTTGAAGAATGGGAATGCTGACCGAGCCCTTGGCCCCCGTGTAGAGCTGCGTGCCGCCGCTTGCCGTGTACGGGGCGACAATGACACCAAGCGAGCCGCCAAAAATCGCGGTACTCGAGATCACCCGATCGATCGCGCCGACGTCTGCGACCAGCGCGAGCCACGACAGCGGCGCGATCTTGTAGGAGACCGCAACGCCTGCGCCGACAGGCGGTTCGCCGGTCACCTTGGAGCCGATGCCGGCTACGACACTACCGCCGAGCTCTTGGTTGCCTGACAAGCCGACGCGAACGCGTGCCTCCGCACCGCCGCCAAGCGATGTCGTGTTCACGTTACCGATCGTGTAGCGACCTCCGCCACCACCGCCAGTGACAGTGACGCCGACTTGTTTGGGTTTGAGCACCGTGGTGCCTTCGCCGATGTGCGGCGCGAGCGTCGGATACATGCACCCGGTGATGAACAGACTCAGCAATGGGTAGCGCGACATGCATCAACGAGGAGCAATCGCCGCGCCACTCGATCTCGCGCGCGATGCGAACGAGTTGCGCGCGCGCAGCAAAACATGCATTTGCGCGCGTCGATGTCGATGCTCACAGTCCTCTTCACGTACCACGAAGGGATCATCTATGAAGCGCTGCCTCGCCATCGTTGCAGTCACAGGTTGCTCGGGCGTGACCAATCCAGGCGTCTCGGGAACAGCCACCGTTCAACAGCCCGCGATCACCGGGACCGTGTTCACGATCATTTTCGAGAACGAGGATCAACAGAACATTTTGCCGACGCTGCCGTTCTTCTCGAAGCTCGCGGCGGAGTACGGCCAAGCCGCCGCATACACCTCGACGACGCACCCGAGCTTGCCGAACTACATCCGTATGACATCGGGCAGCACGCACGGGATCAGCAACGACAATGACCCGCAATACAACGTGCAGATCGGCGGCACGCAGAATCTCGCCGACCAGCTCGACGGCGCGGGCATTCCGTGGCGCGCGTATATGGAGAGCATGGGCGAGCCGTGCAAGCTCGCGAGCACCGACCTCTACTCGGCGCACCACAATCCGTTTCTCTACTACACGACGATGGTCACGGATCCGGCCCGCTGTGCCGAACGGGTCGTCGATCTCGATCAGCACTTCACCGCGGATCTCGAATCTGGCCAGTATCGCTACATGTGGATCACGCCGAACACGTGCAACGATCTTCACAACTGCTCCGGCGCGGTCGGTGACGCATGGCTCGAGCGTGTGGCGACGCAGATCATGAATTCGCCCGCGTATCAAAACGGTGGTGCGCTGTTCGTGCTGTTCGACGAGGGCAACACGCGGTTTCTCGGCGCCAGCGCGAACCTTGCAACGATCGTCGCGTCACCGAACCTGATCGCAAATGGTTTCGTGAGCCAAACCGCCTTCGACCACAACTCATATCTCTCGACCATCGAGGACATCTTCCAGCTGCCGCGGCTGAACAGCACGGTCGGTGCGGTGCCGATGGACGAGTTCTTCGTCACGCTCGAGTAGGAGCTAGTTCATGTGGTTCGGAGTGTCGAGCATCGCCGCTGCGAACGTCGCGATCATCGCGAGCCCGACGTCCGTGTGATCTTCGAGCACGTCGAGCATGGCGGGTCCGCTGCTGCGCAGAGCGCGCACGGCCGACACCGTTTCGATGGTGTCGATATGGTGAAGATTCGCGAGAGTCTCGAGATGGCCGAGCGAAGCACCGCTAAACAGCTCCTCGCCACGGCTCGTCCGCAGGCTGCCCTCGACGATGATAAGGCCATCGCTCGCGCGCTCACCTGCACGCGCGACGACGGTGCCGACAGGCCACCGCACTTCCTCCGAAGTGTGCGCGAGCGCCGTTAGCGCGTCGAGACAAGCACCCACAAATGGCAGCTGTTTGCGAAACATGATCACGCGCTCGACGAGGCCGAGTGCATCGCTCGAAAACCCCGGCAGTCGTGAGGTTGGCGGCGCGATCCGGATCATGCGCGCTGCGAGATCGCGCAGCGTCGCGATCAGTAGACCAAAATTATCCTCGAGCAACTCGGCGACGTCGCGCGCAGGCAGCTCGAGCGTACGCGTGTCGGTCGCGGCTATCGCGTCTGCGGCTGCGTCGCGACCCGCCAACACCTCGAGCGCACCGAACAGCTGCCGCGGGCCCCACGCATGACCATTTCCCTCGATGCGACCCTCGATGATCAGATGGACGCTCGTCACTCGCTTTCCTGCGCGCGCGACGCTCGCGCCGGCAGGTAGCCGGGATTCGATCATGTTCTCGGCTACGGTCGCGAGCTCGTCTAGATCCGCGGCTGCAAGTAGTGGCACCTGTCGCAGCATCAGCACGCGGCGTAGCAGTGTCGGGTTGTAGTCAGGCATCCAGCCTCGCAATCGCCTGATCGAAGGCGTAGATGACGAGCGGTGGTGCAACGATCGGACGCAGTCGTGCGAGATCACCACGAAGCGCGACCAGGTGACGCTCCGCAACGTAATGCGCGACGACGCACTTGAGCGACTCGCTCGGGTCGGCAAGCAGTGCGCCGAGAAACTCTTCGTGCGATCGAAACGGTGCCGGCGCGAGCTCGGCCAGGTGCGCGCGACGTTCGTCGGCCGACCTCGCGTCGAGCAAAGCGAACAGCGGCGTACGCACATCCGTCGGCGCGAGCGATTCGAGGATCTCGCGCGCGGCACTGCGCCGAGAATCGGAGGCCCCGACAAGCGCAGCATGGACGCTGCGCAGATCGTCGAGGGGATTTAGAATGCCGAGCCCGCGAAACGTATGCTCGAGCGCGCGCCGTTGTTTCTCCTCGAGCAGCTCGCCAATCAAGCGCGTGCCCGGCGTCGCGTCGGGCTGGGCATCCAGGTGGTCGCGATACGTCGCGTAGCGCACGGCATCGGCGACAGAACGTCGCACGTACTCGTGCAGCGCGGCGGTGTCGATGGGAAGCTTCGGATCTGTCGTGCGCATGCGACCCAGCGCACGCAAGATCTTGAACTCCGTCGTACCATCAGGCTCGCGCAAGAGTCGCGCGACCAACGCGCTCGCTGCGACGGGAGATGCAAACCGACTGATCGTACGCGGCAGATGTCGGCGAACGCCAAGTGGCGTGCGCGGATCATCGAGCGCCGCGATCAGCCGATGGAGGCCACGCGAACCGAGTGCCGTGAAGACTCGTCGCGCGTCGCCGCGCACGTGGGGATCCTCGAGCAGACCGAGCATGCGCTCGAGGTCGGCAAGCTGCGGTGCACGCGCGAGCACGCGCAAGACTTCGCGCACGACAGCCGGCTCGCGGCGCGCGATCAACTCGTTCAACAGACCCCGAAATCGATCGTGCGGCGTGTAACCGATGGCGTGCACGAGCGCGATGCGATCGCCGACCGAGCCTGCCATCAGTGCAGCGATACCTGCGGCGGCGGTCTTCTCGTGTGCACGATCGTCGACGAGACCAACCAGCGCGGCCGCACGCACGTACGGATTCGGATCGTCGACGGCAGCCGCCAGCTGCTCGCAGTTGCAGCCGGTGCGGCTAGCGGCGGCAAGCGCGGCTGCGCGAATCTCGGGATCCGAATGCGATAGCAGATGGCCGAGTACTCGGATCACGTCCGGCCGCAACTCGCCTTGTAAGGATGCAAGAGCGCGCCGCACGACAGTCGCACGCGGATGATAAAGCGCGAGTGCGGGCACGTGGCCACCACGTGCAAGGAGCTCGAGCGCGGCGAGGGCCTCGACCTCGTCGGGACTCGATAACGCCTGCTCGAGTAGCTCGACCGAATCGTTATCGAGGTCTGGCACGCGCGCGTCGCGTTCGATCTCGCCGGCCTCGAGCGTATGGCGAAATTGCGCCACGTACGCGCGGCGCGCGATCGAGATCGCGGCCAGCCACGCGATGGCCACCACGGTGATCGCCGCTCCAAACAGGCGCGCACCGGCGCCGATCGACGCCAGCCCGAGTGCGAGCACCGCCGCGAGCGCTTGGCCACCGCGATGGCTGACAGCATCGGCAATCGGTTTCCAGCTGTCGCGCACGACCGCTGGCACCGGCAGGTACAGAATCTCGCTGCCGACTCGATGCAGGCTGTGGCGCAGACCACCGTCAGCGAGCTTGAGCGCGATGATCGCGAGCAGCGCGCCGGTCAACGTGAAGCCCGTCGCCGTGGTGACGAGCAAGATCGGCAGCACCATGAGTGCACCGCCGACGCCGGTGCGAACGAGCAGCCGCGGTGTGACCGCGAGCTGGATGACGAGGCCGATGAAGTTAAGGCCGGTATAGATGGCGCCGAACGCGGTTGCGAGGTCACCGGGATCCAGTCGCTCGGAGAGCACGCGCTTGAACGTCAGATCGGCGAGCGTCAGCGTGACCGTCGAGACGAGGCCGACGATGATGAGCAGCCACACGTATCGCCGCGACCGGCGCGACAGTATCTCGTGACGCTTGCGAAGGGGCGCCGCCTCGTCATCCAGCGGTCGCGGTGCGAGCACGAAGACGACGAGTGTGCTCAGCGCAAACGCGATCGCGCCGGCCGTGACCAGATGCTGTGCGGCGATCATGCTGCCGAGCGCACTCGCGACCGCAGAGCCGACCATGGCACCGAGCACGCCACCTGCGCCGATCACTGCAAACACCCGCTTGGCCTCGGCGACTCGCAAGCTGCGATCGACGACGGTCCAGAACATCGGTACGACGACAGTCGCGACCAGACCGGTCCACACGTACAGCACGAACACCGCCGAGCGTTGCACGGCGATCACCGACGCGAGCGCCGCCGTGCCGATCACGGCTCCGATCAAGAAGACGACCAGCATCCGACGCGGGTCGCGAACACCACCCCACTTGCGCACCGCGGTGACGGCGAGGAGCGCGACTGCGGCGATCACGAGGTACGCGGAAGCGAGCAGCTGCGGTCCAAGCCGCGACAGAAAAAGTGCGTCGCGCGCGGTTTCGAGCAGCGCATGCGCGACCATGATCGAGAACAGCACGGTCGCAGGTGCCAGCACTGCGCGTCGCGAGCTCACGTGGCTCCAGCACCGGCAGGGCGCAACGTCGGCACGGGCGCCGGACCTGGTTCTTTGCTGATCTCACGATGGCGCCGAGCGATGCCGATTGCGATCGCGAGCCACAGTACGATCAGGCCGAGATTGACGACCGCGAGGTCGCGTCCCGCGAACCCGAGACGATGGATGCCGATGCCGACGAGCACCGCCGATAGTGTGTCGCCGGCACGCACGAAGAACGTGTCGATTGCCGCTTTCGCCTTGTACTTCGCGGCGCGGTTGGTCGGCAAGAACAGCGCCTGGCGCACCGTATTCTGCAGTGAGTAGTCCGTGCCGTTCTCGGCAATCTTCGCCAGCCGCACCAGCGCAAGACCACCAATTGCCGCGATCGATGCGTAGGATGCGAACGCGATCAGCGGCAGCGCGAACAGCGCGCGGCGAACCCCAAGCTTGTCGATCACGCGCGAGACCAAGAACGCCTGCAGCAAAAACGCGCAAACGTTCACCCACATGAAGAAGTCCGCATAGAACGCCTTGATGATCTCGCGGCGGTCCGCACTGATCGCGGCATCGCGTGCCGCACCGACGAGATCAGCGTGTGCTGTCGCTGGCACGAGCTCGATTGCATGGTTGCGCACGGCATTCGACAGCACGTATTCGCCGGTCGTGTTGACGAGATTGAGCACGAGCAGGAGCAGTGCGATCAGCAGCAGATAGCGATCACGCATGACGAGCGCGAAGCCACCACTACCCGTAATCGGCTCGCGCGCGAGGCGATCGCCGCGACGCGTCTGCAGCCGTTCGATGACGTTGAACAGCGCTACGCACGCGAGCACGAAGCCGGCCGCGATGAGCATGAGTGTGAATGTCTCGGCGAGCCGCGCGATGCGTGGGCCGACGATGGCACCCAGCGACCCGCCGAGCGCGATGATCGCGAACAACCGTTTGCCTTGTTCCTCGCTGTAGAGGTCGTTCGCGTACGACCAGAACTGCGCGATCAAGAACACGCTGACCAGGCCGAGCCAGATGAAGAATGCGAGTCCGACCGGTGCGCCCGCGCGGCCGAGCACGAAGAACGCGAGCAAGCAGAGCATCACGATCGAGTACGAGATGTTGATCAGACGAATGCGCCGGACCCGATTTGCCAGCATGCCGTATGCGGGCACGACGCCTACGAGTAACAGCGCCATCCCGCCGTTGGCGTACGTCTTGAGCTCGTCGCCCTTGAGGCCGAATGTGCCGCCCGTGAGGATGAGACCCTCGCGGGCTGTCTTCATCACGTAGTACGCGGTCAGGATCGAGAACACGCATACGAGCATCAGCACGGCGACCAGGCCCTCGCCGGGATGGACCTTGCTCAACGGACGCAGCACGCGGTCGAGCAGTGACGACTGAGATCGGGCCACAGTTGCCGAAACTGCAACGCGAATGCCGGTGAAGGTCGGAGCGCGTACGTGCCTTGCTGACGCCACACGCGCAGCGCTCGCGCGCGACAACACGAAGCGCGCAGAGTGTGCGGGGTGCTACTCGGTGACGGTGTATCGCGCGATCATGCCCGCCTCGAGGTGATCGTTGACGTGGCAGTGAAACAGCCACGTACCGACAGCCGCGGGTGTCATGTCGGCGATCGCCATCATGCCTGGAAGCACGAACGCCACGTCCGTCCGCATGTGCATGATCACGACGGTATTGCCGTGCCAGTGCGGCGTGTGAAGGTCGACCTCGGACCCCATTGCCATGATGTACCAGCGCACGCGTTCGCCGCGCTTCATCGTCAAGCCCGGCAGGTTGCCGTAAACGTAGCCGTTGATCGCGTGCATCAGGTTGCTCTCGACATAGCCTTCGTCGTGTGGACGCGGCTTCGTATACGGGCTCTGGTTTTCATCGACCACGAAGAAGTTGACGACGAATTCGCGATCGACATCGACAGGTGTGCCATCGCTGCGCGCTTGGCCTCGGCCCGTGATGATGATCGGGCCGATCAGGCCCGCATTGACGTCGCGGACCTCGTCGGTATGTGAATGGTACATCCACATCGCCGTCGAGCCGTCATGCGCGGTCGGTCCTGCACTGTCCGGCACGGACCAGTGATACACGTACGTGCCGCCGGGCGGGACGGCATCGTCGAGCTTATCGCTTCCAGTCGTGCCGTCTTCGTACGGCGTGCCCTCGTTCGCCTTCGTGTAGAACACGCCGTGCGGATGGATGCTAACCGCGCGCCGCGTGTTGTTCCGGAAGTGGACTTCGAACGTATCGTCGACGCTGGCGCGCAACACCGGTCCGAGCATGCCGAGGTGTTCCCAGCGTGCATCGCGTGGCTTCAGCGTCGCAAACGTCGCGTCGGTGTATTCGCGATAGAGCGCCTTCTTGTAGCGACTGCCGATTCGATTCTTGCCCGGCGCGACGAATACCCGCGCCGTGGCGTCAAACGGCTGATTCGTGATCTGGTTTCGTCCCGTTGGCGCGTAGTCCCACGTGACCTCGTCGGCAGCGACGTAATAACGACGCACGCGGCCTTCCGCGGCAGGACGCTCGGGCGCGCGTTGATGCGCAACTGGTTCCTGCTCGCATGCGCTACTCGCAAGAAGTGCGTAGATGACGATCGGTGACTTGCGCACATTGCTGATGGCTGCAACGAGCGTTCCGCCGAGGCTGGCACGCGCAATGCTGCTTCCAGTTACATCATGTCATCGCGCAATCTCGGCAACGTCCTCTTGGCCCTTGCACCGCTCGCATTCGTGCCGAGCGACACGACATCCGTGCTGCTGCTCGATTCGGCCGCACTTGACGGCTCCATCCAGGTGAGCTCGTTCGGGATCGCCGAGATCGCCGCCGACCGTAACGGCGTGCTTCGCACCCTTCACGTTCGTGCGAGCTATACCAATCGCGACGACCTCCGGCCGTGGACGATCGACGCCAGCGCATTGCGCGTGCAATTCGGCGACGTGCTCGCCGCGCCGGTGTTCGCCAACTCGGACGTCTCGACGTTGCCGCTGCTTCGCGTGTCCGCTCGCGAGCACCGGGTGCTGGACGTCTACTTCGAAGTGCCCGTCGGCGTTACGAACGACGAGCTCGACGAGCTCACGGTGCTCCATCGGGTCAGCACACCGGATCAACGATATCAAGGACGCACGCAGCTGCGGCGCGTCGAGCCTGCCGCGGCCGCGGAGCCCACGCCTCAAGTCGGCTGGGGGTCACGGTGGTGGGCCACACCGAACCACGCGTGGTCGACGTTCTATCATCGCGACGGCCGGCTCGTGCCGCGACCGCCGACAATGATCGGCATCGCGAAGGCGCCGCGCTGGAGCTATGACTTCGTGCCGGCGATCGAGAGCACGCCGCGGTCCTGAGAGCGCGAATGGATTGCGCGAAGTAAAATAACGGCGAACGGCTCGCGCAGTCACTCGTGCAGCTTGCGCAGCGCCTTGTGACAGCCCACGCATGTCACGAGCAGCTCACCATACTGACGAGCACGCTCGGCCGGCGAATCGTGCTGATACGTCTCGAGGCTACGGCGCGCGAGCTCCCGAAGTTTCGTAGCTCGCTGGGGTGCGGCAGTGAGCTTCGAGAACAGCGGCGGTGTGGTCGCAAGCGCGTACAACCCGGAACGCCAGTGCGCATCGCTGCCGCCAACCAAGCCTTCCCACAAACGATCAACTGCCCAACGATGGCGCGCCATTTGCGCGGCGACCGTAGGGCGTTCGGGGGGTGCCTTCGACGGCATCGGAAATATCGGTCCCCTTTGCGTTCGCGCGTGACACGCAGCGCATGCCTCTGCCACGCGCGCCTCGGTGCGCAGCGCCTCGTCAAGCGTACGCACTTGTGACAGCTCGCCTGCGACGAGCGCGACCATGCGAGTTTCGGCAGCCCACGGCGCCATGCCGGGATCCGAGATCGGCAGCGTCAACATGAACGCGAGCGCCTTGGACGTCTCGAGCTTGCCGGCGAGAAGCATGCTCTCGATGGTGCGCAGGTCGTTGAAGTGCTGGCGCATGTGATAGCGAACCATCGCCGGCCGTTCGAACGTCGCAGGTTCATCGCCGCGCGCAGATGGTGCGCACGCGCCGATGAAGAGCAACGTGAGTAGCGGCCTCATATCATGGCCCTTTGCATGCGGCGCGCCGGTTGCAGCCCGGGGTGACGTGGCGACCTGGCAGGTTTCGCGCGCGAATGATCGTCTCGAAATAGTTGGCGAGCTGCGGCTCGCGGACGCTTCGGCGATCTGGGAAGCACTGCGCGCGCACGCCGCATCGCCCGGTCGTCAGCTCGATCTCGATCTCGCGAAGGTCGTGACGATCGACGGCGCTGCGATGGCGATGCTAGTCGATCTTCGCGCACGTCTGCTCGCGCAAAGTATTCGTTGCGAGCTCGTCGGTGGGGACTCCCACGTCCGCGACCTCGTCGCACTGTTTCGCGGTGATCGGCCGCCGACTGCGCAGCTTCGCACGGTTCGCGCCAACTGGATCGTGCGACTCGGCGCCGCGCTCCAACGCACGTTGCACGACGCATCGTCGTTTGTCGCGTTCACCGGCGAGCTCGCAATCGCGTTCGTCCAGCTGCTTCGGCGACCTGCGGACGCAAATCTACGGTCGGTTCCGAGCCTCATCGGTCGTGCGGGTGCGGATGCATTGCTGATCGTGCTGCTACTCGACTTTCTCGTCGGATTTGTCATGGCATTTCAGTCCGCGCAACAACTGCAGGCGTACGGTGCGAACATCTACGTCGCTGACATCATCGGCATCTCGGTGACGCGCGAGCTCGCGCCGCTGATGACGGCGATCATCGTGAGCGGGCGGTCTGGTGCGGGATTCGCTGCTGAGCTCGGCGCGATGCGCGTATCCGAAGAGATCGACGCACTGCGCACGCTCGGTTTCGGCGCGATGTCCTATCTCGTCGTGCCCCGCATCATCACGCTCGCGATCGTGGTCCCTGTGCTCACGCTGGTCGGAGACTGCGTCGGAGTCGCGGGTGGCATGTTCGTTGGCCGCACCAGCCTGGGGATCACACCCGCCGGCTTCGTCGAGGAGCTACGCGCCGTACTGGTGCTCTCTGATGTCTGGACCGGACTACTCAAGAGTCTCGTGTTCGGCATCGCGATCGCCGCGATCGCATGCCATCAAGGGCTAACGACACGCGGCGCCGCATCAGGAGTCGGCCAGGGGACGACAGCGACGGTCGTTCGCTGCCTCTTCACGATCGTTGTCGTCGACACGTTGGGCACGATCGTGTTTCGCGGAGTGGTCGCATGACGGCCGTGGTCAGCGTCCGCGATCTATCGATCGGCTGGAGCCGTGACGCGCTGCTGCTCGAGCACGCGAGCTTCGAGATCGAGCGCGGCGAGATCTTCGGCATCCTCGGCCGCAGCGCATGCGGCAAGTCCACACTGCTGCGCGTGCTCGTTGGCCTCGAGCAGCCGCTTGCCGGCGAGATCTCGATCGCCGGCGGCGGGCCACCTACGCTCGAGAACGCGCGACCACAATTCGGCGTCATGTTCCAGCAGGGCGCGCTGTTCGGCTCACTCACGCTCGGCCAAAACATCGCGTTACCGCTCGAGCGATGGACGACGCTTCCGGCGGACGCGATTC
>Ga0070698_100004379_pt1 | contig 15514 bp, 6 predicted proteins | sample KBSK1502metaG_FD_65477 | JGI IMG/M metagenome (GOLD analysis project Ga0070698, IMG submission 65477) | Corn, switchgrass and miscanthus rhizosphere microbial communities from Kellogg Biological Station, Michigan, USA - KBS K1-50-2 metaG | ecosystem: Host-associated > Plants > Roots >...
AGATGTCGAAATCCCCTTTTCCACCGCCGCGGTTTGAAGCGAAATAGAGCACCCCAGCTGATGTTACTGTCGGGTAGAACTCGATGCTGTCAGTGTTTATGGGTGCCCCAAGGTTTTGCGGCTCGCCCCACCCCGTCTGACCTCTTTTGACTACCCAAACATCGAAGTCCCTTTTAGGGGTAGTGCCCGTGATGGGACGGTTTGAGATGAAATAGAGTTTGGAGCCGTCGAGTGAAACAAATGGGTCCGAATCGCTGTATTGCCCAGAAAACGGAACGACCTCCGGGACAGTCCATTTCCCGTTCTTGAAGTGAGACGTGACTATGGTCCAGAAGCTGAAGTCGGGCGTGGATTTAGTGAAATAGACCGTCCTGCCGTCGGGCGTGAACGTAGTGTTCAGTTCATAATCGAGCGTGGAAATAATCCCCTCACCAAAAACTTCCGGCTCTGCCGCCTGTTTCTGTGGTATTCGAGGTTCCTCAGGGAGAACCATCGCTTTAGGGGTGGCTGCAAACTCGACGGGGAACAAGATACCCAAAATGAACATCACTGAAGCAACCATTAGACAGTCATATTTACCCATTTGAATGCCCTCACTTCGTACGAGCGATGTTTATGTCTGCCAAGGTCGGTAACAATCCGTAGATTTTTATCAGTCGAATTGTTTTCTACATGCGAAGAACCGGCCTAGTGAGACATGTCAGTCCCCCCACAACCCTTGAGAGAGATTTCCGCACCGCAATATTCCAACACTTCGACTCCCTCAACCTCCTGCATCGTTCTCGGTTCAGGGAGTTGCCGGAAAGAAGAATGCACTTGCGTGGCGAGACTGTCAGAATGTTGCAAGCCAGCGTTTTGAACTCTGAGTTCGGTAACTCCAGTGGTTTTAATCCCCTGCTGCGGAGCCATCGATTGAAGGCTGGCGGTAACAATTGCAGGTTGAATACCGCGGGAGGTAGGTCAACGATTATTGACTCGTCGACGGAAACCGTTCACAAGTTGCCGCAACTGCCTGATGCCCTCATCGTTGGTGCGTCGGCCTCGTCGCACTGCCAGAGTTCGCTCGTTAACCCAAACAACGTCGCGCTTTCCAACAGTCTTCACGGATGATAGCGCCAAGGATATTGGTTTCCATTTTTACGAGAAAGTTCCCAATTGCCGTCGGCTCCGGTTGCCGCTGCTCCCTCGTCATGTTGGATAGGATTGCTCCTCGCCTAATGATCACTGGATCGTGTACGCAAATCGTCGATGCTGACGCGATCGTCTCTCGGCCGGAAATGGGCCTTTGGAACGTGGCTTTGCAGCAGTTCGCTTTCCTTCTAGCTTTTGAGACGCGCGCTTTGGGGGCAGATGCAACCACCAGGGCTGTGATGCCAAGCGCAAGCAGTAACAATGACGACCAAAAAATTCTTTGCTGTTTCTCTGACATATATACTCTCCCTGCTCAAATGCTCCGCGACCCTGAAGCAACGCCTCAGCTCGAAATGCCGTTGCGGGCTTCGAACTGTCCCTGCGTTTGCAAGGCATTCCGGGCCGCTGAAACAAACCCCTTATTGCAGACTCAGCAACTCCAAATTTTTCTCTTGGTTTTTCTAATGTCATGCCTGAACGTCATTCGCCGACAATTCACTACTGTAGACTCAGTAGCACCGGGATTTCACCTTTGCCTTGTCGAGCGGCTCGAGCGGTTGCCGTACGCCCTCGATGTCGCTGGTCACCAGCAGATCACCGATGGCAATTGGTCCGCGGGTGGCATGTACTTTCACGCGTACTCGATCAGTCGTCGCTACCAAGGACTTTGCCTTGCCCACTTTCGCCCAGCATGAGGTCCGCCGTTTCCGAGATCAGGCCAGCCACGCGAGTGTCGTAGGCTCTTTCCGAAACCATCACCTGATTGGATTGATTGGGATTGAGAACGACTTACTGTGCCAGCCGACATTGATTGCGCGGCAGGAACCCATCAGTCACGCCCTGATACTTTAAGGCGGGCCCCATCCACGATATTCAATTTGCCAGCCGCAGCCCCTTCACAATCCCGCATTATCTAATTCGATCATCGCAACTGTAGTAAACATCCATAAGCAGCTGGCAGAAACAAAGTAAACGATATTGAAAAGCCTATCTGCGCCCATCCCAGCTTGCCAATTGAACCATGTATCACGTGGTTCACGCTCGAAACGCTGAATAAAAATTCGCCGAAACAGCCGGAATAGACCTAATGACAATAGGGGAGAAAGAAGAGCGCCGCTAGTTGAATCTCGAGTCGCCTGAGTGAAATGAAGTACTAAACCCGCTACGAACAGAGCGCCAGAGACTAGTAGCACGATCTCGGAACTTCTCTTTAAGATCAAAAGCTCCCTCTTGAAAAGAGCGATCGTAAATACCAGCCCGCCGCTGAAGAAACAAAAGAGATCCATCTTAAACAATCAAAACGGTTGCTTCGTGAGTTTCCGTGTTCGATTAGTTGCAATCCGGCAATGGCACCTGAGTCGCTAACGCCATCTGGACATGGAGCGATTTGTTTGTTGCTTAGGCTTCACACTTAGGCTTCGGCGCAAAAGCCGAATAACCATCAGTCAGTTGTATTCCAAGGTTATGCTTCGCTCAACATCATGGGCCATTAGCTGACTTTTGCTTTTGCATCGAAGCTTTCACACCATACGGATCACGGTTCATTGCTTTGTCCAAACAGTTCTGCCACCCATAAGTGTCAAGCACAAAATAAATTGCGCCCGCAGCCGCTCCGTAAGGACCTCCGAAACCTCCGACAAGCGCCATTCCGGCGTCCAGAGTACCTTTAGCAATCGCAGACTTGCCCTTTCCGGCTCGATAACCTTGCACGCCTTGAAAAAGACTAAAACCCGCACCGGCAACCGATAGCGTCTTGCTCAGCACCGCGAAACTTCCGGACCGTGCTACTGCTGATGCTCGCGGCCCTGTCGCCCCATTACCTCCCCATCCCATTCGATACCATTTGCCATTCGCTGCTTTCCAAGCCGTTCCCTCCCCGTTGACGTTAGAGTATTGACCAACACTGGCAGCCGTTGAACCAGCGCCTAAGGCGGCATTTACAGCATTCACATCTGGATCTTTTTTCTCTTTGGGATCCTTAGGACGGCCACCGTTTTGCGCCACGAGTTGATCAGACTGGGTCATTGAGTCCATCTTTTGAGCTAATTCCTCGGGCGTTGGATTCGTAAGGATGCTTGTAATTGAGTAACCACCGCTGTCTGGCGTGTATCGGACCTCCACTTCGCCCCTGAAAATTCCAAACGCTGTATCGTATCCTGTCGCGAGCAGCGAATCGTGCCGCGCCATCCCTTCAGCTATATGGTTTTCCCTCCGTGGTCCCCCGAAAGAACTCCCCCAAAAGCCATCAGCCACATCGCTCCAACTTGTACTAGCGTCCGCGAGCATTGGCATCAACCCCGTTGGGTCGGTCTGGTTAACTGGATCATTATTGACATAGGTGTACCGATTGAAAGTTTGCGGATCGGCAAACATCATGCTGCCGCCGTAGGGATCGGGAGAGGTCCATCTGCCACTATACGAATCGTATTTACGCCACAGCGTGTGGGCCATGCCGGTGGCCTCGTCTGTTTCCATGCCGGCATACTTCTGTCGAGTGGTGTCGGTTCCGCCATAACCAGGCACCGAAGCACGCATACCGACAGCTCCCAATTCCTCGCCAAATGGCAAATAATCATGGCGGGAAACCATCTGGCCTTGAGTGTCCGTGATTGTCCTGGGTGTGTTCTGGTGATCGCCAAATACATACTGGGTGCCGTTATTGGCTGGCGTCGCGTTGTACTCCGCCACCAATTTCCCACTCGAATCGTAAACCAGGACGTTTGTTAAGGAACCGCCGACTTGTGTGGCCACGCGTTGGCCGGCAGCATCATAAACACTATCAACAGCGCCGCTGAGGTCAAGGTTGGCGCTCTGCTTCTGACGGTCTTTTGCATCGTACTGAAGTTGGCGGCTGCGAAACTTCGAATCAATGGTGACATTGCCTGCCGCGTCGTAACTGACACCGGTGTTGAAGCGATTAGTTGCTTGATCAATCTGACCAGCCTCCACCCATATTTGCGAAAATGGATTTCCTACATTCTGGGCTTGCTTTTGGTAGCGATTCCCAAACACGTCGTAGTCGTAGTTGACCAGATAGCTCTGCTGGGTATTATCGCCACGAAACTCTCGCGTTGATGCCAACCTGTTCAGACTGTCGTAAGCGAATCGCTGCTGCCACTGCTTTTGTGTCCCAACAAAGCTCTCGATCTGAGCGATTTGACCGTTGTTCCTGGTCTCATCGACCGTGTGAGTCGCTGGGTCGTAGACGCCATATTTGTAATCGTAATGTTGAATCTGGGTACCGCTCTTTGACAGATCTAAGCTTTGCACCTGCATGCGCGAGTTGTAGGAGTAGGTTTCAACTGTTCCGTTTCCCAGGGTCACGGATTTTAGCGAGCCGGTCAGCCATTGATAGTCAAACTGGTTCGCATAAATTTTGCTTCCGCTCGCGACCTGGGAAAGGCGTCCTCCTTCATCTAATGCGTAACTGACTACTCGTCCAGACGGATAGGTCTCCCCTATTAGAGTCCCGCCGAGGTTGTAGCCATAGTTAAGCGTATAAGTCTGAGCGCCGACGGTCTGCTGGTGATTGACGACGCGTCCCATCAAATCAAAGTTATACACTTGCGCAGTCTGTGGGATGGTACCTGAGGCCTCCGTTAAGGCTTCGGTCAGGTGGCCTTTGTTAGAGTAAGTACCACGTGCCTGGTCGTAGTTGTGGGTTACGGTTGGCGTGCCATCGGAATATGTAATCTGGTAGATTCGATTTAGATTGTCGTAACGTAATTGGTCCTGAATGTTGCGAGCGTCGTAGGTACTCGTCAATAGGCCTGTGTAGGTCACGCCACCAATCGTTTCGTCATAAACTAGCTTTCTTGACCACTGGGCGTTGCCAGTCAACGGATCCACGGCAGTGGCAAACGTGCCCGCTTGTTCTACTTGCCGCTCATTAGTCAACCGACCCAGCGCATCATATTTGAAATAGCGGTGTTGCAGATAACTGCTCGGGTCCTCAGGGTTCAGCGCCGGTTGAGCCAATCCCTGGGAAATCGCAACTGGATTGCCGTACGCATCATATTGATAAAAGATCGATTGTATCGGCAGATCTTCCGTGCCCAAACTACCACTCGAGTTTGGTTCATCAACTCTAATCATGCGTCCCAGAGCATCAATTTTCTGTCTTCTCTGTTTACCTGCCGAGTCTGTAACTGTCGTGTAAATCCCTTGATAATCAGTTTGGACTATCGATCCATCCGAGAAGGTAACTAAATCTAACCGGCCAAGCGCCTCGTAACGCGAAGTAGTCCACTCGTTGGTATGTGACAGATCGGCGACTCCATTCACAATTGCGGTTCTATATGGATTGGACACTTTAGATGTACGCCCCAATTGGTCATAGATCTTGTCGATGGCGATGTAGTTATCGTCACCTTCGCTTACAAAGCTTCGACTTAAACGTCCAAGTGGATCGAAATATTGATATGACTTCGTTGTAATCGTGGCGTCTTGCCTGGTCTCGATCAGCGTAAAAAGATTCCCGACTGTTTCGCCGAAACTGTATTTCGTCCATCCGTCGTCTGGTCGAGTGACCTTCCGGAGACGATGTAGTGGGTCCCTGTTCCCGGAATCGTCCGTGTAGCTGAATGAAGTGACTTGCCCGTTCGCATCGATCGTCCTCAACAGCTGCCCGGTGGTGGTGTCAAACGTACTGCTGGACGTAAAAGCGACGTTCGAACCATGGCTCCCCGACGGATCAGGCACTGCAGTGGTCGACTTCGTAGCGTAGGCGTGCTTATGAGTCTCGGAGTATTCCGTCTGCGACTGAATTCCCCGTTGATTCTTACCATTCACCAAGTGTCCGATTTGATCGAACTGGGCGTGAGTATTGAGGCACACCCCGGCCGGGCACTCTAATCCCGCCGCGACGGAGGCAGTGAGGTTTAAATAGCTGCGTACCGTTGTTGGATTCCCGCGAATCGGTGAACCTGGATCGAGATAACCCTGGTCGCCGACCAGGTCGGTGTATTGCATCAGCGGGTAAGCAGCCTCGTCATAAAAGGTCTCAGATCGTGAGACCACCTGTAAGGTTCCATTTACGACTCCTTTAAGCAGGCCGGTCGTTGGCAGACCGAGAATATTTCGGCTTTGGTATGCAGAGGTATTCAGATACGTCGTTTCAGTTCTCCTGATGGTAGTTCCCACAGGTATAGACCCAATCACCGACGTTTGAGCTGTTGTTTGATCGACCGGCGCAAAATTAGTCTCGGTTGTCGCCGTTCGGTCCAATCCGGATTTGAATTCGAAACCGTTTGAGACGTACTCGTAAGTAATGGTCTGTGCGAGGGCGCTTGCTCCCGTGTCAAGTATCAAATTCACCGTTTTCATCGGCCTCGCATTGCGATGCGCAGTGTACGTTCCTGGATTCGATATTCCCTGCACCTTCGGTTTGTTGATAGTCAGCGTAGTTTCGGCAAACTCGGTTATTGTGCGTCGCAACATCGCGCCACCCTGCGACGTAGGCGCATACACACGTTCTTCGTAGGGCGCCCCAAGGCGGGAGTCCTCGTAGCCAAAATTGTCGCTAAAGAATGAGGTCGGATAGAAGAGGTATATCTCAGTTCGTGTTCCGTCCGGCGCCGTGACAATCATCGGACTGGTAGATTTCGAGTATTGCCACTGCGCCTCGTCAACACCGCCGATACCGTTCGGGCTAAGCCATCGAGAAATTATTCCGCGGCTGCCTTGAACGTAAGGCACAGAAAACACGCCAATCGCCGGCACCGCTGAATATTCGTAACGCTGGTAGCCTCCCGTCGGGTAGAACACCCTATCCAGTTCGCCGTAGTGGTTATACGAGAACTTATAGCTTTGCCCGTTGGGCATAACGATCTCTGCCAGAACTGTGGGATTGAACAAACTATTTTGTGGCTGACCACGCCCTACCACGTAGGTGTAGCTGCTCGGCGACGGCGGTTCAGAATCATCACTGTACCCGGATGTGAATAGCGCGGGGGCGCCTGTGGCTTGCGGAAAATTTGAGCCGCTCGGCAGCTCATTCGGAAAGTACAAAAAATAATCCGCCATTGGTCTTAGCGATTGCGCGTCGGGCGATAGAACATCCGAAAGGGATCGGAATTTCAGCGTGTAGGGAAGATCAAAGCCCGGCAATGAATACGTGTAGTCGCCTGCTCCCGGATTTACCGGCCAGGGCATCCCAATCAACCGTCCCATCGTGTCGGTCCATTGTCGATTGCTAATGTTGTAATTCAACAAGTTTCCATTGATATCAATGTATTGAACAGTGCTGCCTCCCAACACGTACCTCGAACCATCCGGAAGATAAAGTGTTCCGGTGTTCGGTCCGGTACTGTCGTAACGCATCCGTGAACCATCAATTGCATAAAAGGTGCCGACCATGTCAATGGTCCCGTTGTCCGCATAAACGGCGTCGGCTTTGCGCATCTCAAGCGTCGAGCCTCCGGGCATGTGCACAAAAAGTTTTGCGACACGAAACGTCTTCCCCGACACCGTTCCTTGAGCGTAAGACTTCCCCGTGTACCAATACACATCATTTTGTCTGGGCCATTCGACCTTAGGCACATCGAGACTGGTGGTCCAGCCGGCGGTTGAGTGTTCCGCATAAACCGCTTCGGCGCAGCTTCGCCGAACGTTTCCCGAGAGCTGAATCGAATTTAGGAAGCCTACACGCCACAGGCCCTGCGAAGAATACTTGAGCGTGACCGGCAAACTAACTCCGCGGCCAGGGTAGTCAGCCAACGGTACCTGCAACGTCATGGCATGGTTGCCGGCGGGATTTTGCGTGAACTCGACCGTCTGCGCCTGCGCCTGACTGCAGCAGAGCGCGATGCAAACAACTAACGCGAAAAGCCAAGCAGACTTGCGTAACGACTCAGCAATTGTTTTGTGCAAAGAGAATGTCTTCATTCACGTTACCCCATCAATGTCCGTCAGATTGCGGCTGTCTCAGTTTGGGTTTATTTCCATTCTCACTCTAAGCGGTGACTCCCATCATCGGGCGCGGCTAACCGGGCGTCATCAGCTTCACCGAGCGATCTCAATTGAGTATTGCGGCTCAATGCATCGTTTGTTTCAATCAACAATGATGGTGCACGACCAGTCGGGGTGGTTGACCTCAGCGAAGGTGTAGCTTCCTGGCTGCAAGTCAAACATCTCACCCCAATCCCCGCCGCCGCCCGGCACACGTAGTTCACGAAGCTGTCTACCGTCGTTGCCGGAAAGTCTCAGCACCAGTTCTCTCACTTCCGTGCGGTTATCAAGTGAAAGGAGGAAACGCCTTCTTTGAGCTCTGATTTTTCTTTCCGTAAAACCATTAGGGCCCAGGCTAAGAGCAACCTCATCTGGCGGCACCTGCTGTACCGACTTGCGGACGGTTGTTGGCTCTCTACGTTGCCAAAGCCGATTGAAGCGCGCAGTTTTAGTGCTGGTTATCACGAGGGCGGCAATGGCCATCCCGAAGAGAACGATCCCTAGCCATCTGCGCCGTCGAGTTATGTTGGCGAAATTCATCTTTGCCCTCGTGTGGCTTTGCGCGCTCACTGCACCACCGCTTCAACGCTGAAAAAAAAGCGGAAACTTCCTGACTGCTGTACCCCAAGTAACCATTGGAAGTTCATTGTCTGACCCGGAGCCAAAGGTTGGGCTAGCGTCAGAGTTCCGATAACTATCGTTGAGTTGAGGCCGCCACCCAGCGATTGTAACGGCGGGTTTTCGACGGTGGTGCCGCGCACCATGACCTGTTGTCCACTCGAAAGAGTTGCGGTGAAATCACTGGAGTTGAGAACTCGCATATCCGCCTGGGCACCACCTAGCGTGTAACCAGGACTGTTTAAAGTGGTGATGTCACTAACCCGGAACCTTAATTGGGTTACATTCTTTCCAGTGTTGTTCGTTATCGTGCGTCTGAGACTCATTGTTCCCGCGGCAGCGTTCGGTCCAATTGCCGCAGTGTCGCGAACACGATTAGGTGCGACCGTGGCGCCCACCGCCGGGTCAAGCATAGTTACCGGAAGTGAGACCGTTCGCTGAATTGGGCTAAGGAGATTTTCAGGACCGGGACCGCCTAAGATGGCCAGAATTCCACCGTAGTTACCCGCGTCGGTAGCAACAAAAAAGATGTCTGCCGCGTTGTCGCCGGTATCCTGTGGTATGTCGGGATTGAGCTTCCGGAAAAAGCTGCATTGACCGCTGTTCGCTCCCAACACTGAAAGACCAGCACCCTCTCGGTACAAAGTGCCCGAGGTGGTAAACCCGACGGCGTCCAGTCTGTTAGCGAGGATGAAATTAGCAGGATTGGCTGAGTTGAATAGCGCGAGCCCCGTGTTGTCGGGCACTTCAACACCGATGCCAATATTGCCATTAGTCGAACCACCGTAGGCGCTGAGTGAATAGCCTCCGCCTGTGGCCAAGTAGTGCCCGTGAGCCGGTATCACTGCGCCGGCTGGCACTACAAACCTCGTCACTCCATCAGAGGAAACGAGCGCCCATCCGCTGGAGTTATCCGTGGTGCAAACACCAATGGCCTGATCACTGTTGTTGTAGAGTTCGATGTATTCATCATTCGAACCGTTAGACCCCCGTAGACGAAATTCGCTGATCAGGACGCTGCCCGGTGGCGTGCATGGTCCCGCAAAGAACTGGAAGTCGTTGTAGATAGCCGCTCCCGGAGAGGCGTTGCCATTGCCCCACGTCCCGGCGTAGAGCAGGAATTTCAGGCCCACTAAGGAGAATCCCGGACTGACCGCCTTGCGTGTCGTCCAGCTTAGCCCATCCGGGCTGGTTTCAAAATTAACCAGGTTGCTAGTTTTGTCGTGGCGTATTCGCCAGTAACGATGAGCAACCGGATCGAAGTTAATAACTAATTGGTCGTCTGTTCCGTTGACCCTTGCGCGAAACATGATGCTGCCCGCTCCCACGTTAAACAGGAAGTAGTTGTTCGCATCCAGGTCTATTCTCATCGCGTTTTCTACGTAACCAGCCTGGCTCACTGGCTGCACCAGCTCTACCTGGGCAATCCCGCCACGCATGTCGTAAGCCGCGTTGGAAGTGATGCCGTTATAAAAGATCGACGTGCTCGGAGGCAGAGTGATTCGCAATTGTTGACTCTGCTCACTGACGACTACTGGAGAACCTGGGGTGTTCACTGTCCACTTGCCAGAATCCAGGGAGTTATCGTTGAAGTCGTCGTAGAAGGTCGGCGCGGTTATTGCCACTGAGGCTGATGTAGCAACTGCTCCCAGGTTATCGGTTGCCTGCGCGGTTAATGAATAAGAACCAACAGGAACGTTGGTCCATGTCACTGAGTATGGAGATGTACTATCGCTGCCAATTAGAGTGGCGCCCTGATAGAAATCAACTTTGCTGATGCTTCCATCCGAGTCACTGGCGTTCACATTGATCGTAATGTTGGCTGGTGCGCTGAAGATCGCATTGTTCGACGGACCGGTAATGCTAACTGCCGGTCCGGCATTGGAAACAACCGTCACTACCGCTGAGGTCACAACCGCGCCCAGATTGTCAGTGACTTTGGCGGTCAGCGCATAAGTCCCGGCAGGGACATTGGTCCAGTTAAACGAATACGGCGAAGTGGAGTCAGTGCCAATCTGCGTCGTGCCCTGATAGAAGTCGACTTTGCTGACCGTTCCACCCGAGTCACTGGCGTTGGCGCTGATCGTAAAACTGGCTGGCGCCGTAAGCACTGTGTTATTTGCAGGGTTGGTAATACTCACCGTAGGTAGCGCGTTGGAAATAACAGTCACGCCTGCCGAGGTTGTAACAGCACCGTTATTGTCAGTTGCCTTCGCTGTCAGCGAGTAAGTACCAGCAGGGACATTCGTCCAGGTCACTGAATATGGCGACGTGGTGTCCGTGCCAATCAAGGTGGCGCCCTGATAGAACTCCACCTTGCTAATGGTGCCATCAGAATCGCTGGCATTCGCGTTGATCGTGAAGCTCGCCGGCGCCGTAAGCACTGTGTTATTGGCAGGGCTGGTTATGTTCACCGTGGGTGGAACATTCGCCGGCGAATTAACAGTAATACTCACCGCAGCTGAAGTGGCGACGGCGCCATTGTTGTCAGTTGCCTTCGCTGTCAGCGAATAAGAACCGGTGGGAACATTGCTCCAGGTCACCGAGTACGGCGACGTGGTGTCAGTACCAATCAAGTTCGCGCCCTGGTAGAAGTCGACTTTGCTGATCGTCCCATCGGAGTCACTGGCGTTTGCGTTGATCGGGATGTTGGCTGGCGCCGTAAATACTGCTGCATTCGCGGGGCTGGTAATGCCCACATTCGGCAGCGCGTTGGAAATGACGGTCACGCCGGGCGAGGTTGTAACGCCGCCGTTGTTGTCCGTTGCTTTCGCTGTCAGCGAATAAGTACCGGCGGTAACACCAGTCCAGGTCACCGAATACGGTGAGGTGGTGTCAGTTCCAATCAAACTTGCGCCTTGAAAGAACTCCACCTTACTGATGGTTCCATCAGAGTCACTGGCGTTCGCATTGATGGTTATGTCGGCTGGAGACGTGAACACCGAATTATTTGCTGGAAATGTAATACCGACCGAGGGTGCGGAATTAGAAATGACAGTGACTGCTGTTGAGGCAGCAACGGCGCCACTGTTATCAGTTGCGTTGGCCGTCAACGAATATGTACCAGCGGGAACACTCGTCCAGGTGAAATTGTAAACGCCGCCGCCCGCGGCTGTGGCCAGCCCCAACGGCGTCGCTTCCTGGAGAATTTGAACCTGGCTGATGCTTCCATCCGGGTCCGAAGCATTAAGTGTAACCAATAAATTTGAGCCAGCTGCAAAAGTAAAGTTGTTCGCTGGCGAAGTGATACTGACGTTCGGCAAAACGTTATTGGCCGACTCTTCAGTAGCAATTAGTTTGCCCCCCGCATAGATATATTCTTTGGAAGGGTTGCTGGCCGAAGGTATTTTCGGTGCCGGCTGAAGCATGGGCGAAACTGCCGCTGCCTGCGGCTTCCGCGTCCCAGAGGAATTACTCCACAGACCAAAAACGGCCCCTACAGACAAAGTCAGCATCAGGCTGAGCGCTGCGATCTTTAGATATCTCTTTCGCCGCGAACGTCGGCGTGATGAGGCCTTTTGATTAAGCCGCGTGAAACTCTTTTTCAACATTGAGTCCTCTTTTCGCAGGGCCACACTGTCTTCAAACTTTTGAAGTGGAGTATCCGTTTAGTAGAGACACTTCTGATCGGTTCAACTCTTAACTAAAAACTGCCGCGATTAACCAACCAGTGCTGGAATTGAACCGTCGGGGATCTTGCAATCCGTGACTATAAGTGACGGCACGGAAAATATAGATTTCTGGATTACAAGTCTTTGGGTAACTCTGAAGGAGTTATCAAGCAGTTCTCAAACGGCGGGTGGAATGGTTTTTACGGTTGTGGGATTTTGAATTTGGGAGGGTGTTAGAGTCAACACGCTCAGAGCAGGTCGGAGCCTTCGTTGCCGTATTAATCCGGTGGATTCAAGAAGAACGACGCGAGGACAGAGAAAGATTGACGACACAACTGGGAACTCGCCTTTGACTTTAACGATCACCGTCGCCAGGAACCGCTAGCTCGTCGCCGGTCTCTACGATCTCCCGTTTTGAACGCTTAATGAGTTGCTCGGTAATCTCAAGCCCGCGAACTGTCGCTCTATTGAGGCTTTCCAAAATCGCAATTAGTTTTTCTTCGCTGGCAGAAATCTTTTGCTTGCGATCGCCGAGAGTCTGCGCATCAGATCCATTGAGACTCAGAATTTGATCCAGGATTAATTTTGAGTCGGCCATTGTCTCGTGGATTTCGAGCGCCAGGTCCTTCACAACTCTGCGCTCGGTGGCGTCCATTTCCAGTGCGAGCAGCCGCTGTCCTGAACGCTTCAATTCGAGACTGACTTGATCTATGACCTCCAATTTGATGAGCCGTGCGCGTTCGGCCCCGTCCGTATCGTCGCAGTGCTCGGACACTTGCTGAGCGCGTTCCAGAATACGTTGGGCCTCGCGGTAACGCCCAAGTTTAGAGAGCACAACCCCCTGCGTCCTAAGTGATTCTGCGAGAATTGGATCCTCGCCGCCCTGGTCCAGAGTCTCAACGGACCGCACGATGACCTGCTCAGCAAGTTCGATTTCTCCCGCCGCAAGGTGAAGCTGGGCCATCGTTTCATCCACCTGGGCGCACCGTACCTTGTCACCGAACCCCTCAAAGAGCCTGCGCGAACGTATCAGATGAGGTCGTGCTTCATCGAGCTGGTCTTGAGTTAAGAGAAGATAACCGAAATTATTCTCGACGATGGCGGCAAGGCGATGGTGGCCAACGGCCTCGAACTCATAAAGGGCTTCCGTGAAATGCTCAAGAGCCTGGTCAAAATACTCGGTCCGGTTTTCAACAGGCGCTAGGTCTCTAAGTGTTGAGGCTAATTCGAGCAGATATCGTCCAGTGGCCCACGGTCCGGCCGATTCCACAATGTCGGCGGCTTCAGTAAGCCGACTCTGTGCGTCCTGTAGCCAGCCGGCTTTACGTTCCAGGCTTGCCAATCTGATAAGGCCAAGACTCCTGAGTTCAAGATCCTTTTCTGATAATTCACCGAGCGCAGCCAGCAGCGCGGTGCGTGCGAGATCAAACAAACCTTCTCGCTGGTAACAGAGCCCGAGTTCGATCCGGCCCTCGGCAGCTCGCTTCTTTGCCATGACCTGTTCGAAGAGAGCAATCGATCCGTTGAGTAAAGCCTCTGCGTGCTTCTGTCCTCTGGGCACTTGTCTAGTGCTGACTACATTGCCAGCGAGGCAGCCAACTGTGAACAGCAGGTCCGCCGATGAGTGCGGGCTTAAATCGTCAAGTTGCGGCCATTCCCCGAGCGTCCACCAACGTTGCAGCACGGCACAAGCAGCCTCATAGTTCCCAGCCTCGATTTGTTCACGGGCAACGGTACAAAACACCTGCACTTCTTCCACCGTAGTTGGACGTGATGACTGAATATTGTCCAGCAGTTTTGCATCAAGCGAGGGAGTTGGTTCATTCCTGAACGCATCTGGTGCGGTCGATCTGTTTGTCTCTGCACGCTCCTCATAGAGCCGCCTCGCAAACCTGTGCGCTGCATGCCACTGATGCGCTGCCGGATAGTGAGTTTTGAGCTCGCTGGCCCGCGTGCACTCGCGCTCGGCAGCCTTCCAGTCCCACTCCCGTCGAAGCTCAAGCGCTGCTCTCGCTTGAGGAAGCCCATCATCAAATCCCAGTGTCGCCAACTCGACCGTAGTCTTCGGTGGGTCGTCGGCCGGTGGCAAGTAACTCGTTGCTAATCGTAAGTAGCAATCAATTATTGCCGCATAAGCCAGTGCGAAACCAGGATCCAAATCGATTGTCTGTCGAAACCAAGTTATTGCCTCTTCCAATCCGGCCGTGGTGTACTTGCTCCAATAGAAACGGCCTCTTACATATGCTTCATAAGCTTCTGAGTTCTCCGTGTGCCGCTTGCCGATGACTTTTTCTAACTCCTGACTGGACCTTATACGCAACGCCGCCAGGATCTCGCTAGCTATTTCCTCCTGCATTTCCAAAGGTGCGTTGGCCTTTACGCCATAGTTCTTTCCATAAAGTTGCCAACCACCATCGACGTTGACCAATTCGATTCTGATCTCGATCGCCGCATTTACTAAATGCACTCCTCCTAGAAGAACATTGCGCACTCCCAACTCGCGTCCCGCCTGCCGCACGTCTACTTCTTTACCCTGGTAGCGGAGGACTGAGTTTCGCGCTGCGACGTGTAGTTCCGACTCTCGGGAGAGGCGGTTGATCAAGCTCTCGGTGAGGCTGTCAGCCAGGCGCTCCAGCGTTTGATCCTGTGTCCCATTTACCAAGGGCAATACCGCGAGCGAGTGAACCTGCCGAACCTGAGGATCTAGCCAGATCCTCGAAGCCGGCGTGGGCTGATCGTTGAGTTCATTTACAGTCTCCAGAAAACGATAGCCGCGTCTTGGAATGGTCTCAATGTACTTGCAGCTTTCGGTCTCTCCAAGAGCCTTGCGTAGCAAGGAAATGTGTTGAGCCAGATTACCTTCCTCGACGGCTTCATCAGGCCAGACTTCATTCATAAGCACGTCCTTCTCAACTACGTGCTTGCTGCTCCGAACCAGAACCAAAAGTGTGCTAATGGCCTTCGCCGGTAAAGGTACCAGGCGCCCGTCTCGCACTAACACCCGTTCGGTGGTGTCGAGACAAAATGACCCAAACTGATAGAGGTTGCCCTTAACGCAATTCATAATCTATTAATAATTCTTTTAACCTCTCGTAATAACTGTTGATGCGATCCCTCAAATAAGAGTTGGAAGTACTAAGAGGGACAATCGAGCATAGGACGTCGCCATGTTAAAGTACCGACTCTCTTCACGAATGGGAAACCGC
>Ga0070698_100004380_pt1 | contig 15509 bp, 13 predicted proteins | sample KBSK1502metaG_FD_65477 | JGI IMG/M metagenome (GOLD analysis project Ga0070698, IMG submission 65477) | Corn, switchgrass and miscanthus rhizosphere microbial communities from Kellogg Biological Station, Michigan, USA - KBS K1-50-2 metaG | ecosystem: Host-associated > Plants > Roots >...
TGGATGGGCCGCGTGAGCTAATCATCAAGTCGCAGCCAGCCGAAAACAACGAACTGCTGCTGTCGGTCAGCGATACCGGCGTGGGACTGCCCCGACACCAGGCAGATCAGATCTTTAACGCCTTCTTTACCACCAAGACTCACGGCACCGGCATGGGACTTCGCATCAGCCGCTCGATTATCGAATCGCATGGGGGCCGCTTGTGGGTTGCCGACAATTCTCCGCGCGGCGCAACTTTTCAGTTCACCCTGCCCGCCGCCACGGTCGCGGCCCATAAATAACCTCCCCAGCTGAGTTCTTATTGCCGCGGAATTTAGTTCATGAAATAGAAAAGCATTCTCAATACCAAACCGGACGGAAGACCATCGCCGGGAAAGGGAATATCTTCAGTAACTTAAACCGGCTGGGCGTTTTTTTGAGCCGGGGCCTTACAGCGGCGCGTCCGGTATCCCGGAAGCGGTGTCAGAATGGTGGCGCGAAGGAAGGGAAGGAGAAATTGACTCGAACCCGGCGATCGACGGTGACCGTCCACCCAATGCAGTGCTTTTTCTTCAAAACGCCCGTTTTCGGATAATTTCCAAATATTGGGTGCCACTGTTGTCAATGTGAGGACGGCATTATCGTGAGCTGCTCGTCAGTTTGCCGCAGCATTCCGGGCGTGCCGGCAAGGATGCACGATCCCAGCCGCCACCAAGGGCTTGGACGAGCGTGACGGCGTCCACCATGCGGCGGCCAAGAATATTTACCGCGGTCACTTCGTCAGACAGCGCCGCGCTCTGTGCAGTTGTCACTTCTAGGTAGCTGGTGACGCCGCCCTTGTAACGCGTAGTGGCAAGTTCCAAATATTTCTGAGCTGCAGTGACTGCTTTGTCCTGAACCTGGGCTTCATGCTCGAGGATCCGCAATGCCGCTAGGTTATCTTCGACCTGTTGAAAGCCGGTCAGCACGGTTTGGCGATAGTTGGCGACTGCCTGATCGTAGGCAGCGATGGCTTGGTCTGAGGCCGCCCGGCGCCTGCCCACGTCGAAGATGGTAAACACTGCCGATGGCCCAGCTGACCACAAAATACTGGGACCGGAGATCAATGTTGTAATGGAGCCGCTTTCGAAACCTCCAGCGGCGGCCAAATTCAGGAGGGGGTAATAGGCCGATTTGGCGACTCCAATCTGCGCATTGGCGGAGGCCATGAGGCGCTCGGCCGCGGCGATATCGGGCCGACGTTCGAGCAATTCGGAGGGCAGGCCCACGGGAATGGCTGGCGGAGGCATGGTGAGCGGAAGAGGAGCGAGACTGAAAGATGCTGGAGGTTTGCCGATCAAGACTGCTACAGCATGCTCGTATTGTGCGCGGGCAACGCCAACGTCAATTGCCTGCGCGCGGGTCGTCTCCAGTTGCGTGCTGGCCTGCTGAACCTCAAGATCGGAAGCCAGCCCTCCCGCAAACCTATTCGCGATCAACTCTAACGCTTGTTCATACTGCGTAACGGTCGAGTTCAAAAGCTGCTCCTCGGCATCGAGCATGCGGGCCTGGAAGTAAAACAAAGCCAACTGGGAATGCATGGACAAGTTCACTGCTGCCAGGTCGGCTGCGCTGGCTTGCGCCTGCTCGCGATAAGACTCAACGGTGCGGCGTACGCGTCCCCAAACGTCGACCTGGTAAGACAATTCGAAAGGAATCTGTAAGTCAGTGAAGGTAACGCCACTGAATTGTGTGCTGTGAGGTTGCCGATTTGCAGAGTAGCTGTTGCGAGTTACTGAGGGATTTACGTTCACGGTCGGAAAGTAATCGGCCCGCTGATATCGGAGAAGTGCGCGAGCCTGGGTATATTGGGCCTCGGCCGCCTTTAAGTTTTGGTTGGAGACGTTGACCTGAGCTTCCAGGGCATTGAGTTGAGGATCTTGAAAAATTTCCCACCAGTTGCCCGGGAGATTCTGATCGTTCGGCTGGGCAGGCTTCCAATCGCCCACCTCTTTATAAGCTGGCGGAACTTCTGCTGCGGGCCGCCGATATTTTGGTCCAACGGTGCATCCGGTGAATTGGAACGCAGCTATCGCGAGCAGAACCACCAGACTGGATCTTTGGCGCGCAACCAATTTTAACTCTCCAGCGCGTTTCACTTGGTATCCCCGGGCAATGTTGCCTGAACGATTTGCACTTGCTGTCCAGTAACGATGGAGTCGGGCGGGTTGATGATGACCTGATTTTCCGCCTTGAGGCCGGACACGATCTCGATCTGATTGCCAAAATCGTGCCCAGCCGTAACGGGAGTCAGCACGACTTTCGCATCCTTTACGACGCCGACGTGTAAGCCCTGCGAGCGAAAAATCAGAGTATTCACTGGAATCAGGAACGTAGTGGCCTGCGAAGGGATCGCCAAGTGGACCTCCGCATAAGAGCCCGTGAGCAGCGTGCCCGTAGGATTGTCAACATCGATCTCGATCAGCAACGTGCGAGTTGTCATATTGATCGCATCAGCGGTGCGCACAAGTTTTCCTTGAAATTTGCGGCCCGGAAACTCAGCGAGAGTGAGATCTGCGGCCATGCCGACTTTTGTCCCTCGCGAGTATTCCTCTGGGACGTTTACGTACACACGCAATGTGCCCGGTTGGGCCATGTGGAAGAGGTCGGTTTTTGCATTGGCATTGCTACCGGAGTTGATGAGATCTCCGATATCGGTGTTTCGCGCGGTGATAGTACCGTCGAACGGAGCATAAACCTTTTCAAAAGATACCAATGCGGAGTACTGCTCTACGGCCGCTCGGTCCGCCTCCACAATCGCTTTATTCGCGTTGTAGGTGCCTACGGCATTGTCGACGTCCTGCTGGGACACAGCATTGGTTTTCAATAGTCCTTGATAGCGGGTTTTGGTGGTCGTAGCTAGCTCAAGATTGGCTTGTGCGGTCAACAGATTGCTGCGGGCCTGCTGGAGCTGCTGATCAACTTCGGGACTCTCGATAACGGCAAGCAGTTGCCCTTTCTTAACGTGCGCGCCGATATCGAAATACCATTTCTTTAGATATCCGTTGGTCCGCGCATAGATCGGTGAAGTGATGAACGGTTGCACGTTTCCCGGAAGGATAATCTCCTCGGACGGCGCGGTTCGCGTTGGCGAAACGACAGATACGGCAGTAAGGGCAACTTGCGCTGTCTCGGCGCTTAGGGTTGTGCGGGCCTTGACACGGGACCAGATGCCTGACGCCAAGACGCCGCCAACCACGATCACCACAATAGCCAGGAGCAGCCATGATTTGCGCGAGCGTCTGCGTGCTTCCACGGGATTCAATGGGGGTGTTTGCGCGTCGATTGGTCTTTTCTCTTCAGTTTGAGGCGACATAAAGACTCCAGACGGCCTTTCTAGGATCCGGCCTCGGCCAAATGCCGGCGTGAACCTTGCATAACGCTAAAAAATGCCGGGACAAACAACAGCGTTGAAACAGTGGCGAAAATCAAGCCACCAATGACCGCCCGGCCCAGGGGAGCATTTTGTTCACCGCCGTCCCCTAGTCCGAGGGCCATCGGCACCATCCCGATAATCATGGCCAGAGCGGTCATTAGCACGGGTCGGAAACGCGTGAAGCCCGCCTCCAGTGCGGCAGTGACGGAATCTTTTCCTTCCATCATTTTTTCTGTAGCAAAGCTCACGACCAATATGCTGTTGGACGTTGCGACTCCCATGCACATGATCGCGCCCATGAGTGCGGGTACGCTCAGAGTTGTGTGGGTTATAAACAAGAACCAGGCAATCCCGGCGAGGGCTGCCGGAAACGCTGAAATCATGATGAAAGGATCGAGCCAAGACTGAAAGTTGACTACGATCAGCAGGTATACGAGCACGATCGAGAATGCCAGTCCGCTCAGAAGGCCGATATAAGAGGACCGCATTGTCTGAACCTGCCCGCGGACCACAACTCGAGAACCGCGCGGTAGTTGCTGATGTGTGGCGTCAATGATTTTATTGATGTCGCCGGCCACGCTACCTAGGTCGCGCCCTGCGGCAGCGCCAAAGATGTCAATCACCGGCGCAACATTGTAATGAGAAACTACTGCCATTCCGGCCCCTCGTTGCACGGATACCAGACTGGCCATGAGCGAGGGGGGGGCGTTGGGGTCCGTCCCTGTGACCGGAATGTTCTGTAAGTCCTGCAGAGTGTCGGTACGATATTGCGGCGTTTGAGTCGCGATTTGATAGCTGACACGATTCTTTGGATCAACCCAGAAGGTGGGAGACGTCTGGAAGCTGCCACTCAGTGACACTAGAAGATTCTGCGCAATATCGTGAGCCGAAAATCCAAGCTCTTCGGCTTTCGTACGTTCGACCCTCATGCGCAGATACGGCTGATCGAAGGGCTGTTGGATCCGTAGATCGGCTGTTCCCGTGACGTATCTCAACTTGCTGAGCAGCGTATTGGCATACCGCTGGTTTCCCTCCAGGTCGTTTCCCACGACTTGGACATCGATCGGGGCCGGCAACCCAAAGTTCAGGATCTGGCTGACCATGTCGGCAGGCAAGAACGCGAAACTCACACCCGGAAACTGTTTTGGAAGTGTCAGACGAAGTTGATGAACGTAGTCATCCGTGGGATGGTGCTTGGCAGAAAGAGTCACAAGAATGTCAGCGTCCGATGTACCGACCGGAGCGGAATTGCTGTAAGAAAGATTGATGCCGCTGTAGGGCAACCCTATGTTGTCGATAACATTGTGGATCTCGCTCGTGGGAATCTGCGATCGAATCGAGCGCTCGACCTGATCGCAAAGGTTGGCGGTTTCCTCGATGCGCATTCCGGTGGGCGCACGCAGATGAAGCTTGAAAGAGCCGCTGTCCACGTTAGGAAAGAAGTCCCGACCCAGCCACGGGATGAGAATTGCCAGAGAGCCAAGACTAGTCGCAAAAAACGCAACCAGGAAGACGCGCCGGTGATGGAGGCAAGTTTCCAGCAAGCTGCGATACCCGACACGAAACTTCTCGAAGGCCGCCTCAAAGCTCTTCTGAAGCCGTACCAACGGATTGCGGCTGGGGGCATCTCCCTCCTTTTTTTCTCCTCGCAACAAGTACTTGGCCATGGTCGGAACGATCGTGCGCGAAAGAAAATACGAGGCCAACATAGCGAAGACTACTGCTTCAGCGAGTGGCACGAAGAGATACCGCGCTACGCCGGAGAGCAGGAACATCGGGGCAAACACAATGCAGATTGAAAGAGTGGACACGAAGGCCGGTGTCGCGATTTGCGACGCGCTGTCGAGGACAACTGCATCCATGTCCTTCTCCGGCTCCGCCTCTCGGTTGCGATTGATGTTCTCCACCTCAACGGTCGCGTCGTCCACCAGAATGCCGACGGCCAGGGCGAGCCCACCAAGTGTCATGATATTGATCGTCTCTCCGATCGCGCTCAGTACAATGATGGAGGTCAGTATTGCCAGAGGGATTGAGGTCGCAATGATTACAGTGCTTCGCCAGCTCCCGAGAAAAGTAAGAATCATGAAGGCGGTCAGACACGCGGCAAGGAGTGTTTCCCTGACAACTCCGCTGATGGCGCCGCGAACAAAAATCGACTGATCCGCCAGCGGTGCTATATCGAGCTGCGGTGGAACCGTGGTCTTAATTTGAGGCAGAAGCGCCTTGATGTCGGCGATTACGTTCAGAGTTGACGCGTTGCCCGCTTTTTGGATTGTCAGCAATACGGAACGCTGCCCGTTGACGCGCACGATATTGGTCTGCGGCGGGAACCCATCGCGCACCCAGGCGACATCTTTGATGTAGATCGTAGTACCGCCAATGGTCTTGATCGGGATTCGGTTTAGGTCAGCGATCGTCTGCGGTGCTGCGTTGGGGATGGAAACATCGTATTCCTTGGAGCCGATCTTGGATGTTCCTGTGGGCAGGATTAGATTCTGAACGCTGATCGCATTGACGACATCGAGCGCAGACAGGCCCTTCGACTGCAACGCTGTTGTATTTAGATCGACCTGCACTTGGCGTTGTTTACCGCCATAGGGATAGGGAACAGATGCGCCAGGCACGGTGATGAGCTGAGTGCGAATAAAATTCAAGCCGTAGTCGTTGAGTTCTTGCTCTGACAGATTTTGTCCCGAGAGGGCCAACTGAAGGACGGGCACACTCGATGCGCTATAGGCAAGAATGAGAGGTGGCGTCGTTCCAGTAGGCAACTGGCGGAGTTGAGTCTGGGAAATCGCCGTGATCTGTGCGATACCTTGTTGAATGTTCGCAGTCGGCTGCAGAAATACTTTGACGACAGCAGTTCCATACAACGACTGAGATTCGATGTGCTCGATGTTATCAACGGTAGTAGTGAGCGCTCGCTCCGTTATGCTAACGATGCGGTCGGCCATGTCCTCGGGCACAAGGCCGTTAAAGGTCCAGATGATGCTGACGACCGGAATATCGATGTTAGGAAAAATGTCCGTTGGCGTGCGAACAATCGCGAGCGAGCCCAGGATCAGAATGAGTATCGAAACAACGACAAACGTATATGGGCGGCTCAGCGCTAGTCTGACAATCCACATGATTCACCCCCACTCGGCTTGGCGGACTGCACCCCTCGAATCAGCCTAAGGCCTGTGTTTTGGAGTCCTGGCATCCAGGGTTGAGACCAATTGCTCGGCCGGTGGTGGCACAGGAACTGTTCCGGACAGAACGATTTCCCTTGCCGGAATCTTCCTGCCGTACACACGGCGGTTGTCGCCATTGTCTGGACGGATCGTGGAACCCTCGAGGGAGACTCCAGCAAACAAGCCACGCGCCCTTGAGTAACTCAAGATTTCGGAACGCAGGGTTGCGTCCGTATCGGCTGAGGCGTCGCGGCCGACCGGGCCTGCGGCCACGGACGCATCGCCTCCCAGTTTGACCTTGCTGGCTAGAATGCCCCTCGCGCCGCCTTCATTCATGACGAGCAAGACGAAATCCGTAGCTTGTCCACCGATCTGAAAGCCGAAGCTTCCACCTTCAAGAGCCATCATCGTCGGAGCGCCCCACGGTCCCCGGAAGTCCCCACCCTTGCGGCACGACATAGCACCCCGCCCGTAGCTTCCGCCCACGATAAATGCGGCTTTTAGGACCGACGGAAAGACAACAACGCAATCAGCTTTGTCGAGCAGGTCCTGTGGAATGTCATCGGGAACGTCGAGAATCTCTTTCAAGACCGTTCCGCAATTTCTCAATCGGTCGTCATCTTTGGTTTGGTCCGAGGCGCTTGCCACTTCAGCGAGGAGTGGTGCAAACGCAAGTAGAATGCTGCTCAGATAGGTCGACAACTTTCGCATGTGATGTCCCTCCAGCGGTTTTCTTGCCTCGGATTGTGAAGGATGCAGCCTAGATGCCACTTTGAACACTGAGCGCGGGTTCTAGGAACTGGTTGAAAACAGGCGTGGTTAGAAGGAGAGCCTGAAATTAATGGCACACGACGAGCGGCGAAGAGTACGGGGCGTTGGACGGTTGTCAGAGTGCTGACACCGTATCTTTCAAGGCGGAAGCGACTTCCGAAACAGGAAGGACGAATTTGAACGGGATCCTTCCAGGCCGTCCGCGTCCAATCCGAACGAAAACATTTCGCCGGTGGAATGAGTTAAGCAGTCACAGGCGGAGAGCCGTCGAGGTGACATTTGACCACGACAACAGTGACGTCATCATGGAAACCAACGTCGCCGCAGAAGTTTGCCGCGCCGTTAAAGATCTTGATCACGAGCTCTTCCGCCGAGAGTGAAGAGCCATCTCGCACCACGGCGGAAAGCCGCTCCATGCCGAATTCTTCGCCAAGTTGGTTCTCTGCTTCAGTGACTCCATCTGTGTAGAAAACCAGCGCGTCGCCCGCTGTAAGGTCAGCAGAGGCCAGTTCGCAAATCTCGTCTGGAGATAGACCGATGGGTGGGCAGGACGAATCCATGCGCGTGAGGGCGCCCGTCTTTGCTCGAAACAGAAGCGCGGGATTGTTGCCACAGTTCACGTAGTGGATTATCCGGTTGTGTGTGTCGATTTCCGCAATCAGCAACGTTACGTACTGTTCGGGATCTGACACGGCGCCGATCTCGGTGTTCAACCTTTCCACTTGGTGCAGCATGTTTCGATCTCGATTTGCCTCAAGCCTCATAGCTGCCGCCGTCGCGGACATCAAGAGGGCGGCGGAAACTCCTTTTCCGGCTACGTCGGCAATCACGACCTGGACGGTGTGCGCGTCGATGGGAATATAGTCGTAGTAGTCGCCACGTACGCCTCGAGCGGGATGCATCATCCCGGCTATCTCGAGTCCATCAATCGCGGGTTTATCGGAGGGGAGAAACGGGCGTTGAACTTGCGCGGCCAGCTTCACGTCTTGAAGCAGGTCGTCACGTTGCTGCTGAACCGTTTTGGCAAGTGCCTCCCGCTGCTCCATATACCGGTGGATCACATAAACAACAAAAGCGAAGCACAATATCGCGGAGAGATTGTGGAAGATCCGTAGCGCTGAGTGAATAGACCGCTGGGAATAAGAGTCATGGAGCAAGATACAAATGACGATCAGGCTGTAGCTGGCCTCCTTGCGCAGAAACATAGCACCCACGGCAAGAGGGAGAATGTACAGATATACGAGCGAAATCGAAACAACCAGATGGTCCGCATACGCTACCGCAGCAATTGCTCCGAAGACCAAGACAAGTGGCAGCCACGCCGGTCCAGTCGAGGCAACATCTCTCCGCAGGAGAGACTGCAATGGCGCCCTTTCGCGAAGAGCGCTCAACTCGGCGGGCATCGAATCCCGCATGGCGGTATAGATTGGTTCAGTCATTCAAACAGGATTTTTGCCATCATCCCTTTATCTTCGTGGTTGAGCAGATGGCAGTGAAAAACAGACATGCCCTTAATGATCGGGTTGGTAAAGTCCATGATGACGTCAACAGAGCCGTCGTATGGAACGTTGACGGTGTCCAGCCAAAGTGGGTCGGCGATCGGCTTATCATTTTCGGCGTACGCTAGGAAATGCACCTGATGGATATGCATCGGATGTAGCTCCCGCGTGGCATTGACAATTTTCCAATGCTGGTAAGACCCGATCTTTGCGCGCACCATCGGAGCCGCATCGGCCGCGAATTCCTCTCCGTTGATGTAGAAGCCCTTCTTGTCTTCCGTGAACGTCACGGTAAATCGAGGGGCCGCTTTTTGTTCCGCCACGAGGTCCACCGTCCTCAGATTAGGCCGAAGCGGACTCGCCAAAATCTTGGCTGGGGAGTCCGCTGCCGAGCGTGGAACGATGTCAGCCAATACCATGGCGGGATTGGGATCGCCCGCCGGCCCGGTATCCACGCAATGCGTGATCAGCCGCCGCCCCGTCCCCGCTGGCGGACCAGTAACAATCGCTTCGAGCCTCCCGGCGGGCGGTAGCAAGACATGACTGGCGACCGTCGTTCGATGATTAGGATCGTGCCGCGTGATGGGCTCGCCATCCATAGCGACAATCTCAAAGCTCTGTCCCTCAAGTTCCAAGTTCACGTAGCGATCCGCAGAGGCGTTCGCAATCCGCCAGAACTGCCGCTCCCCGGGCGCAATTTCAATCTGAGGCCGCACAGACGCGTTCACCGTCATGACCTCCTCCGGCGTCTCTGGCTCGCCACCACAAACCTCCGAACTAAGGTCAACGCGCTGCCGCAAATCGGCAGACTGAGGATCCTCCTTAATGGAACGCCCACGCACAACCAGCACGCGCTCCGGCAACCCGACAAGCGCAGGAAAATAGGATTGTATTCCCTCGATCACGAGCGCGCCGGACATACCGTCCAAGACTTGTCGGTAGCTCTCCCCATGAGGGTGCGTGTGGTACCAATACAAGCCCGGCGGATGGTCTTTCGGAATCCGCACCGTATAGCGGAGTGTTTTTCCAGGCATGGCCATCATCGTCAAAACGTCGTCCTGCGGAGCATCGGGAGAGACCGTCAGTCCATGAAAGTGCAAATTCGTCATGTCCATGCACGGACTAGCCAAGCACTTTTCCGGTGGGTTGGCCGGAAGATCGTTTACATACGTAATCTTTAGTTGATCCCCGGGTGAGAGCCGCAGAGTTGGGGCGTTTGGTTGCCCGTTAAAATAGAAGGAATTTCTTCCGTCACTTGTGACTCCCGCGCGCAGAGTTAGAGAAAGGGTATGGTTTTTCGGGCGAAGCTCGGGAGGATTTGAATGCCGGCCCGCCGGCATGTTCCCTGACTCGAGGACATAGAAACCCACCGCCGCCACAATAGCAACAGCGAAAGTAGCTGATCGTAAAGCAATTCCAACCCGTGACATCGGCAACTCTGAGTTCTTGCTCATTCCGCCGCGTGCCAGGTGGCGTCCGGATCGTAGGCGGTCATCGCTTGTGCAGTTTTTGTTGTGTCGGGACCCAGATCCTTCTCGTAGATGGTTCCTGTTTCATCGACAATGAACGTCATAACACCCGAGGAGCGGTATTCGGCCGGGTAGGCAACGAAAGCAAATCCTGCGGTCATCTTTCCATTGACGATGTAGTTCTTGGCACCGCCCGGTGCATGAGGTCCTTGGCTTGTGAGGATCCGAAAGAAGTAACCATTGAACGGAACTGGATCGCCAACGTCGTTCTTCGAACGTACTCCGTGGGCGTACGCGATCAAAGCATTGATTGGGCTGTCAAACTCGTCATAAGCACCGTGCCAATACAAACCATCATGGCGACCCTCTTCGCTGACGAGTTTCTGCGCGAATTGATTTGAGAAGCCACCTGGCGCGCGGGCAAAATATTCCCTTTGTGCTTGGACCAAGTCTTGGCACGCATCCTCGGCGGCGAGTTCGTTTCGGCCGATGCGCCGGAACAGGATTTCGTCTTTGCCTGCGTCGGTGTCGAAGTACCACTCGCCATGGTTGTTCTCCAACGGAATCGGAAAAGGCCAGTTCTCGGCTCCAACAACCAGCGTTACCTTTCCGTTCGCCTCTGTCGCGAACCGATGCATCGCCTGGTATCGAACCACGAAGTCGACCCGAGAATCCGCATCTTCCACTGGATCGCCGGAGGATAGGACTTCCTTTGCGGCTGGTCCGAGGACGTTCAAAGCAGATTGGTCATCCTGTGACTGCATTGCCACAAGGAGCGCGTGGGCGGCATCTTGGGCTGAGCCAAAGGTCTTTTGTCCGGGCTGCTGCGCGAACGTCGGCGCAAACGAACATCCCAGTGAAAGTGCCGCTAGAACGGCCGCGGCAAATCGAGCAAACCCGCTGCACTCACCGCGGACAAGATTTGAAATTCTCTGCAGCATAATGTTCTTCTCCATTCTTGAGTTCTTCACAAGTTGTGTACCCGAGTGTACGCGACCACTTAGTGCCGTCCGCCACCGCCATGGAAGCCGCCGCCTCCAAAGCTCGACCGCCCGCGGGAGGAAAAGCCTCGGGCATCTCCGCCGTGATTAAAGCCACCGAGCGCGCCGGAGTGTATTCCTGACTGAGCATGAAAGCCTGAGCCTCCGTGGAACGCATTGCCGTGGCCGAAGCTGCCGTGGTCAAAGCCGCCGTGGCCGAAATCACCGTGATGGAACCCCTCGTGACCGAACTCTCGGCTATGTGAGACGAAGGCGTGATGGTCGAAGAACGCTCGACGGCCATGCCAGTCATATCCCCAGTGGCCCCAGCCCCACCCAAATCCTCCGAAGAAGCCAATGCCAAATCCAATACCAAAGGTAAGGCCGACGCCGCCCCAAAAAATCCCGGGCACGGGATACCAGCCCGGGTATGCGACGATAGGTGCCCCGTACACTAACCAAGGATCATAGGCAGGGACGTAGACCACGTCAGAGTTGGCCGGTTCGATGATGATCGCGTTGCCTTGGGTCGTTACCGTCTCCTGTTCATTGCTATTCAGGTGCCCAGCGTTCTCGGCCTCGCGGCGCAATGTCTGGACCGCATTGGTCACATCGTCCGGCTGGTTGGCATACGCCTCGCCAAGGGAAGAAGTCCAAGAGAGGTTCTTGTCCATGTTTTCCAGAACCGACGGGAATTGCACCATGGCCTTTACGCTGGGATCCCAGTCCTGTTTGTCGACCTCCTTGGCCAGCTTGTCGCCCTTGAGCTCGGTATGCCTTTGTATCCAGCGGTCTGCCTCGACGATCTGCGTTGGATACGTGGAAGCGGCCAAAATCTGCGCCACTAGAGCGTCCGGGTACAAGGCGATCGGCGCGACAAGTTGCTGCAACTCCTGAGGGGACTGGTTACCGGGCGAAGCTGGTGGCTGGTCGTTCGATTGGCTTATGGGTCCGTACGCGTCCGCCTGCGCTGTGAATCCCACAAGTAAACAGCAAAGAAGTACGACAAAAACCTGCTTGGAAAGTTTCATTATGTCCATGGCAAATTCTCCAGTACCAAAATTGAGGCCATCGCTACTCTCACCTGCGCGTCAAAGAAATCATGGGCCTCTGTCAACACGCTGACCAACTCACTGTCCCCGCAGCGCACCTGGCTCGATGTCATTGCGGCGGGCCAGATCTTTAAGGTCGTCGAGTCTCCCTTGCTCTTCCGTTACGCGCTTCTGCAGGATTTCAATGCCGGCTTCGGGAGTAATGGCGAAGTCCCCGCCAACTAGATCTATGCCACCGGCTGTTTCCCTAAGACTTCGCGCATCCTCAAGCGCCTGCCGGTATTCACGAAGCTGAGTCCGCCTGTTTTCAAGTTCATCGCGCATCCTTGCCGCCTGCTCCGCATACCACTCTGGGTCTTGGGTTACCCCATAACCTTGAGACGCAGATTCCGAGATTGACTTCTCTTCGTTAACTTGACCCACGATGGAAATCAGGCCAGCGTGGCGGAGTTTTTCGAGTTCGTCGTTAGTCCAAACCTTTATCGTCTGGCTGCCCGCTCCCGCGCGCGCCTATTGGCCGCACGCAAAGGAATGGCTACAGAAATGAGCCCCAGAGTGAGGGCGGCATACAAGGAGCGAGTCATGTGAGGCACCTTTACTTCTTTGCCGAGCCTGGAGGGAATTGCTTGAACATTTTCCCCACGCCCTTATCCAGATTCTTAATGTTCTTGTCAGAGTTGTTGGAGAGAGTATCGCTTGCGGCCCCTCTCCAGATCAGTTGCTTGGTCTTGCTATCGAAGAGATCGACGACCACCGTGCCCACCTTGTACGTATCAGTAGTGGTCGTTGCCTCACCAAAGCCGCCACCACCAAAGCGTCTCCAACCCCAGCCCCCTCCAAAGCCGTCGTAGAAAGTATTCAGGGTCTGCTGATTGCGTGTGATCTCCATGGCCACGATGGAAACATCGCCGCCGGAATCCACCTGGGTCCAGCCTTTTGCTGCCAAGGCGGCATTGACGGCATTCTTGATGCGATCGACATCCAGAGGATCTTTCGTCTTAACGTGTTGCCACGAGTAGGTCTTGTATTGCGCGAAGTTTGCGCCGCGATCGTAGTCGGTCTTCACCTGCTGCGCCGACGAGTTGCCTGCGAACAAAAACATCATTCCTATCAAAACCAAAACGACTCTTTGCAGTCTCATAGTTCCTCCTCTTGCGATATTCCGAGACATGACTTCCCGCGCGAGAAAGAATCGCCCGCTCGCGCTCGGGTAGTTGCGGTTTCAGAGGACCGCTAGTTTCCCTGTTGTCCCCGGTGGTGTGCCGGCACGTGTTGTTGAGCTTCCATGGCTTCTTGACTGACCCTCTTTTCGTAGCGCGACTGGTCCACCTGGCTGCCGCTTGGGTTGCCTTCGTCAAACAACTTCGCCAGGAAGTAGCGATTTCCGTATTTGTTGAAGATCAATTCGCTCTTGGCCGGTGCGGAGTTGGCTTCTGCGTCGTGGACTTCGAAGAGGGCGGAAGTCGAACCGTCCGCGCTGCTGATTTCCATAACCGTCAGGTTGGAGTCGTCGAGCGTGTGGATGATGTACTTGCCCGGTGGGAGTTTGGCGTTTCCTGCATGGAACTGGAATGGGACGGTGGCTTCAAGGTCTCCAATGATTTGCGCATGTGCTTTGGTCGGGTGAATCGTTACTGCAAAAACCAAGGCGATGAATAACAACGGCAAATGGTGCCCTGTGGTCCTCTTGTTGGTTGCGTGGGTTTTGTCGATGCTTTCAGTGAACATAATGATTTCTCCTCGCTTCGGTCGCCATGAAAAGTTCAGTGCCTCAAGCGACACAATGGGATTAGGCAACACAGTTGCCAAACAGGTTGGTTGCGTAAGTGACTGAAAGTAGAAGCCGGCTACTCGCGATATCACAATGTGCGATGCCAGTCCGCTAAACACGACGTCCGCATGCCGACAGGCTCTGTGTAGTTATTTCGTTTGATTGCGTATTAGACAGTTTCGGAGTCGAGGCAACTGAAGATTTGATCGCTGGTGCGTCTGAGGGCCAATGCATGAACTGCGTCAGGGGAGGGCCGATCTCCGGATCATGCGGCTCTACTAGGATGAAACGAGATCTTTGTTGGCACGTGAGATGCCAAGCTTTTGCATCCGGAAGTACAGCGTAGACCTCTTGATTCCCAATCGTGCGGCCGCCCCGTTGGGGCCGGCCACAACCCACCGAGTCTGCTCGAGAGTTTTAAGAATGTGATCTCGCTCCGCGTCCTCCAGCGTAATTGCCCCAAGGGATTCCACTTCGGCGGCATTCTTCAAGCTCGCGAGAGGAGGGTGCAAGATGTTGCCCGATGTGAGGATTACGCTCCGCTCGATGAAATTCTGGAGTTCGCGAATGTTCCCCGGCCACTGATACGAGATGAGTGCGGACATCGTTTCAGGAGGAATGTGTTCGATTTGCTTATCCATCCTGTGGGCATAAATCTCGACAAAGTGTTCCACCAGGGCCGGAATGTCTTCGCGACGCGCCCGCAACGGTGGCAGTGGGATCGGAAAGACATTTAACCGATAATAGAGGTCGCTGCGAAATTCGCCGCGCTTCACCATATCAGCCAAATTTCGATTGGTGGCAGCCACGAGTCGAACGTCCACTTGGTGAGTCCGAGTGCTGCCCAAACGCTCGAATTCCTGCTCCTGCAGAACGCGCAGAAGTTTGGGCTGCAGTCCGGGCGGAATATCACCCACCTCATCCAAGAACAGCGTGCCTTTGTCGGCCATCTCGAACCGACCGACCTTTTGTGCGATGGCGCCTGTAAAAGCGCCCTTCTCGTGGCCAAAAAGCTCACTTTCCAGAAGATCGAACGGAATGGCAGCGCAATTCAACTTTATGAAAGGGTGCCCGCAACGCGAGCTTATGTTGTGAATCGCACGCGCGATCAGCTCCTTGCCGGTGCCTGTTTCTCCCTCGATAAGAACGGTGGAATCCGTAGGCGCAACGCGTTCGACTTGTTCGAGTACCAGTTCCAGAGTGGGACTGTTACCTATAATCTGCTCAAATCGGCGCGGATTGCGGTCCTGGTCACTGAACCCGAATCTGGCGACTGCTGCCACCGAGGACCTCCTTGCGCGCCTCAACACACACTTCTATTAGCGGGCTTAACTCTCCAAAGCAGCCCGAACACTCTCGAGCAGTGCTTCGTCGTTGAACGGTTTTGCCATAAATTCCAC
>Ga0070698_100004381_pt1 | contig 15509 bp, 5 predicted proteins | sample KBSK1502metaG_FD_65477 | JGI IMG/M metagenome (GOLD analysis project Ga0070698, IMG submission 65477) | Corn, switchgrass and miscanthus rhizosphere microbial communities from Kellogg Biological Station, Michigan, USA - KBS K1-50-2 metaG | ecosystem: Host-associated > Plants > Roots >...
CTTCCGCTACTTCGATCAGCGTGATCGCTCCCGCGCCGCCCGTCGCCTCGTAGGTCGCCTCCAACAACTCGGTTACAACGTCCAGATCACAGAGAAGGTGGCCTAAGTTTCTTTCCAGTTGCCCCGTCTCCCCGATAACGCCAAAAGACGCCCTTGACCCCCGTGCTAGACTTTCGCTTTAGTTTCGCTTCAACGGGAGGGCATCACATGGCTGAAGATCGGCTCACCCCCAAGGTCCTCACCGAGATCGAGCGCCTCGCCCAAGAAGGCCTTCACGGCGGCCTCCTGGAGCAGGCCTGGGGCCGGCGTGCGCTCGCGCTGGTCCGCGAGGTCCGGATCTTGAAGCGAGAGTTAGAGGAGGCCGCCGGGACAGACTATCCTGGCGACGTGTGACAGCGCCGCTGCGGTCCTGGGACGTAACCAGCGCGGCCCTGTCGCCTCAGTGCCCAGCTGATTGGAGCGGTGAAGGTCTTGTTCACACCGCGGACACTTCCGTCCTGGCAGACAAGCGAAACGCACTGGCCAGAGGGGGCAAGGCGGTAGCTCTCGCTCCATTTCTTCGTAGACAGACTGCAGATTCTTTAGAAATCGGGTCCTATCACTCGCGTCACCCCCGAGGTACGCCAGCGGCCCAGTGGCGGGACAAGCGCATGGACCTACCTTGTCCTCCGCTTGACCTATACTCCAATGCGGAGGTGGCATGAGCCACGTCGAGTTCGGGATCCATAACCTTAAGGGTCGCGAGCCCTCGGTTTCCGACAAGCTCAAGATCCACCGCCAGGTCCTCGCTCAGCACTCCTTCGAAACCGCCCATCGCGTGGTGCTGGGTGACGCTCGCCAGATGAGCTTGGTGCAGGATGAGTCTGTGCACCTGGTCGTGACGTCACCCCCGTACTTCGATCTCGTGGAGTACGTCCACCGCCGCGACCAACTCGGCCACTTCCACGACTATGAGGCGTTTCTGGGCGAGCTCGACAGGGTCTGGCGGGACTGTCTGCGCGTCCTAATCCCCGGAGGGCGGCTGTGCATCGTCGTGGGCGACGTCTGCCGCGCAAGACGCCGCTTCGGCAAGCACGAGGTCATTCCGCTCCATGCGGACATCCTTGTTCGTGGTCGCCAAATGGGTTTCGAGGACTTGGCCACGATCTTCTGGCACAAGATCGCAAACGCCACCACTGAGGTTGGCGGGCCGGGGGCCGCTCTTGGCAAGCCATACGAGCCAAACGGCGTGGTGAAGAACGATGTCGAGTTCATCCTGCGGCTCCGAAAACCAGGGCCCTATCGCAAGCCCACACCACTGCAGCGGGCCGGCAGTCTTCTCCCACCTGACGAATATGATGCTGCCATGCGCCAGGTGTGGTCCGACATCCCAGGCGCCTCCCGTCGGAACGGTCATCCTGCTCCTTTCCCCGTGGCCTTGGCCGCACGCCTCATCCGGATGTCCTCTTACGTCGAGGACATTGTGCTCGATCCCTTCCTAGGCTCCGGGTCCACCACCCTTGCCGCTATAGCGACCTACCGGAGCAGCATCGGCTACGAGATCGAGGAGCAGTACTGGAAGGCAGCGAAGTCCCGTCTCGGATCGCAGTCGCTCTTCGAGAAAGCTACGGTAAGATTCGAGCGCTCACCGCAGTGAAGCGATAGCCGAGGCCACCCCCGCTATCGCAAGCGAGGGTGCTTGAGCTACCGCCTTCTCGATACCTTCCAGGCCATCTTCCAAGGCAAGCGCTACATCCACCGCGACGCCAGCCGAGGCGATTTCGTGGCCATCCATCTCTACGAGGACCTCTACACCGTCGCCAGATCTGCCCCGTACAGTCGCCGTGTCGACGCAAAGCAGCGCGTCCTCAATATCACGAATCGCCGTCGCGGGGTCGCCGCAAGGCGAGGAGATGCCACCTTCGGCGAGCTCATACCTGGCGCTCCCGCGGTCGATGAGCCTGGATTCAAGGTCGGCCGCGGCGAGCTCGCCACTGTCGAAATCGGTGTGGAAGTGAAGATCCTCGCCAAGGCCATGATCAAGCAGATCGATCGCGTCATCGGAGACTTGGTCAAGCAAGTGGCTCACTTCCGCCGCGGCGCCGGCACGCCCATCTGCGTCGGCGTCGTCGGCATAAACAGTGCCCTCGTCTGCACCGGATACGAAGGCGACCGGAAGTTCACCACCGATGGCAAGAAACACAAACACCCCTACCAGGAGGCCGCGGAGGCCGAGGCACGGCTCGTCGCCCAGGCCAAGCCTAGTTTCGATGAGTTCTTGGTCCTACGGTACCGCGCCACCAACGCCAAGCCCTACGACTTCGAATGGATCGACCTCAAGTCCACCGAGCTCGACTACGGTGCCATCTTGACTCGCATCTCGCGCGAGTACGATCGCCGCTTCAAGAATGGTGACGGTGCCGAGAGCCCGTAGACCTCGGGCCCGCGAAAAGAACGGCCGCGGAGGGCCGTTAGGCGCCGTGCAGGGCGGGCCCAGCTCGGGGAAGGCCATGGACGAGACGCTTGGTGAAGCCGCGCCACATCCTGCGCCACCTGCCGCCGGACGTATTCCTCTGTTGTTTGACGCTTCCCTTCCGCGCCGGCACCGCGCCCTCCTCGCCGTACTTGTGAGCGGGGCGGCGTCTTTCTTACGAGAGCACGCCGGCGCCGACCAGCTCGCTAGGTACAACCGGTAGATGCAGCCGCCCACCCACGGGCGGCGCTCCACCATCACGCCCACGAAGCCCATCTTGTTGCGGGGGCGTCCTTCGCCGCACCCGCATCGGCTGGCGCAGCCTCAGGCGCTGTTGGTCGCGCCACGCCACCGCAGCCTTTAGCGCCGCCGGCCGGCTGCTCCAGATAGAATCGGCGAGGTTCTTGCTGGAGTAGCGGCCGCGCCGCGTGAAGGCCACCCTCCAGCAGGGCTCGCGCTTCAGTGCTCAGTCGGACCGGTAGACGTTGACCAAACTTATCAGCACACCGCCGATCCGGATCGATCTTCGCGGCACGCCCCTATGCTACACACCCATGCAATCCCGCGGAAGACTCGGAGTACCAGCTCGAAACCCGGCACGGTGTCGGGCGCCGGCACGAGCACGCTGGAAGCTGGCCCACTTCGCGCGCGCAGTGACGGCGCCCGAAAGGCGCGGCGCCGTCGCCGGCGGAGGCGCCGCCATTCTTCGAGAGCCGCCGATCAGCACACCGCGTGACGGGGCGCGACGCGCACGGGACGGACCTGCCCTCTGGCGTCTCAACAGCAGCAAGCCATCGCGGCCCCGCTGGCCGGTCTCGCCTCGAGAGCCAGAGGCGCCACAGTCGGACGCTGCATCAACGATCGCTCGCCGACGCGGCATGTGCGCCCATCCTCGCCCATCAGCACAGGCGGTGACGGCGAGCGCTCCTGCGTCTGTTCGTCAGACCGAAGAGGATACGGTCACGGTGACGGTTTGACCGTTCGATCAGCGAAGGCACTTGGGCTATACGCGATTTGGCTCGCGAGAGTTTCAAGGGAAGTGGGATCCGCGAGAAACTGCTCGACCTCCTCGGCGGTTAGCCTTATGCGCAACGTGTAGATGACGCTACCGCCACAAACGACATCAATGAAGTAGGCTCCAGTATCTTCGTCCAAGACGACATCATGCGACCAAGGCTTCTCGTACAGCGTTTGCACGGAGCTATTTCGTGAAGAGCAGGCCACTTACCGTGGTGTCGGCCACGGGTGCCTGACTGATGACAGCTTCAGGAAGGCCACGGTTCGTGTAGCCACCCCACCTGAAGAATTCATTGGCGCCCCTTTCAAGCCCGCTTGGAAGCCGCGCATTGTGAAGAAGGGGATTGTTTATGTCTACGCGCCTCATTGGCTCGTTCCACGTATGCGCCGGAATACCTAGCGTTTCCTTCACGACGTCGATGTCCCCTCCCGCTTCCGCAAGAAGCCGATCCATGCGTCCTCTAGGTATGATGAACTGACCAGAGGGATCGCCCACAATCTTCTTCCCCTCGATGAGTTTCTTGTACCGGCTTTCGGTGATCAAGAACGATCCACCCGCACGAAATCGCTCGAGATGGGAAGCCACACCCGCCCGGGAATCTGCAAGAGCGGGACTGGTCGCGATGTCCCCCAGCCCAACTCTGGCGGTGCGAAGGGTTCGGGCAATCCCAGCACCAACGAGGATGGGAAGGCCTTCACGTGTCCCACGCTCGGCACCCTCACGCGCGACGTCAGCAGCGACATCCTCGAATCCCTTGCCGATGTTTGTCTGAGCAATCGCCTGGCTGTACTCGCCTTGGAGGGCCGTGGCAGCGTCCGCCTTGGAAGCCAGACGGACGGGATCCTGCTCAGCCGCCTGACTGTGGACGAAGCCAGACGCGGCCGTCCCCATCTTCTTCGCGGCTGCCTCGAGCTGGTCGGCAACGTGCGTGTGGCCCGCTCTCACCTTTCGACCGAGCCACGTCTCGCCCAGCCATCTCGCCGCACCGACGATGATGTTGCCGAGCACACCATGGTCCTCGTCCACGACCACGGGTTCGTTGCTGCGTCGGGCTGCGTCGTCGCCCGCACCGGCTAGTTGCGGGTTGGATTTCTCAACCCTCTCAAGGGTTGCCTTCGCGTCGCGGAGGATCGCCTCTTTCTCATCAATCTCTGGTGCGACGGACTGCGCCTGGTGCCCCGTTGGGTCGATGAAGCGGGTCGGATTGTCGTTTGCGTAGAAGTAACGGTGGAGACTCGGTGGGTCGTCGACATGGCCAAGAGCGCTGTCCTGGCTCAGGAATCTTCCGAGCTGGGGGTCGAAATACCTAGCCTTGGCGTTGAAGAGACCTGTCTCGGGGTCCCACAGGTAACCGGTGAAGGCGAAGCGGTTCTTGGAAGCGGCCAGCTCAGAGGGGAAGCGGAAGTTGCCCCAGGCGTCAAGGTGATAGGAGGCGACCGTAGCGCCAGAGTCGTCTGTTAGGTTGACGACCGACCGCAGGCCGTCGAGCGAGTAGAAGCGCCGCGGCTCGTCGCGCCGAACGAGCGAGACGAGGTGATCGGAACCGTAGTCGTACTTGGCTACCTGCGCGCCAGCGTCGTCGTACTCGACGAGGATCGAGGTCTGGTCGTAGACGTACTGGCGAACGCCCTCTTCACCGATCTTGCTCGTGCGCCGGCCGTCGAAGTCGTACTGGAAACGCCCGAGGATCGAAGCGCCCTGGGTCGTCTCCACCAGCTTGTCGCGGACGTCGTATCGATAGAGGATGGTTACAACAGAGGAACCCGCGCCGACAGCCTTGGAAGTCTGGTTGCCGTTGACGTCCCAGCCGAAGATGGTGCTGTTTGCCGGCGCGCGCAGGTCGTTGAGCGCGGTGAGCCGATTGAGATTGTCAAAGATCCCTTGCTTGTCCGCAAGGACCACCCCGCCTGAGTCCTTCTCCGTCTCTCTGGTCCGGTTGCCGACGGGATCGTAGCCGTAGGTTACCACCCGCCCGCCCGGAAAGCGGCCATCGACCGGATAGGTGATCGTCTTCAGGCGATTCAGGTCGTCGTACGTGTACGTCGTGGTCTCGGCAGGGCCATTGGCCTCGATCTGGCTCAAGCGGTTGCCGTCGGGATCGTGTGCGTAGACGTAAGAGGAGAGAGAAACGGCCCCCTGGGTGTTGGCCAGCGACGTCAGCCGGTCGGCCTTGTCGTAAACGTGGGTGGCGACCACGCCGTTGGGATAATCAACTGTTCGGAGCAGATCGTCCGGGTAGTAGCTGTAGTTGGTTGCGGCGGCTTGAGGTGTTCCGAAGGCCGTGGTGGCCGACTCGAGCCGGTTCTGCCCATCGTACGCGTAGCGGGTGATGAGCCCGGCGGGGTCGGTGACCGTCTCGCGGGAGCCGTTGCGGTAGTAGCTGTGAGAAACAGTCCGGGTGCCGCCGTCGGGCAACGGGGTCGTCTCGCTCTTCAAACGGTCGAGCTCGTCGTAATCTCGAATGGTCGTGAGCCTGATCGACGGAGGATCCGTCCCGCTCGCGACCCGCTCGTCTGCCTGCTTCAAGTTGTTGTTGGCGTCATAGGCGTACGTGATCGACGTCGTATGCCGCCAGGGACGGACGGGATCGGTCGGCGCGAAGGCGTACGACCTGGTCTTCAGCCGGCTGAGCTCGTCGTACGTGCTTGTGACTTTCTGGCCCTTGGGATCGATGATCGCGACCTCATTGCCGTCAGGGTCGTAGTCGTGGTCGGTGATGAGATCTCCTTCGGGCGCTCCCTTCTGGATCATCAGGTCCAGCCGGTCCAGCCTGTCGTAGGTCATCTCGACCACGTGGCCGTTGGCATCCGTCTGCCTCACCCGGTTGCGGTTCTCGTCGTAGTCGTGGGAGGTGACGGGTGAGGGCTGATCCGGCTCGGGTGGCGGCTGCGTGACCCGGATCAGCTTGCCGAGCTCGTCGTAGTCGAACCGCGTGAGCTGACCCTTCGGCTCCTGGACCAGGGTACGGTTCCCCTCGCTGTCATAGTCATAGATGGTTTCGTCGTTCTCACCGTCGGTCTGGGACTTCAGGCGATTCAACGCGTCATACTCGTAGCGCATCGACGGCTCGTCAGGCGTCGAACGTGGATCGATCTCGATCCTCTTGTTCCCGTTGGCGTCGTAAACAAAGGCGGTTGCCGCCTCGGCCGGCGAACCCCCGCCGTCGATGCGTCGGCTGAGGCGGTTGGCCCGGTCGTACGTGAAGGCCGTGACCCTGCCCTCCGCATCTTTCGTGGACAGCCGGTTGTGGTCGCCGTCGTAGGCGTGCGTCTCGAGCGGAGTGCCCTCACCCGTGGCTGGGTCGTAGGGGCGGAAGACCCGGACCACACGCCCGAGCGGGTCCATCTGCGTCAGCCTCCCGATCTGGCGCTTGTCCTTGTCGATCCGGCGGTTCTGGCCGTCCTCGTACGTCGTCTCGATCCTTTGATCGAGCGGATCCCGGACGAGCGCGAGGCGGTTCAGTGGGTCATACGCGAAGCGCGTCACGAGGCCGCGCTTGTCCTTCTCGCTCGTCTTGTTGCCCACGCCGTCGTAGCTGGTCTCGACCATCTTGGCGAAGACGTCCGTGATCCGCACGACCCGGCCGAGCTTGTCGAGGTCGAACGTCGTCCTCGTCCCTCGTGCGTCGTACTCCTCGCGACGGTGGGCCAGATCGAAATAACGGACCTCATGGCTCCAGGGCTTGCTGCCTTCGATCGTGGCCGATATGCGCGCGAGCCTCGGCCGCCCCAGGCTGTCATAGGTCAAGAGCTTCGTGATCCCGCGCCGATCCGTCTCCGTGAGCTTCAGGCCCTCGCCGTCGTAGGTCGCCAGCGAAGAATTGCCCCGAGCATCCACCGTCCGCACCTGTCGCCCGAGGCCGTCATGGACCCACCGGGTAACGGGATTGCGGTTCGGATCCCGCATGTTCTTTCGGTTCCCAAGGCCGTCGTAGGAGGCCTGGGTGGAGACGGCCAGACCTCCCACGTCCACGACGGTTTCGATGACGCGGTCCATCCCATCGAGCCGGGTCAGCGTCCCGATCCCGCGCGGGTCGGTGACGGTCACGCTGTGGCCGGGGTCGTCGTAGGAGGTCGTCGTCACGTACTCCGTGGGAGCTCCGTCGAGTGGATTCGCGAACTGGACCCGCCGCTCGGCCTCCCGGTTCAGCTCGTCATAGCCATAGAGCGTCGTCACGCCGCGAGTTTCGTCCCTCTCTAGAGACTTGTTGACGCGCGAGCCCTCGGGGTCGTCGTACTCGACCCGCACCGTCTGGTCGAGCGCGTTGGTCGTGCGGATGAGCCGGTTGAGGCCGTCGTAAAGGAAAGAGGCCGTGCGCCCGTTGGCATCGGTCACGGAGAGCCGGCTGCCGACCTTGTCGTAGCCGTAGACCTCTCTGTACGGCCGTCCCGCGGAGTCGGTCTCGGGCCGGACCCTCTCCTCGACGCGATAGAGCCCGTCGTAGACGAAGACGGTGGCGTCGCCGGCCACGTCCGTCTCCGACGTCTTGTTCCCGGCGAGGTCGTAACGGTAGGCGGCGATTTGTCCGAAGGGCCCGGCGCCCGTGCTCCCGGACGCGATCGAAACGTCGCGCAGGCGGTTCAGTTTGTCGTAGCCGGATGTGCGTGTGACGCCACGCCGGTCGGTCTCGCTGACCTTGTTGCCATTGCCGTCGTAGGCGGTCCGCTTGAGAAAGGGCCCGCCCTCCACCTGGATCTCGGACAGGACGACGCGGTTCAATCCATCGAGCTGGTAGCGGGTCACGGCTCCGTTCGGGTTGGTGACGATGCGTGGCTGGCCGCCGGGGTAGTACTCGGTCCTGGTGACGGCGTCGTCCGACGGTGCGACCGCATCGGCGCTGACACTGGCGAACCGCGTCTCCTCCACCGGGCGGTCGAGGCCGTCGTAGACCGTCGCCGTGTGATGCTCAAGCGTGTCCGACTGCTCCCGCAACCGGCCGCGGAGGTCATACTCAAGCCGGGTCTGGTTGCCGCGCGCGTCCGTGATCAGGCGGGCATTGCCGAAGCTGTCGTGGATCTCATGCCGGGTGACGTGATTCCGCGGGTCGGTGACGCTCCGCAGCACGCCGTGGGCCGGATCGTAATCGTAAAGGGTGCGGTTGCCGACGGCGTCGGCCATCCGGACGAGGTCGCCGGTACGGGCGTCGATGTCGTACCGCGTCTCCCGCCCTTCGGCATCCTTCTTGAGGATGAGCTTGTTGAACGTCGGATCGTAGGCGTAGATCGTCTCGATGAGACCCAGATCCGGGGTCGTGATCCGCTCCGAGGTGAGGTTGGCCCGCTCGTCGTATTCGTAGTCGGTCACCCGGCCCAGGGGATCGGTCTCCTTCGTCTTGAAGATGTCGGTCGGCGACCAATCGATGGTCGTGGTCCGCGTCCCGTCCTCGAAGGGCTCCTCGATCCGGAGCGGGCTGCCGTTTCCGTTGAGCACGTACCGCACGACGCTGCCTCGCGGATCGGTGACGGAGGTCTTGAGACGAAGCTGCACGATCTCGCTCAGGTCGTACGTGAACCGGGTCTCGAAGGTTTGCGGCGCGGTCGGTCCGTCCGGAAAGTCGCGCACGAGCCTGACGTACTCCTGCTTCTGGAGCACGACCGGACGGGCCGGCTCCCCCGGGAACACGTCGGCACCGCGGTAATACTCGTAAGCCGTGCGGTTGCCGTTCGCGTCGAAGCGCTCGATCATCTGGTGGCGGTCGCGATCGTCGGTGGCCGAGTACTTGTAAGTCTCGGTGCGGTCCGCGGCGTCCGGGCCATCGACGTTGCCGCCGCGCCGGGTGACCGCGACGAGATTGCCCTCTTCGTCGTAGTCGTAGTCGACCCTGAGTGCCAGCGCCGCGATCTCGGCCTTCGCGATCCGGTCGAAGCTCCTCTTCCTTTCATATGTGAGCGTCAGGACGCGCACGTCGCCAGCTTCTGGGTGCCATTCCGCGACACGGGCCACGCGAGCCAGCTCGTCATAGATGAGAGAGAGCCGGTCCCCGTGAGGCTCCTCGATGTACTCGAGGCGGCGCTCGCGCTCCGGGTTGGGGTCCGCCGGGTTTGCCGGGCCCCTGAAGTGATGCCGGGTATGGGACTTGTCGAAGAAGTCGTACGAGCCGTCAGGATTCTTGACGAGCGTGGTGTGATAACCCTTCTGTGGCCGGAAGGTGTTCCCGCCATCCGCAGAGCTGAAGGCTTGGCTGCTGCCGTCAGCGGTCGTCACCACGACGGCGCAGTCGGCGATGTGTAGCGTCGATGCGTAGCCCCAGGCCCAGCCCGCGCCCATCACGCCACCCGGGCTTCGGCCGGCGCTCGAGTACGTGCGGGTCATCTCGAGGCCCAGGTGCCGCCCCGGTACCTTGAAGTCGGTTTGCTGGTGAACGAGGTGACCGTCGAGCAGGTCCACCCCTTTCACGAAGGTGTGGCCCACGGGGAGGACGGAGCGGTTCGTGATGGAGCTTTCGACCGTGCCCGTGGCCAGGGTCTGCAGGCTCGGATCCACTTGATCGACGACCTGAAGCTCGAAGGGCGCGCGGGCATTGGGTTCGAGGCCAAGCAGAGTCGGCGCGAGCAGGATCGCTTGCTCGCCGGCCGCCATGGCCAGTCTGTCGACGACGCTCACCCCGTCGACCTTCAGTGTGACCAGAGCCGGCCGGCACAGGACGAACGGAAGCTTGCCCTCCTCGCCGCAGAGCGTCCCTTCGTTCAGAGGGTCGCGCGTGAGGTTCAGGAAGACCTTGTCCCGGACGAGCGTCACCAGCCGGCACGCGTTCAGAGGCACGGGGACCGCGTCGATCGTTCCTCCGGGCGACACTCGCTGCACCTGGAGGTGCGCGGTATGGACGCCGGGCGGAAACGTCAGACCACGGGGTATCTCGAAATCGCCGAGACCGGTCGCGGCAACGACGGGCCGGCCGTCCTGCTTCACCTGGAAGAGAACGTCCAGGGGATCCAGGAGGCGGCGGAACGGCTCGGGCAGGATCCGTTGCCGGACGCGTGACACGCGGGCCACGGCGCCGGCGCCGTCGAGGATGAGCGGGAACGGCGTCACCTCCGTCAAGGCGACGTCAATGCCCCAGAGGGCAAAATCCCCCGGGGCTTGCTGAGGAAGGCCGGGCACGCGCGTGACGGTCGGAGGGTCGATGCCGTTATCCGTGACGTAGCTCGGATCGACGTCATCGGGCCGATCGCGAAGGTAGGGAATCACCAGCGCTCGATGGGTGCCGACATAGCTGATCGTGTTGAGCTGAGGGTCCGCCCCCATCGTCATGGTGGCGGCGTAGGTGCCTCCGCCGACGGGGGGCGCGACGGCAGGGTGCACCGCGGTTCCGGGCGCTTGGGGGGTGAGGCGGAACTCGGAGTTCGTGAGCGGCTCCCTCCGCCAGCCGTTGGTCCGCACGGCCCGGTAGTGGGTCCGCCCCTGGTCGTCGACCTCTTTGTTGATCTGCTCGATCTCGGACAGCGCATAAGCGAAGAACTGCGCCTGCGCGTCGCCTCCCACCGGATACGCCTCGATCATGTTGCCGAGGCGGTTCAGCAGGCGAGCGCGGGCTCCGTGCATGACAACCGGAGGCGAGGGCCTCGAACCACAGGAGGCGGGGTTGGGGCTGAAACAGATGAAGCCGTGCGTGTGATATTCGGCAGCAAAGAGACTGGGCTCGATGTCGGTGCCGATGTCGAAGATGTAGCTGCTGTAAGCGCTGTCGCCGATGACCGTGTAGCCGAAAGCGCCGATGGACGACGTGAATTGCAGGATGACGTCCGCCTCGCGCGCGCATTGACCCCACGCAGGGCTCGGGATGAGGTTGACGCAGGCCTCGTAGTCGGGCGGCCGCAGGAGTCTCCCGGGCGTATTGGTCGGGCCGCCGAGCCGGCTCGTCCCCGGCGGAGGCGTGTCGGGCAGTGGCGGGGGCCGGAAGGCGAATCGGATGGGGAAGTTCGAGATGGGGTTCCGGTAGGGATCGCGGGCCGTCACCATCACGCGATCGGCGACGCTGAGGTTGTACCACGCGGTCGGGCTGGCCGTTGAGGTGACGTCGAGCGACGTCGCCGTCATCAACGTGCCGTCGAACTTGTCGTCCGGGAAGCCGACGCCAATGAACGGCTCCGCGAGGCCCACCGCCCCCGCGCGGGCAGTGACCAGGTTGAGACCGACCTGCGTGAGGTATCGGCCCTCCTGCGTGCAATCCCAGCGTTCCGTGAGGCACGTGAAGCGAGGGATCAGACTCGTGTTCGTACCCACGCGCAGCGTCACCGACGCCTCGCCTCGATCGTCGGACCGTACGACGACCTCGCCCTTGAAGGTGCGGTCGACGGGGTCCACGAGCACGCCTTCTCCGCCGATGACGGTGAAGGTGACGTTGGCGGCCCGGACGAGTTGACCCTCCGCATCGCTGACACGGACCTTCAGCGGCTTCGAAAGCGCGGTGCCGACGATGGCTTCCTGGAGGTCGGTCGAGACGAACTTCTGGATGTGTGCCACCTGCGCGTCCTCCGGGGCGGGCGGAATGTCCTCTCCCTGCTCTGTGAGCGGGTCGACGACGCTGCGAGGGATGTCGATGACCGCCGGCGCGGTGACGCCTCCGGAGTGACCACCTTGGAGCTTGTAGGCGGCCTCGCCGGTCTGCTCGTCCAGCAGCAGGTAGCCGACACCCGTCCACGCGAGGCGCGTCAGGGGAGAGGCCGGGACGCGCGCGAGCCACCCCCGGCCCGCCGCCTCGCGAATCTCGTCCTTGACGCCCGCGTCGAGGGTGAGGCCGGGCAGCACGCTGTCCACGTTGTCCCCGGTGACGTCGACGAGAGCGACGCCCTGCGGCGCGGCGAGCTGCAATGCCTTCGTCGTCGAAACGGAATCGAGCTGGAGATCATCCTCGAACGTGCGGTGCTCCAGCACCGATCCCTCCAGCCCCGAGAGCATCAGGAAATGCCGCTCGCTCTCAGGATCCCCGACTCCGACGGGAGCCGAAGACCGCAGGTCGGCGTCGACGGCGATGCCCTTCCACTCGAAGGTCAGCGGATAGCTGGGATCGCCGCCCGCGTATTCGACTTCGATGTCCGACATCACCATGCACTCGGAGACGGTGGGGCGCACCGGCACCACGTGAAGCAATCGCGCCAGCTCCTCGTCGGAGCGGTTCCACCGGTCGAAGTAACCCGAAGCGAGGCCGGAGAGTATCTGGGCGGCAACGCCGGCGGGCTCTTCGGCCTGCGCGACGCTCCGGCCCGCGAGTCCGATGGCGGTGAGGTTTCCGGCGAGGACGCGGTTGGTGACCGTCTCCGTGCCCCCGGGCGCGTGCAGTTCGATGCGCAGCGTGTAGCGCACGCCCATCCCGACGCCCGCGCCGCCGGCGGCCACGCTGACTCCGCCGACCCTCAGGATCGGCTTCACTTCGATGAGGTAGGGCGGAGTCCGCAGGATCCCGCCGTACCCGCGCGCCACCTCCTCGTCCTCCTCGGTCGCGGGAACGTAGGAGAGGGTGACGCGGCGGCCCAGGAGATCGGCCGTGGGCAGCGTCGCATCCAGCACGGTGGTGCCTGACGCCTCGCCGACGATGCGCACGGTGTGGAGGAGCGAGTCGGGAAGGCGGTAAGCCACCTCGATCGGCGCCGCCGCGTAGGGTGTGGTCGGCGGCAAGATCCCGAGGCTCTCGGCGACGTGATCACGGTTGTTGAGCACGTCGGCGTAGACGAGACCGGGACGCTGTTGAGTGAGCAGTTCCGTCACGCGGGCTCGGGTTTGTTCGAGGGGCGTCTGGCTGGTCGGGCCCGCGAGATAACCGTCGAGGCTTGACCGTGCATCGAAGCCCAGCTCCCGAACCACGTCCAGGCCCCGAGGGGCCGAGAGCCGCTTGAACGCGGCATCGAGCGGGATCCAGAGCTTGCCCTGGGCATCGAGCGCCGCGCCTCGGTAATTGGCATACGGCACGTATGCCTCGACCCAGACGCGCTCCGCGCGGATGGAGGAAATGGTTCCGCCGCCCAGGACGGGGGGGTCGTGGGGGATGCCCGCGCGGTCGAGAACACGAACACCCTGCTCCGGGGTGGTCGTACCCGTGATCGCACGCAACGTGGCCGCGGGGAGGACCGCCACGCCGCGCACGTAGCGCGCCGGGACGCCCTTGGCGCGCAGCATCTCGACGAGGAGAGAGGCGGTGTCGGCGTCGTTTCCGCCCTGCTCGAGATACGTCTCGACGGGGCCCTTCATGGCCCCGTGATAGAACTCTGGTCGAACGTTGTTCCGGACCCACTCGTAGACCTCGACCGGACCGGTCAGCGACGCGGCGGCGTCGCGCAGGACCTGCGGCACGGGACCAACGGACGCCTCCGCGGCGGCCGACGCCGCGGTGACCCCCGGGCGTGGCGCGGCGACGGTCGGGATGTCGAGGGGCGGCGGCGCCAACGCGGGCGGACGTATCTTCAGCTCGCCCGCGCTCAGCGGCTCGCGGCGGGAAGCCTCGAGAAGCCTGTCGACGATGTCGCGCGCTTCGCGTGCCCGCGCCGCATCGGCCCGCGCCTCGCGCGGCGCCGCGGCGGGCCGCGCGGCCAGGGACCGCAGCAGCACCATGAGCCGTGGGTGCCCCGCCTCGTAAGCGGCACGCGTTCGCTCGAGGCGCTCGGCGGCCCGGGGCGGGAGCCGTCGCGCCGCGGCGGCCGCGAACTCCCGCCGACGTGAGGTATCGCGACGCTCCATCTCCGCGAGCGCCTGCGGCAGGCCACCGGCGGTGGCGGCCGTGGCCGACGCCGCTTCCGCGCGTGCCGCCTCCGGTCCGGCTTCGATGGTCGCGAGAGCTCGCGCGAGGTCGCGCAGAACCCGATCTTCAGGGTGCCCTGCGGAAGCCGACGCGGTGTACACGATCCCCACGAGTGCCAGGCCGCGCCGCCAGCGGCCAGACAACGACCTCATGGGAGAAGTGACGCGCACGGGCTAACGCACCTCCCGGGGAACCGTTGCGGGCGGATCGCTCAGCCAGTAGACCCGCACGCGACTGTGTCCCTGCGCGTCGAAAGAAACCACGACGGTGGCCGAGCCGGCCGGGTTGGTGGCGGTGGCACCGCGGACGAGAATGATGCGGTCGCTGCCGATGCTCTTCACGACATCGGAGCCGACGAGCGACCCCGGGCGAAGACTGAGCGCTGAGCCGCCGATCAGCAACGACGCCTCGCCTTCCTTCAAAGCGACGGCCCTTGCCCCCCGCAACCCCCCCGCCTCCCCGCCACCCGGCGCTTCCGCCCCGCGAGACACCGGCGCCGTGACGGACCGCCCGGGTCCGCGGGAGGAGATGGCCGAGGCAGAAGCGCGTTCCCAGGACGCGCCGTTCGGGCTTGGGCCGGGGCTCGGCGTGGGCGGTGGCCCTGGCCCGGGTTTGTTCTCCGCCGCCCACCCGGCCGTGGTAAGAGCCACGGCGCCGATCCAGGCAATCGTCTTCATGATCCTCCTCACGGCGTCACCCGGATGAAGTCGCGGGCGATGAGGGCCAACCCGCGGATCGTACCCGTCACGCGCACCTCCACGTGGTCCCCGACCGGCAGCACCGCGATGACCGCGGCACGGTCGAACTTGACCGTAATGCGTCCGCCGTGGCACGACACCATGCGTTGGGCAGGGACGGTATCGTTGAGCCGGAGCGAGGCGAGACTCACGTCACAACCCATCGCGCCCTGGTGGAGGGTGAGCTGCGCTTGAACAGGATCACCCTTGCTCCGGCGGCTGAGCGTGCGCGGCGTGAACCAGAGGTCCGCGGCGACGACGCTGACCTGGACCGTCCCGTCGCCGCGGAACTCGCTCCCCGTGACCCGGCCGGTGATGCGAAGAACGTTCACGCCGACAGCGAGGCGCCTCTGCACGTCGCGGAACGCGAAGCGGATCTTCAGCTCCTGGATCCCGTCGTGATCCTCATCGACCAGGGCCCCGTATGTCGGGTCGGGGGCGATGGAGCCCGCCAGGCGCACGGCGCCGCGCTCGATGGCGGCCGGGTCGATGCCAGCCGGTAGCTCGATGGTCGCGTAGATCCAGAGCGGGCAGCCATCCTCCTCGTCGTGGGGTTCTGAAAGCGGGCTG
>Ga0070698_100004382_pt1 | contig 15507 bp, 12 predicted proteins | sample KBSK1502metaG_FD_65477 | JGI IMG/M metagenome (GOLD analysis project Ga0070698, IMG submission 65477) | Corn, switchgrass and miscanthus rhizosphere microbial communities from Kellogg Biological Station, Michigan, USA - KBS K1-50-2 metaG | ecosystem: Host-associated > Plants > Roots >...
TGGAAAGAGGCCTCACCTGATCTGACCCGCAACGAAAAAGCAAAACAGGGCCGACCGGGTGGGCCTTACACAAACGAAGCAGTCGGAGCCGAAAACTATGGCACGCTGAGTTACATCATTGAGTCCCCCCACGAAAAAGGCGTGATCTGGACAGGCAGCGACGACGGGCTTGTTTACTTGACGCGAGACGGTGGCGCAAATTGGAAGAACGTTACTCCCAAAGGTTTGGCAGAGTGTTTGATCAATGCGATTGAAGTGTCGCCGCATGACAAGGCAACTGCTTACATCGCCACGACGCGGTACAAGTTCAACGACCTCACCCCCGGTTTGTATAAGACTGTGGACTATGGAAACACCTGGACAAAGATTGACAAAGGCATACCCGCCAATGCGTTCACGCGTGTAGTGCGCGAGGATCAGGAGCGAAAGGATCTGTTATTTGCGGGTACTGAACTCGGACTGTTTTTGTCATGGAATGGTGGAAGAGACTGGTCACCATTTCAACTTAACTTGCCGGTTACTCCAATAACAGATCTTCGGATACACAAGGGAAACCTGATCGCCGCCACGTCAGGAAGATCTTTTTGGATATTGGATGATTTGAGTGTGATTCGTCAGTACAAAAAGGACTCGGCTCCCTTCGCCGTCTATCGACCCGAGAATGCTTACCTCGTAAACGGATCGAGCGAGATGGATCAGCCCACAGAGCCGCCCGACGAAGAGTTTACCGGAGCTAACAAATTGAGGGGCGTAAATCCCGCGACCGGCGTGGTGGTTTACTATCAACTGCCTGAGTTGAAAAAAACGGACGAAATCAGCATGGAGATCAAAGACGCGACGGGAAATATGGTTCGCAGCTTTTCTCCAAAGGCTGATGAAAAGTATACGAAATATGAGGGCGCACCCAAGCCGGAACCGCTTTTACCAAAGGCTAAGGGGCTAAACAGATTCGTATGGGACATGCGTTACTCAACGATGCCGGGCGTGCCCGGGGTTGACATGGAAGTCAGTTTCGCCGGACACAAAGCACCGCCGGGAAAATACAGTATCAGCGTAAAAATGGGTGACCAGACGATCTCAACCGACGCAGAAATACTTCGGAATCCTCTCTACCCAACCAACGCCTCCGGCTACGCGGAGTACCATCAGACAATGTTCGGCATGGAGACCGAATTGGCGTCGATGCACCGCATGGTCAACAGCCTTTATGAAAAACAAAAACAGTTGGAATCGCTTCTTAGTTCATTACCGGCCGATGATAAATTCAGCGCCGTCAGGAAAGAAGGTGACGCGCTGTTAAAGAAAATGAAGGCCTGGGATGAGGATATGGTGCAACGTAAATCAAAGGCGTACGACGACGTTGAGAACTTTCCGAATAAATTCACAGCGAATTATCTCTTTCTGATCAACCAGACAGAAAGTGACATCCCACGTGTGAATCAGCCGTCGCTGGATCGACTGAAGCAACTAAACACAGAATGGTCTTCGTTGAAAGCCAGGGGCACTGAAATTCTGGACAAGGATGTACCGTCGCTTAATAAGCGAATGTGGGAACTCGGATTAGGAGCTATTTGGAAGGAGTAGGGTCTCAGCAACGATCTCAGCCCGCGACGCGGGCGATAGCATAAAGCCTGGGGTGGAGCGCAGCGGAACCCCAGGGAGATCGCGATTAATGACAACCGAAGCCCGCGGAGCGGGCGACAGCCCTTAGTGATAACAACTGTCACCCGCTCCGCGGGTTCAATTAATCTTTCCAACCTTTAACCTGGGGATCCGCTGCGCTCACCCCAGGCTTTATGCTATCGCCCGCTCCGCGGGCTTTGCCTTGGATCATGCCATTCCCCTGTACTAATATGGCCGCCCATTCGCTAATTAGTCAGAGGTCAGTCGAAGAGACATTCATCATCGTCATCATTCCGGAGGCGCCCCATGCTTGACAGGACCATCTCCCACTATCACATCACTTCGCAGCTTGGTGAGGGCGGGATGGGGGTTGTGTATGAAGCTGAAGACACGAATCTGGGCCGCCACGTCGCGTTGAAATTCCTGACACCGGCGATGGCCGGCGACGAGAGTCTCCTGCAGCGCTTCCAACGAGAGGCGCGCGCGGCGTCGTCTCTCAATCATCCGAACATCTGCACGATCCACGGCATCGAGCAATTTGAATCGGAGCATTTCATCGTCATGGAGTTGCTGGACGGTGAGTCGCTCGCCGATCGCATTCGTCGCGGCCCGCTGGACATCGATTCAGTTCTCACGCTGGGCGTGCAGATAGTGGACGCCCTCGAGTCAGCACACTCTAAAGGGATAGTGCATCGCGATCTGAAACCCGCAAACATCTTTGTGACTTCACGCGGTCAGGCAAAGATACTCGACTTCGGCCTTGCCAAAATGGCCACTATCGATCGCCTGGCGATGAACGGCAAGGTTGATTCCGAGCTGCCGACCGCAGTGCGCCCCAAGGACCTGACCGAAGCAGGCTCTACCCTGGGTACGGTGTCGTATATGTCGCCCGAGCAGGCGCGCGGAGAAATCACCGACGCGCGCACGGACTTGTTCTCCATCGGCACTGTCCTTTATCAGATGGCGACCGGAGTGCTCCCTTTTCAGGGAGAGACTTCGGCTGTCGTGTTTGACTCAATCCTCAATCGAGATCCGCCGCCGTTGAATCAGTTCAATCCATTGCTGCCGCCGGAACTCGGCCGGATCATTGGGCAGGCCCTGGAGAAGGATCGCGACCTGCGGTATCAGAGCGCTACGGATCTAAAGACGGCGCTCAAAAGGCTGAAGCGCGACCTCGATTCGGGACGACATGCCGCTGATTCGAGTGGAGTGCGACGAGCTGCGTCAGCGCTTCAGGACCACTCCATTGCCGTTCTCTACTTCGAAAATCTGAGCGGAATGAAAGAGGACGAGTACTTACGGGACGGCATCACCGAGGACATCACCACAGAGCTGTCGAAGATCAAGGGGCTGAAAACTTTTTCCCGGGCGATGGTGCTGGCTTACCGCGACAAATCGGTGACGGCCGGGCAGGTCGGAAAGGAGCTCGGCGCTTCCTACGTGTTGGTAGGCAGTCTGCGTCGAGCCGGCGCACGTTTGCGCATCAACGCTCAGCTCGTCGACGCCGCCACAGATTTCCCGCTCTGGTCGGAACGATACGACCGCGAGATGAAGGACGTGTTCGAGGTGCAGGATGAGATCGCTGAGAAGATTGCCGCAGCGTTGCGCATCACGCTCTCGCCGCAAGAGCAGCAGGCTCTCTCCGCGAAGCCAACCGAGGACCTGCAGGCCTATGATCTCTATCTGAGGGGAAGAAACTATGCCCGTCGCGTGGGACGGCAGGATCTACAGTTTGCTCTTCAAATGTACGAGAATGCGGTCGCACTCGATCCGGACTTTGTACTCGCACATGCCGGGCTGGCAAAAGTCTGCGCCGAGTACTACTACCATTTCGAGCGCCAGCAGGAGTGGATCGATCGGGCCAAAGCCGCGGCGGAGAAGGCGAGTGCGAAAGGCCACGACGCACCGGAGATACAAGTCGCTGAGGCGTGGGTGACTTTCGCAGACGGGCGCTACGGAGAGGCCATCGACAAGATCCGGATGGCGTTAAGCCGGAATCCCGATCTCGACGGCGGCTACTATGTGTTGGGACGCGCCCTTTTCGCTGCTGGAAGATATCAGGAGGTCGTGGACATAATGGAGGAGGCGCTCGCACACTCCGGCGAGAACTACAACACCACCGTTCCGATTCACAACGCACTGGGGGCGCTTGGTAAGGAAGATGCGCTAAGGAACTATCTCCATCGCGAGGTCGCCATCTACGAGGCGCACTTGAAAAAGGTGCCCGAAGACGCGCGTGCCCGCGTTCTTCTAGCTAGTGATTACGCCAAGCAGGGCCGGTTCGAAGAGGCTAAGAGAGAAGCAGACATGGCCATGGTGCTCCGTCCCGACGATACGATGATCCTTTACAACGCTGCCTGCTGCTTCTGCGCCCTGAACAAGGCTAGTGAGGCGCTAGCGGCTATTAAGAAGGCGTGGGAGTCAGGTTTCCGCGATCCAACGTGGACCCGCCAGGATCCCGACCTCGCACTGCTTCACGGCGATCCGGAGTTCGACCGGCTCTATCCTCCGCCGAAGGAATGAGGCTTCGCTTGTTACGAGTACCCCAAGGGGATTAAAGAGCGAGATGGCCCAAGGAATTTTGATGCGCTGCCCATTTGCAGTTAACGACGCCGCTGAGTTGTAAGCGGCTCCAACTCGTAGGATCCACCACCCGACATCCCCGATAAGAACAAGTGTCCATCCTTTATTAAGTAGGAGCGCACATTCGCGCCCTCTGTAACGATCCGGTCGTGAAGTGAACCGGGAGGGCACTTGGCACGGGTCATTGACCATGATCCAAAATGCAGTTCATTCGGGCCGCTCGATTTCCAGTTGCTACTGCCACGGTTGCAATCGACTTGCGCTACAACCCGGCCGTCGCTGCGAAAGGTGATGGTGTATTTCGACCCGTCACCCGGCACCAGCGTGGTTTCGTCGCCTGCCTGGAGTCTGACTAGTTTCCAGGACGTGCCGGCGAGCTCACTCGCCCCGCGCGAGTTCTGCCCGCCTGCAAACGTCCGCAGTGAGTCTGTTGTCCCGAACGCGATTGCCACAGCCGCCAACGTTGACAGCACTCTGATAGTAATCATTGGTATACCTCCGCCTGCTTCATTCTTTATCCTTTCTCTCTTCCATGTGTTGCCAGATGTTCGGGCTGGTGCCATCCAGGTCGGTGAAACCATACACCTGCGCCAGTTCACCTGAACTAACCGACTGCTGATTCCAACGTTGGCGATCCGGATCCAACGCCAGTGAAGCAATTGCGCGACCGACGTAGCGAGGCGACTCCGAAAGCGCGAAATCGGGTGGCGCTACTGGCCCGTCTGTCTGGGCCCGGGCGGGATCGAGAGCATCACGCCAGTTGCTCTCGGAAACCCCAAAGTTGTCGAGCATCATCTCTGACCTCAGCCACCCCGGCGTAACACACACCGCAGTCGCTCCAAACGGGGCGAGTTCGTGCCCTTGTGAGAAGGCGAGCCGGTTCACTGAAACTTTTGCCAAATCGTAATAAACCGAAATCCTATAGTGCTCAGCGTTGTAATTCGTTGTGCCATCAGTAACTTCGACGACGAGTCCACCCGGCTGGGAAATGAGTAAGGGTAGAAGAAACTTTGAAGTAATGATGTGAGTGTCAATTGCAAGACGCAGGATGCGCAGACCCTTGTCAAGATCGAGTTCCCACAACGGCGTGTTCCACTCAGAGGGCCCGCCTTTAAGAATCTCCGCACCCCAGATGTCGTTCACCAGAATGTCGATTTTCCCGAAATCTTTTTGAAGTCGTTCGGCCAGGGTCCTCACTTCATTGGCTACCAGGTGGTCCGTTGCGATGGCGATTCCCTTCCCACCGAGGCTCGTCACCAACTCCGCGGTCTCCTCGATGGTCTCGCTCCGATTGTAGTCTGAAGGGATGGGTCTAACAGTGCTGCTGCGCCCGGTGCAGATGACGGTTGCACCTGCCTCACCGAGGGCGGCGGCGATACCTCTGCCGGCGCCGCGAGTGGCGCCAGCGACCACAGCAATTCGTCCACGCAGTGCATCGCGATCGTAGGGTAAAGTCATGCTCAATATTAAAGCTAACGTCGGCGAAACTGTCACGCGCTCCGCGGTCAAGTCTTGAATTCACCGTTCTCGCTTCATTACCGCAAGGCTTTTCATCTCGTTTCCTGCCGCCAAATCCTTTACACTTGTTGGTGTTTTGACTGTCAATTGTTAGTGCGAATTCAAGTTTGACGTGCAACAAGTGATGCTGCCGGATTTCGCCCCAGCGGGGCGAGATGTTTATAGCCCCAACGTCACGCTATTAGGCTCGCGCTCCGTAGGAGCGCAACAACTTGGCGCACTGGCGGCTAAAAACATGTTTCGCTCCTAACGGAGCGAAGGGTATTTGAGGATGGTTTGTTGCTATAAACATGTCGCTCCTACAGAGCGAAGAGCGGTTTCAAGTTGCACTTGAAGCTTGATCCACCGAGTGTCATTTATTTCTGTAGGCCCGAAGCTCAAAATGAAATATCTTCTTACTTTCTTACTTCTGATCTCCACACCTGCAATCGCGAGCGCAAAGCATCGCGCGTCTCTTACTCGCGCGCAGATCAGAGAGGCCGAGCGCCGGCTCGCAGATATGGGCTACTGGACCGGCGCGGTCGACGGAGTTCTTGATCCGGCGACGCGGTCGGCCTTGATCGCTTTCCAAAAATGGGAGGGCCGCCCTGTTACTGGCCGGCTTACGCCCGATGAGCTCGAGGCGATTCGCACCGGCAAGTCGCCTGAAGCCAGGGAACCGGGGTACGCCCATGTTGAGGTGGACACGGATCGCCAGGTGTTACTGGTGATCCACGACAATGGTAGCGTCAGGGTTCTTCCAGTCTCGACGGGTAGCGGCAAGCCTTTTGAGGACGAGGGTCAGATGAGCATCGCCCACACGCCGCGCGGCCGGTTCGTTGTGTATGAAAAGGTCGCCGGTTGGGAGACAGGTCCTTCCAGCTCGATGTATTACTCCAACTACATCAGCGGCGGCGTGGCGATTCACGGATACCGCAGTGTACCAAACCAACCGGCGAGTCATGGTTGTATTCGAATTCCAATCTTCGCCGCTCGTGAGTTAAGCAAGTTACTGCCAATTGGAACGATCGTCCTGGTCTACGATAAGGTCTCGTTCGTTTCGGGAAAGCCCTGGGTTGAGAACCCTGAACTCAAACAAGCTGCTCTCGATTGGAACCGAGTAGTCGGCAACTGACAATCCGCAGAGGACACAGATGACAACCGCGCACAATGGCTCCACTCATTACCGCGCCTGCAATCTCTGCGAGGCGATATGCGGCATCGAAATCAGGACGCAGGAGCACGAGGCAGGAGCAGAAAACCATCGCTTAGACATCCGCGGTGACAAAGACGACCCGTTCAGCCGCGGTTACATCTGCCCGAAAGCCGCTGCCCTGGGAGATCTTCATTACGATAAAGATCGGCTCAAGTATCCGGTCCGTCGCACTCCTCAAGGTTGGCAGCGTCTCGGGTGGGACGAAGCATTTGATGAGGTGGCGCAGAACCTCAAGCGCATTAATGCGACGTACGGCAGGAGCTCCGTCGCCACCTACCTTGGCAACCCCACCGTTCATAACTATGGCGCGCTGCTGTTTGCGCCGGGCTTTATCCGGAGCCTGCATACGCGGAACAGATTTTCCGCAACCTCTGTTGACCAACTGGCCCATCACCTGGCTGGCTATCTGATGTTTGGTCACCAGCTCGTGCTCCCCATTCCGGATCTCGATCGCACAAACTATTTTCTGATTCTCGGTGCGAATCCAGCAGTCTCAAATGGCAGCATGATGACTGCCCCCGGAATGAGTCGGAGGCTACAGGAAATTCGCGAGCGCGGAGGCAAGGTAATACTCATCGACCCGCGCCGCACTGAAACTGCACGTTTGGCCGACCGTCATCTGTTCATAAAACCCGGCACGGACGTGCTATTGCTGCTGGCGCTGCTGCACGTTGTCTTTGACGAAGCGCTAACCAGCCTTGGGTCCCTCGCTGAATTTACTAAAGGCGTAGAAACTATCGGGGATCTGGTGGCCGAATTTCCTCCCGACGAAGTGGCAGCAAGAACCGGAATTGACTCCAGACAGATACGCAATCTCGCGAGAGAGTTTGCTGCCGCCGACGGTGCTGTCTGCTACGGAAGAATCGGTGTCAGCACTCAGGAGTTCGGAGGAGTCTGCCAGTGGTTGATTAATGTCTTGAATACGGTGACAGGAAATTTAGATCGGCCAGGCGGAGCAATGTTTACCACTCCGGCGTTTGATCCGGTGACAGCGCCAGAGTCTCTGGCGCCGCGAGGTAGTTTTGCGCGCTGGCACAGCCGGGTGCGAAAGCTGCCTGAGTTTTCCGGAGAGCTTCCGGTAGTCGCGCTTGCGGAAGAAATTCTGACCGAGGGTCCGGGACAGATTAAGGCCCTTGTAACCTCAGCCGGAAACCCGGTGCTGTCGACGCCCAACGGCCATCAGCTGGATCGGGCGCTAGCCGGCTTGGAGTTCATGGTCTCCATCGATCCGTATATCAACGAAACGACGAAGCACGCGCACGTTATCTTGCCGCCAAGCTCTTCGCTCGAGCGCGGACACTATGACGTTGCCTTCAATCTGCTGGCAGTCCGAAACACAGCCAAGTTCTCACCGGCTCTGTTTCAACCGGACGCGGAGACACGACACGACTGGGAGATCTTTGCCGAACTGCAAACACGCATGGAGAACAATGGTGCGTTCGGGCGTGCGAAAGGTAAGGCCATCAAACGATTTTTCGGACCGGAAAGAATTTTGGATCTGGGTTTACGTTTTGGACCTTACGGCGCGAAGGTAAATCCTTTTTCAAAGGGCCTGACTTTGCGGAAACTTAAAAAAGCGGTCCACGGAATAGACCTTGGACCAATGCTTCCCTGCTTGCCTGGGCGTCTGTGCACCGCCGACAAACAGATTGAGTTAGCGCCGGAAGTCCTCGTCAAAGATTTGAAACGTGTGAAGGCGAAATTCATTCATACCACTTCTCTCCCCTCCAACGGCAATCTGTTATTAATTGGACGGCGACAGCTTCGCAGCAACAACTCCTGGATGCATAACAGTCAGCGATTAGTTAGAGGCAAACCTCAGTGCACAATTCTCATGCACCCGGCGGATGCTGCAAAACGCCAATTGCGAGAAGGTCAAAACGTCTTGGTGCGCTCAAGAGTGGGAAGCGTAGTGGTTCCAATCGAGATATCTGACGAAATGATGCAGGGTGTGGTAAGCATTCCGCATGGTTGGGGACACGACCGCGTTGGAATTCAAATCGAGGTAGCGCAACAGCACGCCGGCGAGAGCATTAACGATGTAACGGACGATCTCACGATCGACGCTCTTTGTGGCACAGCCGCATTCAATGGGACCTGGGTGGAGGTTGAGGGAACCAAATAGGGACTCAGAAGTCGGAGGTCAGAGGTCGGATGTAGCCTTGCCTCAAAGTCCTCGGATATGCAGTTCTCAAGAATCGGAATTGGACTTAACTCCGAAGGAGTTCGCTAACTTCAGCCCAGGGTTTCCTACCCTGGGAGAACAAGGCGATTAGAATCCCATTTACTCTGAAAGAGTTAAGGAACGCATGGAACTCTTTCAGAGTTAGCAGTTCAAGGCTGCCGATTGGCCCAGGGTAGGAAACCCTGGGCTGAAGTTAGCCAACACCTTCGGTGTTAAGTCTCTTCCAAACTTTTGGGGCAAGGCCGTCAGATATCGGACTGTTCGACTGGTTGAAGCACTTGGCCCTGCGGCTCTGCCGCCCGCCGTGCGGAAAGGCTCTGCCTTTCCGGCAGTCGACCCTCTTTTTGAGGCTACGCCTCGTAACCCGGAGGCATAGCCTCCATCTCAAATTTTGGCTTGTCGGAAAGGCAGAGCCTTTCCGCACGGTGGGCGGCAAAGCCGCAACAACGCTCGCCAAAACATAACCTACATAACGAGCCCCGTGGAGCTAGTTGTTACCCGCGGTCAGCAATCAAGATGCGACGTAGATAATCTACCTGCCCGAGATGCCAGTTCAAGTGTCCATACAGATGAATTAGGAACTGCCGGGTTGTAGTAGCGACTTCAAGCACCACTTCCGGGTAATCCATCTCCATCTGCTCTTCGGAAAGATCCTGAACGACAGCCGGGATAGATTCTCTCAACTCTGCTATGCGCGTGCCGATTTCATGCCTCGACATGCCTCTCAAGCTGAATTCAAGCTCCCGATTTCTTTTGTAAGGCAGCTGGCCCAACTGTCTTCCCACGAACTCCCGAAGATTGCCCTCGATGTGAAGCGCCAGGTTGCCTGCCGGATTGAGTACGCCCGGAAGCGTCACCCATAGTGTTTCATCATTCGGAAAAGCCTCGATTTGTCGACCCAGTCTTGTCAGGTCGCGACTGAACAGAAATGCCAGATCACTTGCCGTGCTTGTCATGCAGAAACTCCTTACTCATATCTCGACGTAGCCTTCAAGGTAGAAAACGCAATTGCCTTCCAGCTCGACCCGATCGCCGACTAGCCGGCAAATGATTTCTCCGCCGCGCCGCGAGGCCTGGAACGCGCGAAACTCAGTCTTGCCCAGTCGCTGGGCCCAATAAGGCGCCAGCATGCAATGTGCGGCGCCAGTCACTGGATCTTCAGGAATGCCCTTGGCTGGGGCGAAGTAGCGGCTGACGAAGTCGTAGATTCCGTCTCCCGGTGCGGTGACGATTACCCCAGTGCGATCCAGGCGGGCCAGCGCCGGCATATCGGGCTTGAGGTCGCGCAAGACCTGAGGGTCGTCCAGCACCGCCAGGTAGTTGAATTGGTTGACGAACACTTCGATCGGAACCGCGCTGAGTGCTTCGGCTAAACCGCCCGGTGTCGACACGGGTTCAGACAGCCTGACCGGGAAGTCCATAACGTAACCAGTTCCGCTGCGTTTCACAGTCAGGGGGCCGCTGGCCGAGTGAAACACCACGCTCAGGCGCTCTGGTTCAAGCCGTTCCATAACCACCGCTGCGCTTGCCAAAGTAGCGTGGCCGCAAAGAGGTACTTCGGTAGTAGGTGTAAACCACCGCAGACGATAGTCACCGCCGTCGGCGACCAGAAAAGCAGTCTCGGCGAGGTTGTTCTCGGCGGCGATTGCCTGCAGCTGCCCGTCATCAAGGAAAACATCCAGCGGCATCACCGCGGCCGGGTTACCTGCAAACCGGCGAGTAGTGAAGGCGTCGATCTGGAAAATTGATGTGCGCATAAAGTCGTCCTGATCTGTAAACTTAGTTTAGCTTAAGAATAATACGACGAGTAATGGGTCAGTTTGATGTCCAATAAGCTTTAGCTTGTCTTGGTGCTACGACAAACTGAAGTTTGTCGGACATTTCGTTGAAACTGATCCACTACCATACGACGACAGCAATAGGGCGGGCGGGTTAAATGAGCTACTCTTAACGTATGAGAAGCAAACCCAGTATGAAGATGCCGGCTCGAAGAGTTCTGATCTACTTTGCAGTTCTTATTATTTCAGCCGTCGTACTTTTCGGAAGTGCTGCTACTTCTCAAAAGCAAAGCGGCGTTCCCCCTCCAGCGACGCAAGCGAAGCTCCCTGATAAGGATTTCACGCACCCGCCAGAGAAATCTCACGACCCAACCGACTTAGTTTTCAGTTTTGATCAGCTCGACTATTACTACCGCGTGCCGGGCGAGTTCACACACCGCCTAAACGGTGACCAATACGGATTCGAGTCACTCTCCTTCATCATCTCCGAGACGCATCCGGGTGGTGGTCCAGGACTCCATGTGCATGACACCGAAGAGGCTCATGTTCTCCTCGAAGGCACCGCTGAATACCGGATCGGCGACAAGACGTTCACTGTGCAAGCGCCTTACGTAGCGAGAGTGCCGGCTGGCGTGCAACACACATTCATCAACGCTGGGAATAAGCCGTTCAACCTGATTGCGGTGTTTGCGTCGAAGCACCCGAATACCAAGCGCATTGGGCCGAACCCGCTGATTCCCGCCGGGCAGAAGCGAGAGGAGCCGCGATCTGGCCCGATCCCATAGCACCGACCAACTCGCCTCTCTGCTTTGCCGGGAGGTAAATTAAGTGCTACTTCATTCGGTTGTACTTCCGCAAAATCTCGACTACGCGATCGCCAGGCAAGCCAAAGATGCGGATGCCGTCGGCGCCGGTCATCGTTTGGGCTGCCAACATCGCATTGACAACAGCTTCTTCGGTCGCCTCGATCGTCGCTCGAAAGAGCGGATCGATCCGGTCATTCGGCAGCATGACAAGAGCCGGTGTGCCCTCGGCCTTAGCCGCGCCGGGATTTGCCGTCGAAAAGGCCAGGAACAGATCACCAGATGAATTGCCCGCAAAACTACCCAAACGTCCAAGTCCGAGGCTGACGCGCCGCGCGATGCGCTCCAGTTGATGCGGTAACAATGGCGCGTCGGTGGCAACGATAACGATGATCGATCCGCGGCCTTCGTGTTCAGAGTCGCTCGCGTCTAGCGCGCTACGCTTGGCTGCGGAGCATGGGGGAATCCCGGCCGTCCAGGGCCTGCTCAGCGGTTGCGGCAGTACTGTGCAGGTTGGAAGATCAGTGATCTCGGAACGAATCGGGACTCCGAGGATTCTCAGGTCGCCACCGTAGTTGCATTGCACCAACACCCCGATCGTGTACCCACCTTGCGCTGCGGTCAGGACACGCGACGAGGTACCGATACCGCCCTTGAATCCATTGCAACCCATTCCGGTACCGCCGCCCACGGCACCCTCTTCGACGCGTCCGGGCTTAGCATTATCAAGGGCCGTAAATGCGTGTGCCGCCTTCACGTGCTCACCGTTTGCATCGTTCAAAAAATCAAACGTCTCAGCAACGATTGGATACGTAAAGATAAACTCGCGGCCGTTCTTTACCTGCCATTGAATCGCGGCGTCGCGCACTGTGCCCACGCTATGTGTTCCGGTTAAAAGTATCGGTCCCTCGAGAAAGCCCGATTCCTTGATCCAGTTGATGCCGGTCATGTCGCCATTACCGTTCTGGTTGAACGTCGCCGCGAACACTGGATCCCAGTTGCCGCGCGGCCGTGGAAGTATCGCGGTGACTCCGGTCCGAATCGGACCCTTGCCGGGCACGAGTTTGCCTTCACCCTCGATGAGCGTCACGTGGCCGACGGCAATGCCGGCAACGTCGGTGATGGCGTTGGTTGGACCAGTCTGTCCTGGAAACGGAATTCCTAAGTCTCGGCCGCGCGGCCGATTCTGTGCCGCAGCCGACATTGCAGTGGCCGCGGCCAACAAGAGCCCTAGTGCTAATCGCATCGAGAATGCTTTTGAGCGCCAGGGAGCGAGTCTACTTTCACTATTCATCGCACGTCCTCCGGAAGTTGACTAACGAATGTTGATTGGGCGTGTAAGCTTGGCGTAAGACGAAACTGCCTCCGCGCTTCTTGAGTCTGCCAGTGCGCCTCACCTTGGTTCAGCACTCAAACAGGTTAGAGTTCAAACTTTAGTTTGTCTTCAGCGCGAGCAAACTTGAACTCTGAACTACCTGGATGCTCACCAAAGTTAAGACTGCCTATTGTTCCAATGCCCTACGTAAAGCTGCTCTCGCGAGCAAGCGCGTCGAGTCCAGAGTCGGCAGGGGACAGTCGTCCGGACGCACGATGAGCGGTATCTCAGTGCAGCCCAAAACTACTGCATCACAGCCAAGCGCCTTAAGTTTCTCCGTTACTTCATTGAAGTATAGCCGGGATGTTTCCGGGAAAATGCCGTTGACCAACTCCTTGAAAATGATCTCGTTGATCCTTTCCCTGTCGGCCTCGTCAGGTATTTCCCGTTCTATTTTGAATTCTGCTAATGCCTCCGGGTAGACACTGCTTTCTGTCAGATACTTCGTCCCTAAGATCCCGAGCCGCGCAAAGCCCAAACGATGAGCTTCCGCGCCGACTGCGCCGGCAATGTGTAGCCAGGGAATTGGAGACTGCGGGATTAGATACTTGAATGACTGGTGATAGGTGTTATCAGGACAGATGGCGAAGTCGGCGCCGGCACGCGCCACCTTGTGCGCGGAAGCTGCCAGAAGCTTCGCCACCGCTTCCCAGTCGTTTGCGCGAATGTGGAGCATGTGCTCGGCCATGGGGACCGAGTTCATAGTGATCTCAGGGTGATTATGTTCACCCATGATCGGCGGCGCCTCCAAACAAATGGTGCGGTAACACAGTGCAGCGCCTTCGGCGCTACCAGCCACGATGCCAATGTGTTGAGTCACTGTATGTCGCCTCCGCCTCGCAAAAGACCATCGCAATTACAATTTAATGCCCTTGAACAGCAAGGAACATCACCCATAAAAATGATAACAGAGCCAGCAACGAAGGCACGCGTGGAAAACTGAGTATGGCCGCAGTGAGCGTTAACGGAAGAAGTAGAAGCCACAATTGATTCAAAACTCGCGGCGTGTTATCGACATACTGCGAGTTTACAAATGCAACGTAATGGGTGCGAGTCATCCAATCCAATGCGACTAACACCACGGCCAACGCCAGTGCCACCCATTGCATTTTGTCTCTAAACGATTTGAATGACATCGTGAGAGCTGCGAATCGAATTTACGGACCTCCGGAAACCAACGCACAACTAATGAAGAAGCGTCTGTTTGGTCTCTTCAGAACGGACTCTCATCCGCAGACGGACCGTAGATTGAAGGCACCGGTATGTCGTTCAACCTCAGGTAGACGCCGAGTTGCGCGCGATGATGAATAAGGTGGTTCATCACGAAATTCCGGAGCACGGCAACCTTCGGCATAGTCAAAAGGGTATTGCCGTTCATCTGTAGACTCCAGGGCTTGAAAAACTCTGCGTCACTGGCGCCGGCAATCGCAGCCCGCGCTTTGGCTACGTTGGCATCGAACGTTGCGAGTAGTTCCTCCGTTGACTTCGCGCGTTCCGCTTGTGGTATTGGCTTTCCGCCGGGTGCAAGATCCAACGAATCCTGATCAAGCGTGTAAACGGCCCAGGTCGGAATGTTGCCCAGGTGCGTAGCCAATCCACCCATCGCAGTCGACTTCTCGTGCGGCTTCCAGTCTGACTTGTCATGCGGTACACGCTCCAGTGTCTTACGCGTGTTTGCCATCTCGTTATCAAACTCCGGTAACAATGATTCGCTTAGTGACATTTTGATTTCTCCCTATTTTAGTTTTGACTATGGTAGACCGCTGTTGAATGACGTCAGTACCACCACGCGGTAGCGGGTGGGTTTCGATCGCATTCACCCGATTGACATCCCAATCCTGATCTTAGTTGAGAGTTCCGAATCCAGGACCCACCCGCTACCGCGCGGTGGTACTGACTTCATCTCACCCAGTGAAGGGCAATGGAGAACCTCAAATTGCTTCAGGACCGACTTCGAAAACAATCCCAAACGCTCGAACCGGAAAAGTGCCCATGCCCTTCACCTTCACCGGCACGGCAAAAAACTTGAAACCGTCATCAGGTAGCTCGCCCAAACCGCATAGATGTTCAACGATAGGAATTCCTGCGCGCAACAGGATTGAATGCGCCGGACGATTACCTTCTTTAGTATTGTCGATGTTGTATGAATCGATGCCCACCAGCGCGGCGCCGGACTGCGCCAGATATTCCGCTGCCTCAGCGGTCACGAATGGATGGTTGCCGTCAGAATAAGCCTCGGTTCTCCAGCGACTGTCCCAGCCGGTGTGAAAAAGCACTGCCTTGCCCTTTATATCCAAACCCTGAATTGCGTCCAGAGAAGTAGCACGAACGGCAGAGTCAACGCGCCTGACCACCATGCCGTCAAGGTTCGCCAGTGAATAGAGATCGAGACCTGCCAGGTCGGCGCCGTCTGCATAGCGATGAAAGGGACTGTCGAGATAGGTGCC
>Ga0070698_100004383_pt1 | contig 15506 bp, 13 predicted proteins | sample KBSK1502metaG_FD_65477 | JGI IMG/M metagenome (GOLD analysis project Ga0070698, IMG submission 65477) | Corn, switchgrass and miscanthus rhizosphere microbial communities from Kellogg Biological Station, Michigan, USA - KBS K1-50-2 metaG | ecosystem: Host-associated > Plants > Roots >...
ATTCGTCGAGGACAGGGTGACGGGGCTCGTCGCCGAGCCGACGGCGCGGTCGGTGGCGCAGGCGTTCGACACGCTCTGGTCCGAGCGTGAGGAGGCGGCTGCGTGGGGTCGGGCCGGGAAGAACGTCCTCCTCGATCGCGTCCCGGCATGGCCGGACGTGGTGGAGCGCCTTCTCGGATGAACCCGACGGTTCGACGGCTCGGAGGCAAGATCGCTCGACGGGTCGGGCTGCTTCCGCCGGCCCGCCCCTCCCGCGCGAGGACCAATGGGCGGATCGCATTCGTCGGCCCGATGCCTCCGGCGGCGACGGGGATCGCCGCGTACGACCGCGCCGTGCTCGATGGTCTGCGACGGATCGGATTCTTCGAGCGCAACCGCATGGACGTCGTCTGGCCGGTCGGATGGCGTCATCGTCGCTCCATCGGTGCGTATGACGTCGCGATCTACCAGATCGGCAACAACGTTTCGTTCCACGGCGACGTCTACCATCTGTCCCTCGCCGGACCGGGCCTCGTCGTCCTCCACGAGGTCGCGCTGGACGGTCTCGTCCGCGGCCTCCAGGCGAAGGGAGATCCGAACGGTGTCGACGCCGCCCGAGAAGCCGTGGCCCTGCGATCCCGCATCACGGATCCCGAGATCGCGCAGCACGAGCCCCTGCAGGTGGTCTGGTGTGCGGCCGTCGCCCGGGCAGCCCGTGGCATCCTGGTCCATTCGGAGTTCTGCAAGCGATACCTGGAAACGGCCGGAGTTCGAACGCCGATCTTCACCGTGCCTCATCCGGTGATCGAGGATGAGGCGTCGATGCAGCTCGTCGCGCCGCGCGCGCGCGAGCTCCGGGCGTCGCTCGAAGCGCGCGGCGCGCGCACGATCGTCGTCGCCCCCGGCGACATCAACGAGGCGAAGTGCCTCCCGGCGCTCATCGAGGCGATCGCGACGCTGCCTGAGGACGTGCACGCCGCCCTCGTCGGTCGACGGATCCCCGGCACCGACATCGGGGCCACGATCGCCGCTCACGGGCTCGGTGATCGGGTGACGGTGCATCACGACGTCCCGGATGACGACTTCCGTGCCTGGCTCGTGGCCGCCGACATCGCCGTGGATCTCCGCTTCCCGCATCGGGGGGAGGTGAGCGGTTCGCTCTCGATGGCGATGGCAGCCGGCATCCCCACGATCGTCTCCGCCACGGGGACGTACCTGGACATCCCCGAGACGATGGTGGTGCGGATCGCGTCGGGGCCGGCGGATCCGGCCGAGCTCGCGGCGCGGATCCGAGAGCTGCGGGACGATCCGAAGCGGCGCGCGCGGATCGGAGATGCCGCGCGCGCACACATGGCCGCGGCCCGCGCTTCGGACGCCACCGCACGCGGCTACGAGCACGCCATCCTCGCCACCAGAGACCTCGTGCGAGATCCCACCCGGCAGGTTCTCGCCCGTTGGGCCTCGAACCTCGCCGAGCTCGGCGTGGACGAAGCGCTCGTCGGCGAGGGATACGGTGTCTCCTACGCGAGGGCTCTCGAAAGCTTCCAAGGATCGCCATGACCGTTGAGCGGTGTGGCGCAACGCCCTTGCTAGACTCGCGGCCAAGCCCCTGACCTGGGACTTCTTCACCCGAAGGACCTTCGGGTCGAGGCCCGCACGTCGAAAGGAGCCCGCTCATCGCCTCGATCCCCGCCATCGAGCGGACGTCTGAGCCGCCACGCCTGCGTGTTGGCTCCCGATTCCGCGAGCTCCTCGCGCATCGCGAGGTGCTCGTGAACCTGGTCCGCAAGGAGCTGAAGGTGAAGTACACGGCGTCGGTGCTCGGCGCCTTCTGGTCGCTTCTCAACCCGGTGGTCTTCCTGGCGGTCTTCGGCTTCGTGGTCGTGGTCCTTCGCCAGCAGATCCCGGACTTCCCCGTGTTCCTGCTGTCAGGGCTCCTCGCATGGAACTTCGTGTCGAGCTCGCTCCAGGCGGGAGCTCGGTCCGTCGTCGACAACGCCAACCTCGTGAAGAAGATGGCGTTCCCCCGGGAGATCCTCCCCCTGTCGGCGATCGGCGTCGCCCTGTTCGACTTCGCGCTCCAGTCCGCCGTGCTCGTACTGTTCATCATCGCGTGGCCGTGGTCGGCCCACGGGCTGCGCCTGCCGGAGCTCTGGCTGTATCCGCTGGCGATCGCCGTGTTGGTCGTGTTCACCACCGCGATCACGTTCTGGGTCTCGGCCCTGAACGTGCGTTACCGCGATGTGGGGCACCTCTTGAGCCTCGCCTTGCTGGTGTGGTTCTGGTTCACGCCGGTCGTGTACCAGGGATACCTCGTCCAGCACAAGCTGGAGACGATCACGATCCTCGGCGTCGATGCCTGGTCCCTCTACCTGCTGAATCCGGTCGCTGTGATCGTGCTCGGGTTCCAGCGAGCGCTGTACGCGGTCGTCGTGCCCGGCCCCGGCAAGGATCCGATCCTTCCTCCGATGAGCCTGCCGAGGCTGACGGGTCTCCTCGTCGTGGTGCTCGGCGTCTCGCTCCTGTTGCTCCTGCTCGCGTGGCGCTCCTTCTTCCACCGGTCGGGCGACTTCGCGGAGGAGCTGTGACGACCGCGATCCGGATCGACGGCATCTCGAAGGTGTTCCGGCTCTACCGGGAGCGTCCGACCACCCTCAAACAGCGACTCCTCTCGTCCCGCTCCCGCTCCGAGGAGTTCTGGGCCCTCCGCGATGTGACCTTCGACATCGCGGAGGGATCTTCTCTCGGCCTGATCGGCGCCAACGGTTCGGGCAAGACCACCTTGCTGAAATGCATCGCGGGGATCCTGCGACCCAACTCCGGGACGATCACCTACCGAGGCCGTCTCGCAGCACTCCTGGAGCTGGGCGCGGGCTTCCACCCCGACCTCACAGGGCGGGAGAATGTCTACCTGAACGCCTCGTTCCTCGGACTGTCCCGGCGCGAGACGGATCGGATCTACGACGACGTCGTGGCGTTCGCCGAGCTCGAGGATTTCATGGACAACCAGGTGAAGTTCTACTCCTCCGGGATGCTGGTCCGGCTCGGGTTCGCCGTCGCCGTCCACGTGGACCCGGAGGTGCTCCTGATCGACGAGGTCCTCGCGGTCGGCGACGAATCGTTCCAGCGACGGTGTCTCGATCGCGTTCGACGATTCCAGTCCGAGGGGCGCACCATCGTGCTCGTCACACACGCGCTCGACGTCGTTCGGGAGGTCTGCGACGAGGCCGTGATGCTCGACCACGGCCGGGTGACCGCGATCGGCGGGCCGGACGGGGTCGTCCGCACGCTGCGTCATCGGTTGCTGAGCGACGACCCCCAATTCGTTCCCGAAGAGGGAACTCGGGAGGTGGAGATCTCGGGGGTTGCGATCGAATCCGAGGGAGGACTACAGGACACGGTGCGCTCCGGGGAAGGATTCACGATCACCGTGGACCTGCGATCGGACGTCGCGGTCCACGACGCGGCGGTATCGTTCGCCGTGGTGTCGGCGTCGACGAACCGCCCGGTGCTCGAGGGGAAGACATCGCTCCTGGGCGTCAGCGTCGGCACGGTCGATCGGAAGAAGCGGGTCCGCTTCCGCATCCCACCGGCACCGTGGGCGAGCGGAGGCTACTTCGTCAGCGTCGGTTTGGATTCGCCGGACGGGCGGCTGTACCACGTGCAGACCCAGCACTATCCGTTGACGGTCCCGGAGGCCGACCACCTCCTGATGCCCCTCGCGGTCCAACCGACCGTGGAGGTCGAGGATCTGTGAGCGATGACCGATCCGATGCGACCGACGACGGTCGCCCCAGCCAGCACCCAAGGGAGACGAGCCACGCCATGCTGATCGCCCTCATCTTGTTCTCCGTCACGATCGCCGCCATCGCGCAGCTCACGCTGAAACACGGGATGAACCAAGTGACCGCCAGTTCGGGGGCGCTGCGCCTCACCTCGGAGTCCATCCGGGATGTCGTCACGACGCCCTCGGTCTGGGCGGGATTGCTCCTGTTCGGTCTCTCCGCGATCGTGTGGCTCGCGGTCCTGTCCAGGACGTCTCTCTCGTTGGCCTACCCGTTCGCCTCCCTGACGTACGTCCTGATCCTCCTCGCGGACCGGTTCGTGCTCGACCAGGAGGTGCCGGCGCTGCGCTACGCGGGCGTGGTGTTCATCATCGTCGGGATCGTCCTGGTGGCGCAGACGCGCCACGCATGAGCGGCGGACGATCCACGCCCGCACGGGTCGTTCCGTCACGCGGCCACGGTCGCCTGTCATGAAGGCCGTCGTCCTCGTGGGCGGCGAGGGGACGAGGCTCCGCCCGCTCACGGAGACCGTGCCGAAGCCGCTGCTCCCGCTCATCGATCGGCCCATCCTCGGCCACGTCTTGGACCACCTCGTCGCCCACGGCGTCGACGAGGTGATCATGTCGTCGCCGTACCTCGAAGACACGTTCCACCCGTTCCTCGAGGCGAGGCGTGGCGATCCCGCGATCACCTGGATCACGGAGCGCGAGCCGCTCGGGACGGGTGGAGCGGTCGTGAACGCGCTCGATCATGTCGGCGAGGAGCCGTTCTTCGCTCTGAACGGCGACATCCTGACCGACCTGGATCTGACGGTGATGCTCGAGAGACATCGCGAGCAAAGAGCCGCGGCGACGATCGCACTGCATCACGTGGAGGACGCGCGAGCCTTCGGACTCGTGGTGACGGATCCCACCGGGCGCGTCACGGAGTTCCGCGAGAAGCCCCCCGACCCGATCTCGGGCGACATCAACGCGGGAACGTACGTCTTGGAGCCCTCGGCGCTTCGAGCGTGGCCCTCGGGGACCTACCTGTGGATCGAGGGCGAGGTCTTCCCCGCGCTGATCCGCGACGGAGCCGCGGTGTACGGGTTCGATACGGGCGCCTACTGGCTCGACCTCGGCACACCCGAGCAGTACCTGCGGGCCCATACCGATCTGTTGGAGGGGCGGGTCCGAGGCATCTCGTACGAGGCTCCCTGGGTCGGACCGGGCGCCTCCGTCGATCCCGCGGCTCGGGTCGGGAGATCGGTCGTGATCGGTGAGGGAGCGCGCGTGGGCGCGAGGGCGGAGCTCGACGAAGCCGTCCTGCTGACGAGGTCGGTGGTGGAGGAGGACGCCCGGGTGGTGCGCTCGATCGTGGGGTCGCACGCAACGGTCGGGAGCGGAGCCACACTGGTCGACTCCGTGCTCGGCGAAGGTGCGCGAGTGCCCCCCGGTGTGAAGCTCGAAGCGGTTCGGGTGGGGACCGGCGCACAGCCCTCCTAGGACCGTGCGGTCGCGACCTCAACCGTCGGGCGGCGTGGACCGATTGTGTAGGGTGTCCAACTCGACCCTGGGGCCCTGATGCTTCGACGTGTTCGCTTGCTCGTTACCACGATCGTGGTCGTCGCTATGGTCCTCGGAGGATCCGTCGCGAACGCGGCAGACACCTTCCGCTTCCACGGCTCCGGCTATGGCCACGGCATCGGGATGTCGCAATGGGGCGCGTACGGACTTGCGAACAAGGGCTGGTCGTATCAGCACATCCTCACCCACTTCTATTCGCGAACGCGCGTGGTCCATTCCTCGACGCTGCCGAAGAAGATCCGGGTGGGGCTCACGAGCGGGCGGTCGAAGATCCACCTCGCCCCGAAGAACGGCCCGGTTCGCCTGTGGCTCGACGGTCCCGGGATCACCTTCGTCGCGAAGATCCCCTTCAGGCAGACCTGGACGGTGTCCACCTCACGGACGCAGTCCAAGTACACGATCCGGGATCAGACGGGCGCGCTCGTCGGGGGCGTCCGGTGGGGTGGGCCGTCGCGACCGTTGTTCGCGACGTTCTCCGACACGGGCTCCCGGGTCTTCGTTCCCGAGGCGGACGATGTGTGGCATCAGGGGTTCACGTACGCCTATGGGTTCCTCGAGTTCGATCTCTCCGGTTGTGCGAGCCGATGCGTTGAGCGGCTGACGATCGAGCTGCCGTTCGAGAAGTACCTGCGCGGGCTGGGGGAGATGCCCAGCAGCTGGCCCGCGGCTGCCCTCCGGGCGCAAGCGGTCGGTGCTCGGACGTTCGCGACCTACAAGATCCGGCGGTACGGACTGCGCAGCGACTGCGACTGTCATCTGGTCGACGGCGCGGGCGATCAGGTCTACGTGGGATGGAGCAAGGAGATCGGGATCGACGGTGACCGCTGGGTGGCGGCCGTGGTGAACACCGCCGGCCAGATCGTCACGTACGGCGGCTCGCCGATCCAGGCGTTCTTCGCGGCGTCGGACGGCGGTTACTCCGAGAACGTCGAGGACGTCTGGCACGGTGGGAACCCGGCTTACGCGATCCCCTACCTTCGGGGTGTCTGCGACCCAGGTGAGTACACCTCGGCGAACCCGTGGACGGACTGGATGAGGAGCTTCACCGCCTCGAGCGTGTCCTCCCGTCTCGCTCCCTACACCGGTGGGATCGGAACGATCACGCGATTCACCCAGGTGCGGCGAGGCGTCTCGGGCCGGATCGTGAGTGCGGTCGCTCTGGGGACCGGTGGATCCGCGTTCGTCGCCGGCAGCGAGCTCAGGAGTGCGCTCGGGCTGCCGGACGGCCGGGTCTGGATCAACAGCGACCGCAACATCGTCGGCGCGGTCCGTGGGAAATACGACGCCCTGATGTGCCGGCCGGGGCTGCCGCGGTCCTCGGTCCTCGCCCTCACCCACGGTTCCCGTCAGCTCTTCCAACGAGGCGGCATCTACCGAAACCGTCAGGTCGACCTGACGGTATGGCTGAAGGGCGTCATCCACAGCGAGTACCTCGCTGCCGGCGGGGCCGGAGGTCGCCTCGGTCTTCCGGTCTCCGACGCGGTTCGTCCGATGCTGACGTACGCCGCGCAGACATGCTCGTCGTGTCGCCGTGTCGTTCTCGAGGGTGGTCGGATCTACTTCAAGCCGGGGCTCGGCGCGCACGCGCTGTGGGGACCCGTGCTCTCCTCCTACCTCGGGCGTGGGGGAGCGCAGGGGGAGCTCGGGTATCCCACGACGCGCGTGCGTCGTGTCAACGGGGTGTCACAAGCGTCGTTCGAGCACGGGACGATCGCGTGCTCGAACGGGTCGTGCGACGTGCAGGTCGGCTGATCCCTAGCACGGCGACGAACCGTTCTCCGGAGCGTTCCATGTGCACTCGAAGGCGGTCACGAACCCGTTCGCGATCGTGGCGGCGTTCGAGGGGCCGAGTCCATCGCCCGCCTGAGCGGCGTTCACCGGACATGATTGACGACGGTTCCAGGCGGTGAGCGTCAGCGCCGTTTCGGGAGTGAGATCGGGGTAGGGCGCGAGGAAGGTGGCCCTGTCCCCGCGCGCGATGGTGGCCAGCCGGTCCACCACAGTTTGTGGAAGCCCGCCATTGGCTTCGGGCAGGTAGTAGATGAAGACGGCTCCGTGCTCGAGCGAATGAACCGCCCTGGTCTCCGGTGGCTGGGTGTCGTAGACCTTCGGCGTCGGGGGCAGCGGCGAGGGATCGTGGTACCCGGAGGTGGCCGGTCTGTCCTTGTAGTCGTAGGGCTGGTTCGGCGCCAGATGGAGGGCGGACTGCGGGTTCGCTTCCGGCTGCTCGACCGTCGTGCACCCTGCGGCCTCCGCCGCGCGGATCGCGGGGCGAGGGATGTCGTTCGGGCCCTGGAAGCTCCGATAGAGCGTGACCGCCGCCACGGCGGCGGCCGCGATCCCGAACGCCGTGAACGTGCGGCGGAGCGACGCCGCGCGTCGCGCGCGGCGTCGCTCCGCCTCCCGTGCCTTGCGCGCTTCCTCCTTGCGCTCACGGCGCTCGATGTTCGCGCCGCCGCGTGCGGCGCCGCTCCCTGGGGCGCCTCCGGCCGCCTGTCCGTCTCGAGCAGGCGGCCGAGACGCGACCGGAGGACGCTGGCGCGGTCGCTTCTTCTTCTTGGCCATCAGATCGCGGCACCCGCCTCGGGCGCCTCGCCCTTGTAGGCCCGGCCGCTCGCGGTGGGGAAGCTGTATTGCGACGTGAAGTCGTACGCCACGGCCAGATCTACGCTCGCGCACGTCTGGAGGCGGTGCCACGCCGTGAGAGCCATCTCGGTCCCGTCCGGCAGGATCCCCGCCGAGTCCCCCGGGAAGTCGTACGGGGCCACGATCACGCGATCCTGACCCACCGAAGCGTCTTGGAGACGGCGGTCGTAGAAGTCGAGCAGCTTCGCCACCTCGCCCGCCGGCGCCGCGGGGTCGTACCAGACGACCGTGGCGCCGTGCTCGAGGGAGTGGATCGATCGGTAGAGCTCGGAGAGCGTGAGGGAGTCATAGACACCCGCCGGAAGAGGCACGTCGGCATGCGGCCCTGAGGCGGGCGGCGTCGTGGGGTACTGGGACAGGGGCGGACCGGAGACGTTGCCGCCACCGATATGGATCCGGTCCTGATCGGGAGGGTCGAACGGGGCGGTCGTCGTCACGTCGCCGCACCCGGCGCTGTCGACGGCCTGCCCGGCCTGCTGGAGGAGTTGCTGTGGAGTCGGGATGCCGCCGCCGGAGGACAACAGGGTGGCGCCGAGGATCCCCGCGGCCACCAAGACGGCGCCGACCGCGATCACGACCGTGCGCCTCCGCCGTTTCGAAGCAAGCCGTCGCTGGATCTCCTCACGCTCGCGCCGTGCTTGGTCCTTGCGTTCGGCCTTCGTCAGGCGCCGGCCTTGATCCGGTCTTCCTGGGGCGTCGTTGGTCAACCGCACTCCTTCATCACAGTCGCGGAAGCTTACCGGCAGTTCCTCGGCATCGAGAGGAGCGAGCCGCCTTGCGGCGCTCGCACGAGCGGCCTATCCTGCTCCCGCCTTCCCCCGGGTGCACGACCGGCCGCTCGGCCGAGAGAGGGAGGGCGCGTGTCAGACACCAAGCACGACCAACTGGTGAGGGTGCCGACTGCGGGGGGCAGCGGCCTCGACCGGTTCTTCAAGATCTCGGAACGAGGATCGAGCATCCGCACCGAGGTGGTGGCGGGGATCACCACCTGGCTCACGATGGCGTACATCCTGTTCCTGAACCCGCAGATCCTCGGGGCCGTGACGGACTCGGCCGGTACGACCCTCGGGTTCCCGCAAGTGCTGACGGTGACGGCTCTGGTGGCGGGCGTCGCGACGTTGGCGATGGGCCTCTGGGCGAACTACCCCTTCGCGATCGCCTCAGGCCTCGGGCTGAACGCGTTCGTCGCGTTCACCCTCGTCGCCGGGAACGGCCTGACCTGGCCGGAGGCGATGGGCGTGATCGTGGTCGAAGGGCTCGTGATCACGCTGCTCGTCCTCACAGGATTCCGCAACGCGGTCCTGAACGCGATCCCGATGGACCTGAAGCGGGCGATCGCGATCGGGATCGGGCTGTTCCTGACGATCATCGGACTGGTCAACGCAGGGATCGTGGTCCGTGCTGAGACGACGGTCCCTCCGCTCGGGATCACGACGAACTTCACGTCGCTCCGGATGCTGGCGTTCGCCATCGGGCTGGCTCTGTGCTCGATCCTCGTCGTCCGCAAGATCCGCGGCGGCCTCCTGATCGGCATCATCGGGACGACCATCGTCGCGGCGATCATCAATGGGATCTGGGGACACAACTCGATCTGGGACGCCGTCGGGCCGGGGATCGCCCAGGTTCCCGATTCCGTGACAGGAACGCCGGACTTCGGCCTCCTGGGGAACTTCTCGTTCGGGTTCTTCGGGACCCTCGGCTTCTTGACGGCGATCGTTCCGGTGTTCGCGGTCATGCTGTCGGACTTCTTCGACACGATGGGGACGGCGGTCGCCCTCGGTGAGGAGGCGGGTCTGCTCGACGACGAGGGGAAGCTGCCGGGCATGAACCGGGTGCTCCTCGTCGACTCGCTCGCCGCGGCGGCGGGTGGCGCCGCGAGCGCGTCATCCAACACCACGTTCATCGAATCCGCCGCCGGGATCAGCGAGGGCGGACGCACCGGGCTCGCGTCGGTCGTGACCGGCGCGTTGTTCCTCCTCTGCGTCTTCCTGTCACCCCTTGCCGGAGTGATCCCGCCGGAGGCGACGGCCCCGGTCCTGATCATCGTCGGGTACTTCATGATGCGAGGGATCGGCGAGATTGATTGGCGCGATCCCGCGATCGGGATACCGGCGCTGCTGACGATCGGGTTGATGCCGTTCACCTACTCCATCACGAACGGGGTGGGTGCGGGCTTCATCGCCTACACGGCGATCCGGGTGATGCAGGGCAAGTTCCGCGACGTCCATCCGTTGATGTACGTCGTCACGGCCGGCTTCCTCTTCTACTTCCTGCGAGGTGTGCTGGCCTAGTCGCGCCAGTCGAGCGTGTCGGTCGGATCCGGAGGGCGGGGCCGCGAGGCCCCGCCCTCCGGCATCCGACCGACGGCCACGATGCCCACGGGGCGCCATCCCTCGCCGAGCGCGAGGGCGGTCCGCGTGGCGTCGGCGTCGAACCGCCGACTCGGGTCCCACGCACACGCGACGTCTTGCGCGTGGAGGGCGACACCGAGGCCGCGGATCGCCGCGCCCGCCGAGAGCAAGACCGTCTCCTCGGAGCGCTGGCGAGAGATCCGAGCGCAGACCACGATGAGGGTCGGCGCCGATCGGATCGGGTCCTCGGCCTGCGTGGCGACCAGGAGCCGCCGCCTCGCCGCCGCCGAGTCCACCGCCACGATCGACCAATCCCCGGGGGGGAAGACGGCGCAGGCGGCGCTCGCAGCGTTCTCGATGATCTCTCTCGAGACGTCACCGGGGTCGAACGCGTCGCTCGGCTGCGCCGCGGAGACGGCGACGAGGGCCGACTCGCGGAAGAGGTCGTCCTCGGGCCGGCGCACCAGCGCGCTCGCGCGTCCCGGCGGCGCGCCGCCGGTCGACCCGTCGAGCCCGCGCACCAGCGCCGCCGGGACCCGCGCGGTCTTCGTCATCACGAGACCGCTCGCCGCCGCCACGGCGTCGGCGAGCGCGACCAACGTCGTCTCCAGTCGCTTGCCGCGATCATCGAGAGTGCCCCGGAGGTCCACCAGCGCCGGAAGGCCCGCGCAGCCGATCGCGACGTCCACGACGCCCTCGCGCCATGGCCGGCCGAACGTGTCGGTGATCACGATCCCCAGACGGCTGAGACCGAGACGAGCCAACAGTTCCTTCTGGAGCCGCTCGGCGCTCGCGTCGGGATCCTCCGGCAACAGCGTCAGGAAGCCGTCGCGCACGTTCGAGGCGTCGACGCCCGCGTTCGCGCAGACGAAACCATGCCGGGTTCGGGTGATGAGGAGGTCGCCACGGCGTGCCACGACATCCACCGACTCGCGCTCCACCCAGGCGGCACGGTCCTCCCCGGGAACCATGCGCCCTTCCGCCTTGGAGACGATCTTCTGTGTGATGGCCACGACGTCGCCGTCGCTCGTGGCGTTCGCCGCGAGCGGCGGCTCGAGGAGTGCCGCGAGGTCGTCGCCGGGCTCGACCTCCGGAAGACCCTCGAGGGGGATCAGTTCGACCCTCATCGGAGGGCCGCGAGCGCCGCATCGGCGAGCCGCTCCGCGACCTCGTCGTCGCGCATCACGGTGTCGGTGACGGCGACCCGGGCACCGACCTCTTCGCGCACGCGACCCGCGAGCCGCTCGTCGGCGTCGTCGATCACCCAGGCGTCGAGGAGGCCCTCGTACGCCATCGCCGCGCCGACCGCGGAGACCTCGAGCCCGACCACGGGCATCAGGCGGTCCGCCATCCCCGCCAGGGGCCGCCCCCCGACGATCGGTGAGATCCCCACGACGGGTCTCGCGGCAACCGCCTCTCTCAGTCCTTCGAGAGCGAGGATCGGTCCGATCGAGACGACGGGGTTGGACGGACAGATCACGACCGCGTCCGCGTCTTCGATCACCTCCAGGACTCCGGGCGCCGGGGAGGCGGCGCGCGCGCCTTCGAAGCGGATCGCCTTGACGTCGTCGCGAGCGCCACGACCGACCCAGTATTCCTGGAAATGGAGGTCCAACTGCTCGCCGTGAGCGACGACGTCGAGGCGGGTCTCGACCCGCTGGTCACTCATCGGAAGGATCGTGGAGGCGATGGCGAACCGGCCCGCGATCCGCGCGGTCACCTCGGAAAGCGTGAGGCCGTCTGCGAGCGACCGCGTTCGGAACAGGTGGGTGGCCAGGTCGAGGTCTCCCAACCCGAACCAGGCGGCCGCGGGGTCGAAGCGCCGGAGCTCCTCGGTCGCCCGGAAGGTCTCGTCGCGCCGACCCCACCCACGATCGCGGTCGAAGGCGTCGCCGAGCCAGTAGGTGACCGAGTCGAGATCCGGACACACCCGGAGGCCGTGTATGTCCAGATCATCGCCGGTGTTCACGACCGCGGTGACATCCGCCGGCGGCACCGCGCGAACGAGACCGCGGAGGAACTTCCCCGCGCCGACACCTCCGGCGAGTGCGACGACTTTCATCGGATCAGAGCGTAGTAGCCTCCGGTCGTGGCGGCCGTGCTGACTCACGCTCTGCGGCGGGCGCTCGCGCGTGCCGACCAGGGCAAGGCCCTCTCCGGGGACGAGGCGGCGGTCTTGATGGAGGCAAGGGGCGAGGACCTCGTGCGGTTGCGATCCGTGGCCGCGCACCTCCGCGATCTCGGCACGGGCGATCGCATCACCTACTCGCGCAAGGTCTTCATCCCGCTCACGATGCTCTGCCGCGACCATTGCCACTACTGCACGTTCGCGAAGCCACCCGCGCGACTCGAGGCCCCGTTCCTGACGCCGGAAGAGGTGCTGGTGATCGCGCGAGCCGGCCGGGCACAGGCGTGCAAGGAAGCGCTGTTCACCCTCGGCGACCGACCGGAGGACCGCTACGACGTGGCTCGCGAGTGGCTGACCGCGCGCGGGTTCGCGTCGACACTCGAATACGTGCGCGCGTCGGCGATCAACGTGATCGAGGAGACCGGCCTCCTGCCGCACCTGAATCCCGGCGTGATGAGCTACGAGGAGCTCGCGCGGCTGAAGCAGGTGAGCGCGTCGATGGGTCTGATGTTGGAGACGTCATCGGACCGGCTCTCCTCGAAGGGAGGACCGCACTTCGGGTCTCCCGACAAGCATCCCGCGGTGAGGCTCCGGACGATCGAGGACGCCGGCCGTCTCGCGATCCCGTTCACCACCGGCATCCTCGTGGGGATCGGTGAGGATGCGCGCGAGCGTGCCGAGTCGGTGTTCGCCATCCGAGAGCTGCACCGCCGGTACGGACACATCCAGGAAGTGATCGTCCAGAACTTCCGTGCGAAGCCCGGAACGGCGATGTCGGGCGCACCCGAGCCGGAGGACGAGGAGTTCCTCGCCGCCGTCGCGACGACGCGCGTCCTGATGGGACCGCACGTGAGCGTCCAGGCCCCGCCCAACCTGTCCGACACGACGCAGCAGCTTCGACTCATCGACTCGGGCATCAGCGACTGGGGTGGGGTGTCGCCGCTCACACCCGATCACGTGAACCCGGAGCGGCCGTGGCCGGCGATCGAATCGCTCGCGGCCACGACCGCCTCTCGCGGCAAGACCTTGCGCGAGCGACTCACGATCTATCCCCGGTTCGCGGGAAGCCCCGATCCGTACCTGGCGGGGAAGATGCGAGCTCCCGTCGGCGCCCTGCTCGGTGAGGACGGCCTCGCGGTCGAGGGGGCGATGCCGGAGCCGATGGGTTGGCAGGACCCCGACGTCACCTGGAAGCCCCGGACGATCGATCTCACGTTCGCGAAGGGGTCGGAGGCCGGCCTCCGCGCGGACGCCGGCGCGGTTTACGGGGAGATCCCTCCGGAGGACGCAGTCACCCGGGCGTGGGCCTCTCGGCAGGTCGTTCCCGAGCGTGTCGGCGCCGAGGTCAAGGAGGCACTTCGGCTGGCCGAACGGCACCACCCCATCTCGGACCAGCAGGCGCTGGCCCTGTTCCAGGCGGAGGGCGCCGACCTCGACGCCCTCCGCCGGGTCGCCGACGGCCTCCGGGAGGAGGCCGTCGGCGACGTCGTCACCTACGTGATCAACCGGAACATCAACTTCACGAACGTGTGCTACGTGGGCTGTCGCTTCTGCGCGTTCGCACAGCGGGAGGTCGATCCGGAGGCGTACACGCTCACGCTCGCCGAGGTCGCCGACCGGGCCGAGGAGGCCTGGACCGAAGGAGCGAGCGAGGTGTGCATGCAGGGCGGGATCCACCCGGACCTCCCCGGCTCCTTCTATCTGGATCTCCTCGATGCGGTGAAAGCGCGCGTCCCCGGGATCCACGTGCACGCCTTCAGCCCGATGGAGATCTTGAACGGAGCTACCAAGATGGGGGTGTCCTTCCGGGAGTTCCTCTCCGCGTGCAAGGAACACGGTCTCGGGACGATCCCCGGGACCGCCGCCGAGATCCTCGACGACGAGGTCCGTTGGTTGCTCACGAAGGGCAAGCTCCCGGCGGATACGTGGGAGGAGATCGTCCGGACGGCGCACGACCTCGGGATCCGAAGCTCCTCCACCATCATGTTCGGACACGTGGATGCCCCGCCGCACTGGGTCGGTCACCTACGCCGGATCGCCCGGATCCAGCAGGACACGGGGGGTTTCACCGAATTCGTGCCGCTCCCGTTCATCCACCGGAACGCACCGATCTACCTCGCGGGCCACGCGAGACCGGGCCCCTCATTCGAAGACAGCGTGCGTATGCACGCGGTCGCAAGGATCCTGCTCGATGGAGTTATCCACAATGTGCAGGTCTCGTGGGTGAAACTCGGCGTCGATGCGTCACTCGCGATCCTCGAGTCGGGTGCGAACGACTTCGGAGGGACGTTGATGGAGGAAACGATCAGTCGGATGGCGGGGGCCGGATGGGGGATCCGGATGATGCCGAACGAGTTCGACGTCGCGATCCGTTCGATCGGCAGAACGCCCGCCGTCCGTACGACGACGTACGATCGGATCGCAACGAAAACCGCCTCCTGACCCGAACACGTCAGGCCACCTGACGGTAATGGTCATCCCGGCTGACGACAGAGTTTCTTCCCTGAAAGGGTTGCACTCGTGCTTCCACTTGGGGACGATTACATCTGATGAGGGTCGGGGCAGAGAATCACCTGAAATTCCCTCTTGCCAGGGAGGCGGTTCTTCCCTCAGAATCACATGTATGTGATTTGGGGGGGAGAGGTGCATGCATCACTACATCCCATGGCAGGAACGGGCGAGGTGTCGGGACCACGACCCTGAGGTCTTCTTCCCCGAGAAGGGGGGATCGTCAAGGGAGGCCAAACGCATCTGCTCGGAATGCCCCGTTCGGATCGAGTGCCTCAACTACGCGCTTCGCCGCGACGAGCGGTACGGCGTGTGGGGCGGGATGAGCGAACGGGAACGACGGCGCCTCAAACGGATGGCGTCGTAAACCCAGGACCCTTCGTAACCACGGAGGAAAGGGGGACGGGAATGGCAGCACGCAAGACAGCCGCAAGGAAGAGGCCTGCCGCCAAGAAGACGGCAGCTCGCAAGCCGGCCCGCAGGAAGACCGCCGCCAAGAAGACGGCAGCACGCAAGCCGGCCCGCAGGAAGACCGCCGCCAAGA
>Ga0070698_100004384_pt1 | contig 15505 bp, 13 predicted proteins | sample KBSK1502metaG_FD_65477 | JGI IMG/M metagenome (GOLD analysis project Ga0070698, IMG submission 65477) | Corn, switchgrass and miscanthus rhizosphere microbial communities from Kellogg Biological Station, Michigan, USA - KBS K1-50-2 metaG | ecosystem: Host-associated > Plants > Roots >...
CCTTCAGGGTTCAGGCGGTTCTTCGATCTTGTTCGTTTCCGTGTGCTGGACGACTCTGTAAACACGTCGGGTGCATCTCCAAATCGTGCTTTGGGCCTTTTTTCCCATACTTCCCAGACAGGAATTACACAGGCAGGAACTGGACGGTTCTGCTGGTGTCAGAGCCTTTTTTGAGCAACATGAAATCAACATCATGGTTGAACATTTTGAATATTGTGGCGTCGAAGATTGCGGATGCGTTTGATAACGCTATAATGAGACACGGTTCGGCGGATTGACCCAAACCATAAATGAGTGACGAGCGCAGCGAGGGACTTCAGGGCGGGGTTGGGGACTCGAGTCCGGATAATCTCCTCGATTCATTTGATCAAGTGATTGCCTCGTTGCCTCCAGGCGATCCTGTTCGACGCGATCTGCTGGAATTGCGCCCGCAGATTTCTGACCAACAGGAGACGATGGTCGAAGCGCGCCGAATGATCGAGAAGTTGGAGGAAGTCGTAAAAAAAGTGACTTCGCCTGCGAACCGGATCGGCACGTTTCTCGGAGCCACCTCGAAAGATACGGCACACATCGTTGTGGGTGGAGCCGATTATTACTGCAACGTCGATCCGCGCATTCCAGTTGCCAAGCTAAAAAAGGGGACGCGCGTCCTGGTAAACGAAGCGTTCGTGATCGTCGGCGATCTGGGATTCGAAACCGCCGGGCCGGTGACAAAAGTCACCGAAGTTCTGGGCAAAGACCGGCTGCGGGTCGGTTCGGAGCACGGGTTGCAATCGATGGTGCTGCAGCGCTCCTCCGATCTTGCCGATTCCACCCTGAAATCAGGCGACGAAGTCCGGGTTGACTCAAACTATCGGATGGCGTTGGAAATGCTCTCAAGCACGAAATCTCACGAACATTATCTGGACAATGTGCCCGAGTTGCCGTGGGAAAAGGTCGGCGGTCAAGACGCAGCGCTGCAAGCGATCAAGGACGCGATCGAGCTCCCACTTTTGCACGCCGATCTTTTCCAAAAATTTCAGCATGCCACACCGAAAGGTTTTCTGCTTTACGGTCCACCCGGTTGCGGGAAGACGCTGATCGGTAAAGCGACCGCTTACAATTTGACTAAGCAGCTTGGTGAAAAAACAGGCGCTGAGATGCAGGAATATTTCATGCACGTCAAGGGTCCCGAGATTCTGAACATGTGGGTGGGCGAATCGGAACGAATGGTGCGCGAGATTTTTGCTACTGCCCGCGAGAAACGCAGCGAGGGTTTCATGCCATTTCTATTTATCGACGAGGCCGAATCGATTCTTGGCACGCGCCGTGCATCGCGTCATTCGAACATTCTTTCGACGCTGGTCCCGATGTTCTGCTCGGAGATGGATGGGATCGATTCGCTCAACGACGTAGTCATCATCCTTGCTTCCAATCGCGCCGATCTGATCGACCCGGCAATTTTGCGCCCGGGCCGAATCGATCGAAAAATAAAAGTTAACCGGCCAGATCAAGAGGGCGCGCGGGAAGTCTACCGCATCTATCTCACAGACGAGCTTCCTTACGATGGTGTGCTCGCCAAGGAAGCCGATGGCCTGGGGGCGTCGATTGAGCGTCTGATCGAGCGCTTTGTCGACTGGCAGTTTACGCGCCGCGACGAGAACAAATTCCTGGAAGTGACGCTGCGCAGCGGGCGCAAGGAGACGCTTTATCGCAGCGATCTTATCAGTGGGGCGATCATCGCCTCAATCGTGGAGCGTGCGAAAGCGATGGCGATTAAGCGAGCCATCGCCACTCAACAAGAGCAGGGAATTCGCGAAGCGGATCTGCAGCTCGCCTTTAACGCCGAGTACATGGAGAACGATATTTTCCCAACAACCGACATCACCGAAGACTGGCTCAAACTGATCGATTACGATCCCGAGAACGTTGTAAAAATTTCGCCTGTCAGACCGGTCTCTGACGCGCGAGCGCGCGCGACTTTTGGCGTGATCTGATGCGTGCGAAGGGAAAATGAGCACAGCGCCGCACCGGTTTGGCTTGATCTCCATTCGTGCGTTCGCCGACTGACATCGGAAAAGTGCAGGATCTGATGAAACGCGTCTTTGGGCTGGAGACGGAATATGGCATCACTCTCGGCGGTGCGGAGACTGTCGATGTCGTAGCCGAGTCGATCGAACTGGTCCGGCGTTATACCGAGAACGGTGCGCTGATGAAATGGGATTACGAACTGGAAGACCCGCATCTCGACGCGCGAGGCTTTCGGGCTCGAGAATTACTTCAGGACACCGACGAATCCGCCTATTACGAGATCGATAAACGTCGCCCGCTCAGCTTCGAGGAAATCAAAAGCGATCTGGTGCTTTCAAATGGCGCCCGCTTTTACAACGATCATGCACACCCGGAATATTCCACACCGGAGTGCACAACTCTTGAGCAGATCGTTGCACAGGACAAAGCAGGGGAACGGATTCTGGCCGAGTGCGCGCGACGCAGAAATCAGAAGTTGCCTTCCGGATTTGAAGTTCGGCTCTACAAAAACAATACCGACTTTGCCGGGCACAGTTACGGTTGTCACGACAATTACCTGATGAGACGTGATATCGCGTGGGATCGGATCGTAGCTGGAATGCTGCCCTTTCTCATTACCCGCCAAATTTTCGCAGGCGCGGGCAAGATGGGGATTGAAGCCGAGAGTGCGCAAAGCGAGCCCGGCGTCTATCAGATCTCGCAGCGCGCCGATTTCTTCAGCGTGGTTGTCAGCATCGATACGATGAATCGGCGGCCTCTGATCAATACCCGTGACGAGCCGCATGTGGACGCGAGCCGTTATCGCCGGTTCCACGTTATCCTCGGCGACTCGAATATGAGCGAATGGGCAACAGCCATGAAGATTGGGACCACCGCGCTGGTTCTCGACTTGATCGAGCGCGGGGAAGCGCCGGAGCTTGAGATCGCGCAGCCCGTTGATGCAAACAAATCGATCAGCCGCGATCAGACCTACAATTGGATCATCGAACTGAAGGATGGGCGCAAAATCTCTGCGATAGATGTGCAACGGATTTATTTGCGCGCTGCGAGCAAACTCAATAACGGCGCTGGCGAAGATCGACAATGGATACTGCGCGAGTGGGAAAATGTGCTCAACGATCTCGAGCGGGACGTGATGTCGACGCGAGACCGGATCGACTGGGCGGCAAAGAAGTTTTTGCTGGATGCGTTACAGGAGGAGGAAAAACTTTCGTGGAGCGATCCCTGGCTGCAATCCATCGACCTTGAATATCACAATCTCGATCTCGACCAGGGATTATACTATGAGTTGCTGCGCAAAGGTCTGATGCGCCGGGTCACAAACGAGGATGAAATCAAGGGGGCCATCTTCAATCCGCCGGAAACAACGCGAGCATTTTTCCGGGGCCGCGCCGTAGCACGCTTCAACGACGAGATTTCCTCAATTCAATGGGACGAAATCGTTTTTACAAACGAAGCACGTTCGTTCCGTGTCGCGTTACCGGAAGCGGCAATGAATGCCCGCCTGGACGCGCTCAATCATGCGGCCCGCAACGGCGGGGATTTCTCAGAGTTCCTGAGCGCCGTCCTGCAAATTAATTAGATCGCGTGGAAAACTAGTCGGTGTCAGCTGAATTTAATGCGACGCCGCTGCGCTTCCTCAGCTGTGTGCAATCACAAAAGTTGATGCAGGCTGAGGGGCGTAGCTTTCCGGGTACCACCCTTCACAGCCGAAACGAATGTCCAGCACCGCCGCGTTGGTCGGTGTGTTCGGAACAATCCAATCAAAATGTGTAGTCTTTGGGGCGAGTATAGGCGTAATCCACATGGAGAACGTCCGGCCGCCATCGAGCGACAGGAAAACTTCCATCTCACATCCGGTGAAATATCGAACGGCGGGAAGCGTATCCCGCCACTGAATTGTGACATGCTGGCCGGGATGAACAACCTGGCCAACCGTCGGCGAAACCAAGGTGGCGGAATAACCTCCCGAGCCAGCAAGTGCGCCACGGGAAGTGTTAAGTAATTGTGGACCGAGCGCGAAAGCGACGATCAGTAATGTGAAGAGGAATTTTTGAGTTTTCATTTTTGATCCTTTGGTTGAATAAATGAGGATGCACACCCCATGATGGACGGTGTCAACGATTTTTTTAGATTGTTTTGTCCGAGAGTAGGGCTTCGTACTACAGGAGAAAATCGCTCGAGAATCAGCTCACTCCCACTCGATTGTGCTCGGTGGTTTGCTTGAGATGTCGTAACAAACCCTGTTGACGCCTTTGACTTCGTTGCTGATTCGATTCGAGATACGCGCCAGTAATTCGTAAGGAAGCCGCACCCAGTCGGCAGTCATGCCGTCCTGACTTTCGACCATGCGAAGGACAACCGTGTTCTCGTAGGTCCGTTGGTCGCCCATCACTCCGACCGATTGCACAGGAAGCAAAACAGCGAATGATTGCCAGACCTTGTAATACCAATCGGCAGCTTCCATTTCGCTCTGCACGATCGTGTCTGCTTCGCGAAGAATTGATAAACGTTCGGGCGTAACTTCTCCGAGAATGCGAACAGCGAGGCCAGGGCCCGGAAAAGGCTGACGGTAGACGATTTCCTTCGGCAGACCGAGCTGCAATCCTGCCTGGCGTACTTCGTCTTTGAACAGTTGGCGCACCGGCTCGACGAGTTCGAAATGCATTTTCTCAGGCAATCCTCCGACGTTGTGATGACTTTTGATCACTTGCGCCGGATTTCCCTGTATCGACACGCTCTCAATCACATCAGGATAAAGAGTGCCTTGTGCGAGAAATTTGTAGCCACCATGTCCGGCGCCGGATTGACGCGCTGTGGCGGTTTTGCGCTCGCCGTTTGTCTGATCTTCCTCCAGCAATTCCTCCGTGGCGTGTTGAAATACTTTGATGAATTCATTGCCGATCAGCTTTCGCTTCTTTTCGGGGTCGGTCACTCCTTTGAGCAGCTCGAGAAAACGATCGCTGGCGTCCACGTACTTCAGACGCACGTGAAAATTCTCGCCGAAAACGCGCTGCACGACTTCTTCCTCACGCGCCCGGAGCAGCCCGTTATTGACAAAAATGCAGGTAAGCTGGTCGCCGATTGCCTTGTGCAGAAGCGCAGCGGTGACTGAAGAATCCACACCGCCGCTCAAACCGAGTACCACCTTTTGATTACCGACTTGCTTTCTGACGCGGACGCAAGCCTCTTCAATGAATGAGCCCATTGTCCAGTCCATCGCGCAGTGGCAGATGTGAAACAGAAAATTCTGAAGAATCTCTCTGCCGCGCGGGGTGTGTGCGACCTCGGGATGAAATTGCAATCCATATAACTTCCGCTGTGGATCCTCCACCGCGGCGACGTCGCAACCTTCAGTGGTTCCGGCAACGCGAAAACCTTTCGGCAACGTCGTCACCTCGTCGCCGTGGCTGTTCCAAACGTCGAGCTGTTCGCCCAATCCGCCTAAGAGGTCCGAACCATTCTTAATGTGCAAGACGCCAGCGCCATACTCGCGTCGTCCGGTGAATACGACGCGTCCGCCGAGATGATGCGCCATCAACATTAGTCCGTAACAAATTCCCAGCACGGGAAGGCCTAGCGAAAAAATCTCCGGGTCGATTTGCGGTGCGCCTTTATCGTAAACGCTGGCGGGCCCGCCAGAAAGAATCAGCCCGTTCGGTTTCAATGCAGCGATTTCAACGGCGGGCGTGTCGAAACGGGTAATCTCCGAATACACCTGGCACTCACGGATTCGCCGCGCTATGACTTGGGTGTACTGCGAGCCGAAATCGAGGATGAGAATCTTTGAGTGCGTTGATTTGTCGGCCATCTTCAGCGCGCTACGGATGAGTCTGTGGGACACCATGCTCGGCGGCTGGGTCACCCGGCGGTCGCTCCAACGGCCCGAGAGATCCCTGACCGGTCACGCCGCGTTCAAACTGCCCCTGAACTTCCTGCGTGGTGCGTTGTTCGAGGGGGTCGGCGCAGCCACCCGCACCCAGGCATGCGATCACGAGCAAGATCGACATGCGTTTCATCTATGTATTTTATGAAGCGGACACTTCATTGCAAGAAGGTTGAAGCGTTCAAGCGTAAAGCCGGACAGCCCTATGCTGTCATGTTGAGCGAAGCGAAACATCTCTGATTGTCACATTAAGGTTGCCGCAAACTGGTCAGAGATTCTTCGCTTCGCTCAGAATGACAATGTTGTTGCCGATTCAACGCTTCAACGGTTTAACGCTTGAACGACCATGATCGATCCCGAACTTTTGTTACAAGGTTATCGACTCGGTGTTTTTCCCATGGCGATGGAGGACGACTCAATCCAATGGTTTTCGCCCGATCCGCGAGCAATCCTGCCGTTGGAAGATTTTCATGTGCCACACGCGCTGCGGCGTCTTCTTCGCAAAAAAGTTTTTGAAACGACGATTGACAGCGCGTTTTCGAAAGTGATCGAGGAGTGCGCGAAACGCGAAGATACATGGATCAATATTGAAATTAGTGAAAGCTACACCCGATTGCATGAGTTCGGCTGCGCGCATTCCGTCGAAGCATGGAAGGAGGGCACGCTCGCTGGAGGGCTCTACGGCGTAGCCGTCGGTGGTGCTTTTTTTGGTGAATCAATGTTCCACAGTGTAACGGATGCATCAAAGATCGCGTTGGTGGCGTTGGTAGAACATTTGCGCGCCCAAAAATTCGCGTTGCTTGACACCCAATGGCTCACCCCGCACCTGCAACAATTTGGCGGTATCGAAATTTCGCGAGACGATTATCTGCGCCTCCTGCGTAGAGCAGTGGAATTGCCGCGCAGGTTTTGAATTCCAACGCTTGCTCACGGAAGCATTCGGAGTTGAGGGTTGGACATTGGGCGTTGGAGCCCTGCCGCGCCGTAGGTAGACGAAGGCGGGTTTTCTGCTTTAATAATCAGCCCGCTTATCGACGCGGGCAGGCGAGGGGCGTTTGCAAAGGCTGGGTAGCTCAGTTGGCAGAGCAGTGGACTGAAAATCCACGTGTCGCCGGTTCGATTCCGGCCCCAGCCACGTTTTTGACAAGGAAGTATGCCGAGCCATTCAACGACGTACGATTGGAAGGATGCAGGCGAGGAATGGTCCGAGCCCTGGGGCAGTTCTGCCGCGCAATGGACTGGTAGCATTCTTCCGCGTATTCGAGATTGCCTGCCAACCGGGACGATTTTGGAAATAGCGCCCGGCTTTGGGCGGTGGACGCATTATCTCAAAGATTATTGTGAGGAACTCCGGGTTGTTGACGCCTCCAATGAATGTGTCGAAGCGTGTCGTCGGCGTTTCGCGGCCGAGTCGCATGTGCGCTGCTACCTCAACGATGGTCGCTCCTTATCGATGATTCCCGATGCTTCAGTGGACTTCGTGTTCAGTTTCGACTCGTTCGTACATTTGCGGCGCGAACTCGTCGAGGCCTACCTCAGCGAACTGGGAAGGACACTGAAGATTGGCGGCAAAGGATTTATTCATCATTCCAATCTCGCCGCGTATGCTGACTCGCTATCGGAACGCGTTCCGCCACCGATACGTAAACTTCTTCGCAAAATAAGGATCCTCGACTGGGAACATCATCGCAATCCAACGATGAGCGCCGATCTTTTTCGGTCCTTATGCGCGCAGACTGGGCTACACTGCGTAAGCCAGGAACTGATTAACTGGCGCGGCAGACGCTTAATTGATTGTTTGTCGTGGTTTGAGCGAAACGGCTCGGCTGGAAATACCTCGACGAAGGTAATTCGAAATCCGCATTTCATGCGCGAAGCAGCGCGAATTCGGAGGCAGTGGCGAGTTCAAGGCTGAGGAATCCTGCTGGCCGCTTGTCTCGGTGTGCATCTGACCGGGACTGCTAAACAGAGAATCGCCCAATAAGGTCATTGACGTGATCAATTTTCTCTGATTCAACATCGCGGCATGCCTGAAGGCCAAACACCGCCGCCGCCGTTGCCAAAATCGCAACCGTCATTTGGGAAGCGCCATAGCACAATCATCAAGCTGCTCGGGGTCGGCGCGCTCGTTCTGGTGCTTCTCGTTCCGCTCGCAATGATAACCGGGGTGTTGCGGGAGCGATTGCAGCGGCGGAATGAAGCAGTCGCCGACATCACATCGTCGTGGGGCAGCGAACAAAGTGTGATCGGGCCGGTGCTTGGGATCCCTTATCAATACAAGTTCAAAGCAGTCAAAGAAGTGCCCGCAGCTGATGGCAAGATGGAGCGACGTGAAGTCGAAGAGAACGGCACAGCAATTGCATACTTTCTTCCCGAAACGCTGCATATCACTGGTAACGTGGAGACGCAGATGTTGTATCGTGGCATCTACGATGCGGCAGTTTTTCGCGCACAGGTTACCCTAGCGGGCAAGTTTGCGCCGCCCGATTTTGGGCCGCTCAAGGTCGATCTAAAGGACGTGCAATGGAAGGATGCGTTTGTCTCTCTCGCAGTGAACGATTTGCGAGGAACACGGGAGGCACTGACCCTCGACTGGGGTGGCGCCAGACACCCGTTGCTGCCGGGTTCGCAAGTTCCCGGGTACACAACCGGTGCGACTGCGTCGCTGGGCACGGACCAACCGATTGCGAGCGAAACCGAATTTTCCATTCCACTTGATTTCAATGGGAGCGAAGGAATCTACTTCGCTCCTTTCGGGGTGCAGAACGAGGCGAATTTGAAATCGAATTGGCCCGATCCCGCCTTTCGGGGCGCGTTTTTGCCTGCGGACAGGTCGGTGCGCCCTGACGGATTCGATGCAAAATGGAAGGTGTCTTATTACGGTCGCGATTATCCGCAATCGTGGACGAGTCGCACCGGCAACGAGCGGTTCAATGTCCTTTCTGTCACGAATTCGCGTTTCGGTGTTCAGCTCTTGTCGATTCTGGACGCGTATCGCTATGTCGAACGCTCGATCAAGTACGGTGTGCTCTTCCTTGTGCTGGTTTTTACAACCTTCTTTCTCTTCGAAGTCACGGCACGCCAGAAAATTCATCCATTTCAATATCTGATGGTCGGCGCGGCGCTTTGCTTGTTTTACCTGCTGCTATTGTCGATTTCGGAATTTATTGGATTCAGTTGGGCTTACCTGATCGCGGCGGTTGCATCGACCGTGTTGATTACGTGGTACTGCCGATTTTTCCTGGGCGGCGGTGCGCGCACGTTAATGATTAGCGCAGGTCTCGCAGGCGTTTACACATTTCTCTACATCACTTTGCGACAGCAGGATTACGCGCTCCTCATGGGTGCGATCGCGCTCTTCATCGTCCTCGCGATCGTAATGTACGTAACGCGGAAAGTAGATTGGTACGCCCGCGATGCGGGATAGTATCACAATTGTTGATTGGGGAAGAGAACCCTAGCTTTTGCGCGCCTGCTGTAGTCGGCGCCGATACTACGTCACAGTTCACTTACCCTGCGCCTGGCGCAACTGACTCTTCGCAGTTTCCACGTCGCGCGGCGGTTGCTGGCAAAGCAGAATCGCGCGGAGTTTGTCTCCCTGGTAGTAGCGCGCAGTGAATTTTTTCTTCGGGTAGGTGCCGTGAAGATCAACACGCGTCGGCAGCACGCTGAAATCGCCAACAAAATCCATCCGCAAATCGAAAATTTCCGTCCAAAAATAAGGGACCTGCTCATAGCGGATGCGTTTCTTGCCGGTCATGTTGGCGCCTGCGACCAAACCCTGGGTCCGGGCGTTCTCCCAATGCGTCTGGCGCCGCACACCGCCCATTATCCGATCCGGGTAAAATGCCAGGTCGCCTACAGCATAAATTCCTTTTTCTTCTGTCTCGAGATATTCGGTAACCGGGGACCCGTGCGGTCCGGACAGCGGCGTGTTGCGGACAAGATCGAGATTTGGTTCTGCCCCGCATGCGACCACTGCCAGGCCAACAGGAAATCGGTTGCCGCTTTTTGTCTGGATATTGCGCAAAACAGTTTTGCCCTCAAAACCATTGAGACTTTCGCCCATCGACAAGGTCAGTCCGTGTTTCGCAAAGTACTCTGTGAGCCAGGTGCCAGTTTCCGGATCTACATACCGGTTTAGCAAATATGAATCCCGATGCATGAGACCGACCTTCAGTTTCATCATTCGCAAACTGGCTGCGGCCTCGCATGCGAGTAATCCGCCACCTACGACCATGATGCCTTTCTCTAGGCTCGCCATTTCTCTTAGCGCGAGCGTGTCGCGAATCGTGCGCAGATAGATCACATTGCCGAGACTGGTTCCGGCTACCGGTGGGCGCACCGGACGACTGCCCATCGCCAGGCACGCTTTGTTGAACTCAATACTCTCGCCATTGGCAAGCACGGCCAGGCGCCGATCGATATTGAACTGTGTTACCACCGTGCCAAATCGCGTCTCGATTTTGTGCTTTTCGTACCAGGCCTCGTTGGGTTCGAGTAATTTCTTGGGCTGTGGATCCTTCTCGCGCAAAAAGTCCTTCGAAAGGATCCAGCGTTTGTAAGGTGGAAACCCTTCCGCGCCGACCAGCGCCACGCTCCCGCGTTTGTCGTGACGGCGAACTCCTTCGCAGGCGCTGGCCCCACCGATGCCGCCGCCGATGATGAGATAGTCTCGCTGAATCATATGGGAAAACCGGACGATAATTTCGGTGCTGCCGCGGGCACAAGCTAAATCGTTATAGCGCCACGTTTTTGACGTTCCCGATATTATTATTGCCTTGTCGAATCTTCTTTCGCAAGACTGTTCGCGCAATGAATGAATCCGTCACTCAAATCAAGGACACGACCGGAAATCCCGCCCCGCTGGGGCTGCTCGGTTTTGGCATGACGACTGTACTGTTAAACCTGCATAACGCCGGTTTCTACGAGTTAAACAGCATGATTCTTGCAATGGGAATCTGTTATGGGGGCTCTGCCCAAATTGTGGCGGGGATTATGGAATGGAGGAAAGGCAACACGTTCGCCACCACTGCGTTTCTTTCTTATGGCCTGTTTTGGTTTTCGCTCGTAACGCTGGTTGTCATGGCGAAGTTGGGGTGGGCCACCGCCTCAAGCGACACGGCAATGGCAGCCTACCTTGCCATGTGGGGCCTGTTCACCGGGGTCATGTTTATCGCCACTTTGCGACTCAATCGCGCCTTACAGGTTGTGTTTGCTACGCTGACGATCCTGTTCTTCCTGCTTGCGATTGGCGACTACACGAACGCGAGCGCCGGCTTTAAACATTTTACCGGTTACGAAGGGATCTTTTGCGGTTTTTCCGCGATCTACGCAGGCCTCGCCCAGGTGCTTAACGAAATTTTCGGCAAAACTGTCCTGCCGCTCGGTGCGGTGAAAAAATAAACGCGGGTTTCATGTAGGGCGGTTTACCGGAACCGCCCGTGGGGCGATCGTGGTCAATCGCCCCTGCCTAGCAAACTCGCAGCGAGCTTGAGCGCGGATTCGCTTTTGCCACCGAACATCCGCGCGATCTCTTCCTGCCGCGATTTCCCAGTGACTTCGCACAAATTAGAAAAGGTCCGGCCGCGCACGACATCCTTGGTGACAACAAAATGCGAAAAAGCTGTCGCGGCTACTTGCGGCAGGTGTGTGATACAAATCACCTGATGATCGCGTCCCAACGTTTGCATTTTAACACCAACTGCGTGGGCGATTTCTCCCCCGACATTGGTATCGATCTCATCGAACACGAGCAGGGGAATCTCATCGTGCGCGGCCAACGCCGATTTAATCGCCAGCATTAGCCGTGAGATTTCGCCGCTTGATGCGATGGTCCGAAGCGGTTTGAGCGGTTCGCCCGGATTCGGTGAGAAAAGCAGTTCCACCGCATCGAATCCGCTCGGACGCGGCTCGTCGAGCGCGCTCAGTTTTGCTTCGAATTCCGATTGACGAAATCCAAGATCACGCAGGTTACGCCGGATGTTCTCAGAAAGTTTCGGCGCAGCTTTTATTCTCAGTTTCCGAAGCGCTTCACCAGCGCGGTTCATTTGCGCACGAACGTTCTCGATCTCTTTTGCGAGGCGCTCCAGCTCCGCGTCGCGTCCCTCAATTTTCTGCATTCGATCGGCCGCGCGTTCGCCGAACGCGATCACCTCGCCGATCGAGTCGCCATATTTTCGCTTCAGAGTTTCAAAGAGCGAAACCCGCTGCTCCAGCGCAGTGAGTTGTTCCGGATCTAGATCGAGCTTTTCTGCGTAAGCAGAAAGCGCCCGAGCAATTTCCGATAGCTCCACTACGCTGGCCGCGTGAGCCGACGAAAGTTGCGCGATAGAGCCGTCGATCTTTTCCAGTTCGCGCAACAGTCGCTGTGTTTCTGCGAGCTGAGACAGAACGGAATGATCCGATTCGGAAAGCTTGTTGGCGATCGCGCTGGCCAGTTCAATCAGCCGTTTACTGCTGCTGGCGAGCTTGTAGCGATTCTCGATCTCTTCTTCTTCACCCGCGACCAGATGCGCTGACTTGATCTCGGCAACTTGATGACGAAGAAGATCGAGCTCCTGTTCGCGCGCCGCCTCCGCTGTGTCGAGTGCGGCGTGTTCGGCGCGCAACGCCTGCAATTGCCCGTAATGTTTTCGATATTCCTCGAGTTGTTCCTTGGCGCGCCCAAACGAATCAAGCAAGCTCAACTGAGTCTCAGGCGAGAGCAGCGATTGGTGATCGTGCGGCCCGTGAAGATCGACCAGTTCATCGCCGAGGTTTTTCAGGACCGACAAAGTTGTCGGCGAACCGTTGATGAACTGGCGTGTCCCACCGGCAGCCGAGAAACTTCGCTTGATGATCAGATCGTCTTCGCATGGTTCGATCCCGGCTTCGACAAGTTGCGGATTTAATCTTTTCAGATCATTTCCGCTAAAGACTGCTTCCACCGTGCAAAGATCCGCACCAGTTCGAATGAGCGATTTATCTGCGCGCTCCCCCAGCAGTAGTTGCAACGCGCCAATGATGATCGACTTACCCGCGCCGGTTTCTCCGGTAACAGCGATAAATCCCGGCCGCATTTGCCACTCGAGCTCTTCCACGAGCGCGAGATTTTTGATTCGCAACAAATTCAGTACAGCAGGCATTGGGGAAGTTAAGAATGCTTGGTTCAGAGTTGAGAGTTCGGACCTCGAAGATTTCAAACCTTCAGCGGCCAACTTTCAATCCTTTAGACTGGCGCGTCGCCTTGTCGAACGCCTCCAAGATGAGTCGTGAAATGTTAAATACGAATCCCGCGCTGAGCAGAGAACAGGGCTCAAATTCGGAAAAGAATTCGTAGCATAGCGGGGTTATCCGTGGTTTCACCGAATGATTCCGCGCTCGCTTTGTTCGATGAATTGGATGATTTCGGTGATCTCTTCCGTCTGGGGCAATTCTTTCTGCATCGCTTCGAGTGCCTGGCGAGTATTGTATTTGGAGCGGTAAATCAGGCGAAACGCCTCTTTGATCAGCTTGACGCTCTCGGCAGGAAAATTCTTGCGCTCCAGGCCAATCAGATTCACTCCACGAATTTCCGCCGGGTTGCCATCGGCGATCATGAACGGTGGAACGTCTTGAACAATTTTCGAACAGCCGCCAGTAATCGCGAACCGTCCGATCCGGCAAAATTGATGCACCGCTGTGAGCCCGCCCATCACCGCGTGATCTCCTACTTGAACGTGGCCACCCAATGTACCGTTGTTAGAGAAAATCACGTGATCGCCCACGGTACAATCGTGTCCGATGTGACTGTAAGCCAGGAAGTTTCCGCAATTACCAATCCGCGTTTTGCCTTGGCTGGTGGTGCTGCGGTGCACTGTTACAAATTCGCGAAATGTATTTTCAGCGCCGATTTCCAGATAAGTCGGTTCGCCGCGGTATTTTAGATCCTGCGTTTGCTGGCCGATGGAGCAGTACGCGTAGAACCCGTTCTTTGCTCCTGCCTTCATCGGTCCGCAGAGTGTGACGTGATGTTGAAGCCAGCAGTTTGGGCCGAGCACAACGTCGGGGGCAATAACGCAATAGGGCCCTATGATCGTTCCCGCGCCGATTTCGGCACCTGGATCGATAATGGCCGTCGGATGAATCCGTCCTTCGCTCATTTATCGAGGAACGTGAACATCAGTTCAGCTTCCGAAACGATTGCGTCGTTCACTACGCAGTGGCACTTCGTTTTCGCCATGCGATTGCCACGCGCTCTCGTCAGCTCGGCGTGAATGAAAATCGTGTCGCCCGGAAAAACCGGTTTGCGAAATTTCACCTCGTCCGCGCTCATGAAATAGCCGACACGACTCGAAGTCTTCGTCAATTTGAACAATAGAATACTGGCCACTTGCGCCATCGCTTCTACTTGCATTACTCCAGGCATGACTGGGTGACCGGGAAAATGCCCCTGAAAAAACGGCTCGTTAATCGTGATGGATTTTATGGCCGTAATTTTATTTTCGCCCTCGAAGCCGATGACCCGGTCAACCATCAAAAAAGGGTAGCGGTGCGGAAGGATCTTCATCACTTCGCCAGTGTCCAGACCGGAATCGCCTATTGGGATCGCGCGCGGCGCGCTCATCGCGCTTCTCCGCGTCTGCTCGCGAGCCAGCGCGCGAGCCAATTCCGCATTCGCAGCATGTCCGGGCTTCACCGCCACGACGTGACCGCGGATACGCCGACCGACTAGCGCGAGATCGCCGATAATATCGAGGATTTTGTGCCGGACGAATTCGTCTGGGAAACGCAATGGTTCCTTGCTTAAGACCGCCTCGCCGCGCACGACAATCGCGTTTTCGAGGCTGCCGCCCTTGATCAGATTTTTATCCATGAGCGGCGCAACATCCTCGTAGTAAACAAACGTTCGTGCCGGCGCGATCTCGCACTCGAAGCTCGTGGGAGTGATTTCCATCGATAGAAACTGCGCGAAGCGATTGTTCGGTCCAGCTTGTGTGCATGAGATGCGAAATTTGTCATCCGGGAGCAAAACAAGCAGGGCGCCCATTTTTGCTTCCACGTGCATCGGTTCGCGCACGTCGAAAAATTTTCGTGCCTCGTCCTGCGCAGTTACGCCGGCTTTTTTGATGAGATCGACATAAGGCCGCGCGCTTCCGTCGCCGATGGGCGGCTCGTTTGCGTCCATCTCCACGATGGCGTTGTCCACGCCCATTGCCGAAAGCGCGGACAGAATATGTTCCACTGTGTGCACGCGCACCGACCCTTCGCCGATAGTTGTGGCGCGCTCGACTGTCTTGAGGTTCTCGATCTTCGCATCGATCGTCGGCTCATCCTGCAAATCTTTCCGCTTGAATTTAATTCCATGATCTACCGGCGCGGGATGCAATTTCAGAGTGACTTTGTCACCCGTATGCAGGGCGGTGCCGCTAAAGCTGGCAGTCTTACCAACTGTGTGTTGAAACTCGGGAGCAGGCATCGGCGTTTAACTAGCAGAGATTTTGCCTCGTGACCAGCGGTTGTAGCGGCGTGCGCTGTGCCGGCAGATGGTTCTATTTCAATTCGAACTCGCCGCAATCGAACCCCATCATCTGGTCCACATTCGAGATGCGGAATTGGTGAGAACCGGCGCCGTCGGTCTGCCAGATA